>Ga0068869_100001424_pt1 | contig 14173 bp, 14 predicted proteins | sample KBSMisM52_FD_64676 | JGI IMG/M metagenome (GOLD analysis project Ga0068869, IMG submission 64676) | Miscanthus rhizosphere microbial communities from Kellogg Biological Station, Michigan, USA - KBS Miscanthus M5-2 | ecosystem: Host-associated > Plants > Roots > Rhizosphere > Soil ... | reverse complement strand
TGGACCGCGAGGCCTTGGCCTATTTGGACGGGTCCACACTGGATTTTGTGCGCGAAGGTCTCAAGGAGTCATTCAAGTTCGACAACCCCAACGCCAAAGCCCAGTGTGGCTGCGGCGAGAGCTTCAGCGTCTAGGTTGTAGAGCGTCGGCCCCACCATTAACCGCATCCGGAACCAGAGATGAGCAGTGCCGCTCTTCAGAATCTCGTCAACCAGCCCTACAAGCACGGCTTCGTCACGGATATCGAAGCCGATGTCACGCCGAAAGGGCTGAACGAAGAGACGATCCGGGCGATCTCGCACAAGAAGGATGAGCCCGAGTGGTTGCTGGAGTTCCGCCTGCAGGCCTATAGACACTGGCTGACCATGGCGGAGCCGACCTGGCCGAACGTCAAGTATCCCAAGATCGACTTCCAGGACATCAGCTACTACTCGGCGCCGAAGCCGAAGAAGCTTGCGTCGATGGACGAGGTCGATCCCGAGCTGATCCGGACATTCGAGAAGCTCGGTGTGCCTCTGCATGAGCAAAAAGCGTTGGCGGGGGTTGCAGTCGATGTGATCTTCGACAGTGTTTCGGTTGCTACTACCTATAAGGCGCGGCTCGCTGAAGTGGGTGTCATCTTCTGCTCGATGTCCGAGGCCGTGCGCGATCATCCCGAGCTGGTACGCAAGTATCTCGGCTCGGTCGTGCCGCCGGCGGATAACTTCTATGCAGCGCTGAATTCCGCGGTGTTTACCGACGGTAGTTTCTGCTACATCCCTAAGGGCGTGACCTGCCCGATGGAACTGTCCACCTATTTCCGCATCAACACGCAAGACTCAGGACAGTTCGAGCGTACCTTGATCGTCGCGGAGGAAGGTAGTTACGTCTCGTACCTTGAGGGATGCACAGCGCCGAAATTCGACACCAACCAATTGCATGCAGCAGTGGTCGAGTTGGTGACACTCGACAATGCCGAGATCAAGTATTCCACTGTCCAAAACTGGTATGCCGGCGATCACAATGGGGTTGGCGGTATTTACAACTTCGTCACCAAGCGTGGCTTGTGCAGGGGCGTGAACTCGAAGATCTCCTGGACCCAGGTGGAGACGGGTTCGGCGATCACCTGGAAGTATCCGTCCTGCGTACTGCTGGGCGACAACTCCATCGGTGAATTCTATTCGGTGGCGCTGACCAATCACCATCAGCAGGCGGACACCGGGACCAAGATGGTCCACGTCGGCAAAAACACGCGCAGCACGATCATCAGCAAAGGAATCTCGGCCGGTGTCTCGAACAACAGCTACCGCGGGCTGGTGAAGATTGGCGCAAAAGCGCAGGGCGCTCGCAACTTTTCGCAGTGCGACTCCATGCTCATCGGAGACAAGTGCGGCGCCAATACCTTTCCCTATATCCAGGTCAACAACAGTAGCGCCACCGTCGAGCACGAAGCCTCGACTTCCAAGATCGGCGAGGATCAGCTGTTCTATTTCGCTCAGCGCGGGGTTGGTGCGGAAGAGGCCATCTCGATGATCATCAACGGTTTCTGCAAAGATGTGTTCACGCAGTTGCCGATGGAATTTGCGGTCGAGGCCACCAAACTGTTGGGTCTCAAACTCGAAGGGAGCGTTGGCTGATCGCTATGACGGGCAAGACGATTCTGGAAGTCAAGAAGCTCACCGCCACCGTGGCTGGTGTGGAAATCCTCAAGGGGATCGACCTTACGGTTCGCGCCGGCGAAGTGCACGCCATCATGGGGCCGAACGGATCGGGTAAGAGCACCTTGGCCAAGGTCCTGGCCGGTCATCCTGCCTACGTAGTTACCAGTGGAGACGTATTGTTCGAGGGCAGCAATTTATTCGACTTGGCGCCCCCGGAGCGTGCTCGCGCCGGCTTGTTCCTTGGCTTCCAATACCCGATCGAGGTGCCAGGGGTGAGCAACAGCGCGTTCTTGCGGCTGGCCTATAACACCGTGCAGGGCGCGCGCGGCAATGACGAGTTGGATCCGCTCGAGTTCGACGACTACATTCAGGACAAACTCAAGCTGCTGGAGATGGATCCGGCGTTTCTCGAGCGCAGCGTCAACGAAGGGTTCTCCGGTGGCGAGAAAAAGCGCAACGAGATTCTTCAGATGGCCATCCTGGAGCCCAAGCTCGCGATTCTGGATGAGGCCGATTCGGGGCTGGACATCGATGCGCTGCGCATCGTCGCGGGCGGCGTGAACAAGTTGCGCAGTGAGAACAACGCATTGATTCTGGTAACCCACTATCAGCGTTTGCTCAATTACATCGTCCCCGATTTCGTACACGTTATCGAAGCGGGGCGGATCATCAAGACTGGTGGCAAGGAGCTGGCACTGCAACTGGAGGATCGCGGCTACGACTGGGTGGCCGAGGAATATCGCGCCAAGGCAGCCTGATGGAACTGGTCAAGAGCAACTATCTCGACGGCCTGCTTCCAGGCGAGACGAGTCTTCCACCTACTCCGCGCGACTGGCTCAATCGGCTGCGTGGCGATGCTCTAGATGTCGCCAATGCACTGCCATTGCCGACCACGCGTGACGAGGAATGGCGTTTCACCGACCTCGCGCCGCTGTACAAGACTACATTTCGACGTGCCGACCATGCAACGCCGCTGAGTGCGGTGGATATCGCGCGTTTTGATGTGCCCGAGGCGGGATATCGGCTTACCTTCGTCGATGGTCACTTCGCTCCGCACTTGTCAGTGCTCGATGCGAGTGCGGGCTTGATACTCAAACCTTTGGCCGCCGCGGTGACGGAGCAGGACCTGATCGCCCAGGAGCATCTCTCGCGTTACGTGGACTTTCATGGTGACGCCTTCGCAGCGGTCAATACGGCGTGGCTGCAGGACGGTGTATTCGTCCATATCGGCCGCGATGTCGTGCTTTCGGCACCGATTCACGTGCTATTTATAAGCACTCGCGGAGAGGGTGCCAGCTATCCACGTGTGTTGCTAGTAGCCGATCGTGGCAGCGATTGCACGCTCATCGAAGACTTCGTTTCGTTACAAGACGCTGCTTATCTCGTCAACGCGGTAACTGAAATCTCGCTGGCGGACAGGGCACGCGTGCGGCATATCCGACTGCAGCGAGACAACGCGAACGCTTTCCATATTGCTACCTGCGGCGTGAAGGTCGGGCGGGACGCGCACTACGCCAGTACCTCCGTGGCGCTTGGCGCGCGGCTGTCTCGCGTCAACTTGAATGTGCTGCAGGCGGGAACGGGTGCACAGTGTGAGATCGACGGTCTGGCTTTGATCTCCGGTCGTCAGCTTGCCGACACCCATACGCTTCTGGACCACGCTCAGCCCGACGGACGCAGCCGGCAGATGCACAAGTGCATTGCGGGTGGTGCGGCCCATGCCGTGTTCAACGGCAAAATCTTCGTGCGGAAGGATGCGCAACGCACCGACTCCTCCCAGCAGAGCCGCAATCTCCTGCTGACCGAACGCGCGCACATCGACACCAAACCACAACTCGAGATCTTCGCCGACGATGTGAAGTGCGCGCATGGCGCTACGGTCGGTCAACTCGACGCTGAGCAGATGTTTTATCTGATGAGTCGGGGGTTCAGTGAGACCACAGCGCGCGAATTGCTGACGTTCGCTTTTGCCGCCGAAATCGTCGAACGCATACCGGTGCCTTCTCTGGTCCAACGGCTGGAGGAGACGGTGGTGCGCCAAACTCAAACCAGAACGAGCCAACCATGAACGCTGCAACCTCACTCAAGACCGTAGTCGGTTCGGCCGCAAGCACCGCTCCATTTGATCTGGCACGTATCCGAGCGGATTTCCCCATTCTGGAGATCACCGTCAACGGTAAGCCGCTCGCGTATCTGGACAATGCCGCCAGCGCTCAGATGCCGCAGCCGGTTCTGGATCGACTGGTTCAGTATCAGACCCGCGAGCATGCGAACATCCATCGGGCCGTGCACTACTTGTCGGAGACGGCGACGGCAGCCTACGAAGGTGCCCGCAGGAAGATTCAGCGCTTCCTCAATGCACGTGAAGAGCGCGAGGTCATTTACACGCGCGGTACCACCGACGCGATAAATCTAGTGATGCATGGTTACGGCCGGGCATTCCTTGGGAAAGACGACGAAATCATCGTGTCTCAACTCGAGCATCACTCCAACATCGTTCCCTGGCAGATGCTGTGCCAGGAAAAGGGCTGCAAGCTGCGCGTGATTCCGTGCGATGACACGGGTGAGTTGTTGCTGGACGAGTACGAGAAGCTGTTCAACGCCCATACCAAATTCGTCGCTGTCACCCACGTGTCGAATGCGCTTGGCACCGTCAATCCGGTCAAAGCCATGATCGCCACCGCGCACCGTCGCGGCGTGCCGATCCTGGTGGACGGCGCGCAGGCTGCGCCTCACCTGCGGGTCGACGTTCAGGATATGGACTGTGACTTCTATTGCTTCTCCGCCCACAAACTGTGCGGGCCTACCGGCATCGGAATTCTCTACGGCAAGGCCGCGTATCTGGAGCGGATGCAACCGTACCAGGGCGGCGGCGACATGATCCTGTCGGTTACTTTCGAGAAGACCACCTACAACGCGCTCCCGTACAAATTCGAAGCGGGTACGCCGCCGATCGCTGCTGCAATAGGATTGGGTGCTGCGGTGGATTACATTTCAGACGTGGGAATAGAGAATATCGCGGCGTGGGAGCATCAACTGTTGCGTTACGCCACCGAGCAGGTTGGAGGCATGCGTGGTGTGCGGATGATCGGCACGGCGAAGGAAAAGGCGGCTGTGCTGTCTTTCAACGTTGACGGGGTGCATCCCCACGATGTCGGCACCATTCTCAACGAGGAAGGCGTGGCGGTCCGCACGGGTCATCACTGCGCCCAACCCGTGATGCTGCGCTTTGGCGTACCGGCTACCGCGCGGGCTTCGTTCGCCTTCTATAACACCCTTGAGGAAGTGGACCAACTGGTGACGGGCATCCGGCGCGTCCAAAAGATGTTTGCCTGATCGAGCGGATCGATGGATAGCAAGCAGCTCTACCAAGAAGTCATTCTCGACCACAACAAGAAACCGCGAAACTGGGGCAAGCTCGAAGGTGCCAGTCACCACGCGGAGGGTCTCAACCCCCTGTGCGGGGATCACCTGTGGTTGACCCTCAAGGTGAATGACGGTCACATCGACGGCATCGCGTTCGAAGGACAGAGCTGTGCAATCTGTAAGGCATCGGCGTCGATGATGACCACCAACGTCAAGGGCAAGACCATCGACGACGCAGAGCAACTAGTCCGGGAATTCCGGGAGATGGCTACCGGGAAGCTCGATGTGGCGGCGCAGCCGAATCATCTCGGCCGACTGTCAGTGTTTTCCGGCGTGAAAGACCTGCCGTCACGAGTGAAATGCGCAATCCTACCGTGGCATACCCTGCATGCCGCGATCCACGAGGCGAATTCGGTATCTACCGAGGGTGAGCAGGATCCCGTGGCAGTCGCATATGCAAAAAACCCGTAAAGTCATCAGGCCCTAAACACAGATGCCACGCATCGCCGAAATCGAATTCACTCCCAATCCCAACGCTCGGAAGTTCATTCTGCGCGAGCCGTTGACGTTTGGTTTGAGCAAGTCCTACGAGAGTGCGGATCAAGCCAAGGACGATCCGCTGGCGGCTGCGCTGTTCGCGATCCCGCATGTCAGCAACGTGTTCTACGTCGATCATTGGCTCACTGTGACGCAGGACGGCGGTGCCCACTGGCCCGACTTGCTGCGCCAGCTCGCCGTGCCGATCCGAGACGCCGAGTCGGCCCAGGAAAAATCCGAGCAACTCATCAACGAAAGCGCGGGCCAAGTCGATGGGACGCCCACATCCGGCTACGAGATGACGCCTGAGGAGCAGGAGAAGCTCGCGGTCATCCAGGCGATGCTCGACGAGGAAGTCCGCCCCTATCTACAAGGTGACGGCGGTGACCTGCACGTCATAGGAATCGAGGGCAACGTGCTCAAGGTCCACTACCAGGGAGCCTGCGGAAGCTGCCCCAGCTCGATCTCCGGCACCCTGGCCGGAATCGAAGGCATGGTCCGGCGCGTCGATCCGGAGATGGAAGTCATTGCGGTCTAAGTGGGACCGGGTGAAGCAGTGAAGAGGTGAAGAGGTGAGGGGGTACAACTGCAGTGCGCCCTTCGTCGAACAAGCCTCTTGCAGCCTCGAGCCGCAACTACTTCCCCTCTTGCGCTCCGCCGTTCATTTCACCTTTTCACCTCTTCACTTTTGTGGCTCGTTCACATGAGCGATTGGACCCCCGTCTGCCCCGTAGTTGATCTGCCTGCCGGATCGCATCGCGTCGTCGATCTCGATGGGGCGCAAGCTGCGGTGTTCAATATCAACGGCGAGTTCTACGCAATCGAGGATGTGTGCACGCACGACGGCGGCATCTTGACTGGTGGACCGGTGGAGGGCGATTGCATTGTCTGCCCGCGACACGGCGCCCGTTTTTCGATCAAGACGGGCGAAGCCCTGAGCGCGCCCGCTTTCGAGCCCACCGCGAAATTCCCGGTCCGCGTAGTCGACGGCGAGGTGCAAGTTCGGGATGATCGATGGGACTGACTATCAGGTGAATGAGGTGAAACGGCGAAGAGGTGATGTAGGTGAAAAGGTGAGGCGCCCGGCTTGACGCCCGCGGCTCGCATTTCTACGTCTAACGTCTTACGGTCTACCAATCACCTCTTCACCTCATTCACCTCTTCACCTACCAAGACCTGAACCTCCCCCTCAATCTCCCGCTCCTTCGTATCCACTACCACTGCTTTGAGTTCACCGCCTGCGTGCGGTACAAAATAGAAGCGGAAGTTCGGGTTTTCGCTGATGGAAAAGTCTATGTCCGCGCTCATCACGGGCATTCCTGCATACGTTATCGCTATCGTGCGAACGTAGTAGGCAGGGATTGAAAGCTGAGTGAGCTGATCGCGGGCCAAGCCCGACGAATTGGGGTGTTGAATCATCAGCTGCGCAAGTACAGGCTCGCCGGCGACGACCGAGGCATCCAGCTTGAGTTTCAGCTTCGGCACGAAGCGTTCGAAGTCGGGCGCGGTTCCATATGGCGCCGAGCAGCCGCCTGCGGCCTTGACGTATCGCGCCGACATGAACAGGCCTCCATCATCGAGTTCAGCGATGGCGCGCATCCAGGTGTACTCCTCCACGCGTACGCGCGTTTCGATGTCGGCGCGTCCACTGTCGGGCGTGAATGAGAAGATCGCAGCGATGGGGGAGGGGTTTCGATCGATCAGCAAGTACACTTTTTGGATGTAGTGCTCAGGTGTCTGTGCCAATTTTGTCGAGATGCTGATCGGGACGATCGATGCGTCCTGCGCGCGGCTGGGTGCGCGCAGTTGTATTACCTTGCCATCGGTGTCGGAGGTGATGGCGCGCGTTCCGAACAGGCTCTGCCGAGCTTTCTGCCAGACGTCGACGCTGTCAGCGTCGGGAATCGAGTCAGCAGCCGCAACCTGACCGGCGAATAGCGCGATTGCTGCCGCAGCGCTTAGCCGTCTGTACAGTAAAAGCATCAGTGGCGTTCCAGATACTAGGGAATGAGGCAATTCTTGAAGGCCCGGCCTTGGATCGCTCTATACCGGGATGCCAGATCGCGTCCCTGTGTGCTCTCGCGTATGGCGGCACCGCGCTCGCCTGCAGCTTGACCAGCAGCAAAGGCAGTGGCCAAGTCGACGTATTCAGCGTACGTGACCTCCTCGGCGATGGCGTCGACCGCACAGGAACACTTGTAGATCATCTCCTGGCGGGAACGATCGGAATGCTCCCGGATGCATGCTTCCACGAACTGCACGCGTTCCAGAGTCGGGAAGTCGTTTGCGTGCGCTGTCGAGGCCAAGTGGGCGAGAGCAACGGCGAACATCGCCACGCAAACATGCCTCATTTTCCGGTTCCCGAGAAGGTCAATGTCTCCTCGATCAAGGTGGCGGGCGGTTCTGTCCCCGCGGCCCTGGCTTTTGGGTCGAGCATCGTCGTTCGCATTGAGTACACCATGCCAGGCACCTCGGGAGACAGCGTGAACGAATAGGTCTTGTCGGCATACGCGGCGAAGCGGCGTTGCAGCGGATCCTGGTCGTAAGGACGTACCGTGATTTCCACCGCATCGACGGTGCGCCCATCGAGTCGCACGTTGACTGGCCGCACCTGTGCGCTTTCGGCCAGCGCGAGTCGGACACGCTTGCGGAAATACGCGGACTTGCCACTACTGAGCCGCTGCATCTCGCGCACGTCTTGCTCGAGGAAGTACAGAATCACCGGGTTGGCGACGACCCCTTGGAGGTCGGGCAGCGACATCGCTCGCGATCCGGTGAGATAGTCAACGTGCGCTTGCTTGCCGCCTTCCGCTGTCGACAGGCTGACGTGCACTTCATCCGCCGCAACCGGGGCTTCCAGACTTCCCGACTTCGTGTACAGGTAGTTCAACGTGACCGGCGCCACGACGTTGGCCAGATGGGCGTCGAGGAAAAGCCGTTGTTCGGCATCGGACACCGATTGATCGGCCCATACTGGTGTGCCCGACAGCGTCAGTGCCAGACAAATGAGCGCATAATCAAGAAAGCCCCTGATCACTGCGTTGACCCACCGCTGCGTTCCAATAGCGGAACGCTGTATTCCCGCAGGATCGCGTCGATCTCCTTCTGATTTTCCGCCAGCAATCGCTCCACCGTATTCTTCCAATCGGGTTCTCCCCGGCGTACACCCATGGCGATCTCGTAGTCGAGCTTCACACCCGGTTCGGATGCCAGCGGCACTACGCTCAATGCGGGTTTGTTCCCTGGCCCTGGACGGGCGAAGTAACCCGCGATGGGGCCCCACACCACGGCGGCGTCGATCCTGCCCGCTGCAAGATCCTTCTCGATCAATTCGCCAGGATAAAAGTCGGGGTCGGCGTTCAATATCCGATATGGCACACCCTGATCGACGAGGCCGTGTTTGGCGAGCCAGTCAGAGGCGGGAGAACGGTCATACACGCCGATTCGTAGTCCCTGCAGTTTCTCGGCGGGAAGCGCCAGGAAATCCGAGGCGCTTTTCACTCCGCTGAGTTTGCCGTCTCTAGGAAATACCAGCGCATAGGTTGAGTGATAGTACGGACGCGTCGGAGACACTTGATCGTATTGCGCAGGCACGCCCATGACGATGTCGCATGGATACTGCTCGCCGGGCAGCTTGAATCGCAGGGTGTTGCGGATGAACCCCATCCGCTGAGGGAAGGAGAAGTATTCCAGCTTCCATCCGAGCTTCGAAGCAAACAACTCCGCGATCCGGTTCTCGAATCCTTCGCCTCGCAAGTTGGAAAAAGGCAGGTTGTTCGGATCCTGACATACGCGCAGAGTCCCTTGCTCCTGCGCTAGGGCCGGTGCCAGACAAGACAGCACAAGCAACCCGACCCCGAGCCGATGCCAAACAGGATGGAAGATTGGCGCGCAGCGGGCGCGCTCGAAAGCCGTGTTCACGGGTGAGTTACCTGATCGGTTCCACCTTGGCCTTTTTGATGGCACCGTCAGCACGGCCCTTCAAGTAGGCGTAGAGCTGATCGAGATGTTCCGTTACGGTCTTGCTGGTGCTGAAGCTGGGCATGCCTTTTTCCAGCCGCCCGTCCGTCACTGTTTTCTTGAACTCTTCCCGCGTCAACACCTTCAGGCTCTCCACCAGCGCGGGACCGACCAGTCCCTCTTGATTCGCACCATGACAACGGTCGCATGCAGCGGCACGCCAAGTGCGAAAGCCTTGCAGCGTATTGGGGTCCACCATATATCCATCTACCACCGTATATAGATCCGTCTGGACCTTTTCCTCGGCGCCAGTCGGCAGTACGAATCCCGTCAACAGGGCGGCAAACAGCCAGGGCCACTTCATTGCTCGATCTCCGCGGGAAAGATTTTTGGGGTAGAACTGAAACCGGCATCCCGGCTGGGCCGGGATGCCGGTAAGGTGTGAACGCCTACCTAGTTAGAGGGAAGTGCGAAGACCGTCAGCGTGCCGCCCAGATCGGTGAAATCGCGCAACTCCTTGTAGCCACCCACCGCTCCCAGGCCGTCCTGATCTTTCTCCAGGCCCGCGGCCATGCCGATGCCGGCCCAGCCACCTATACCCGAGTACGTGCCCACGTACTGCTTACCGCGCCACTCGTACGTGAAGACGTTGCCGATGATTCCCGAGGGGGTCTTGAAGCGCCACAGTTCCTGACCATTCAAGTCGACCGCCTTGAGGTAGCCTTCCAACGTTCCGTAGAACACGACGTCACCTGCAGTCGCAAGCGCGCCGCTCCACACGGAGAACCGCTCCGGCTTCGACCAGACGATTTTGCCTTCGGAGGCGTCCCAGGCGATAAAGTTGCCCATATTCTTTTCGCCGGGCGGCGGATACATGGACAAGGTGGCGCCGACATAAGGCTGTCCCGCTACGTACTCAACCGCAAACGGCTCGTAGTCCATGCACACGTGATTGGTGGGCACGTAAAACAGCTTGGTCTTCGGACTGAAGGCGGCGGGTTGCTGATCCTTCGATCCCAGCGCGGCCGGACATACGCCTTTGCTGTTGACGTCGGGACCATTCTGCGCCGTGCTGTAGCGCGATACCACCTGCGGCCGCCCGGACTTCATGTCGACATGGGTGGCCCAGTTGACCGCCGGGTCGAACTTCTGCGCGACCAGGAGTTCGCCGCTTACACGGTCCAGGGTGTAGCCGAAGCCGTTGCGGTCGAAATGCACCAGGACCTTTCGGCTCTGCCCGCGGACGTTGATGTCCGCCAGGACCATCTCGTTGATGCCGTCGAAGTCCCACTCGTCATACGGCGTCATCTGATAAACCCACTTGACGTTGCCGGTGTCGACATCGCGCGCCCAGATCGACATGGACCATTTGTTGTCGCCAGGACGTTGGGCCGGATTCCAGGTGCTGGGATTGCCGGTGCCGTAGTACAGCAGGTTCAGCTGCGGATCGTAGCTGTACCAGCCCCAGGTCGTGCCGCCGCCGATTTTCCACTGATCGCCCTTCCAGGTTTTCAGGCTGGAATCGGCTCCGACCGGTTGCATCGAGCCATCGGTCCAGGTCATCGTGGTCTTCGGGTCGATCCCCATCTCGGCATCGGGACCGGTGCTGTAACCACGCCACGCAAGCTTGCCGGTTTTGATGTCGTAGGCGGAAATGTAGCCGCGCACGCCCCACTCGCCGCCGCTGATACCGGTGATGACCTTATCCTTGAATATGTGCGGCGCATTAGTGTTGACCGCCCCGAGCTTTGGGTCGCCGTTCTTCACGCTCCAAACGACCTTGCCCGATTTCGCGTCCAACGCAACCAGCATGCTGTCGGCTTGCTGCAGGAAGATCTTCCCGTCGCCATATGCAACGCCGCGATTCACCGTGTCGCAGCACATCTGTGGAATGACCGCAGGATCCTGCTTGGGCGCGTACTTCCATTTGATTTTCTGCGTCTCCAGATCCAGCGCGAAGACGTTGTTCGGGAAAGGCGTGTGCACGTACATGGTGTCGCCGATTACCAGCGGCGATCCCTCGTGCCCGCGCAGTACGCCGGTGGAAAAAATCCATGCCACCTGCAGCTTGTTTACATTGCTCTTGTTTACCTGCTTGAGGTCGCTGTAGCGCTGATTGGCGTAGTTGCCCGCCTGCATCGCCCAGTTTTTGGGATCCGAGCTGAGCTTGTTCAGCTCCTCGTCAGCCTGGGCGAACCCCGGCGTGACGGCAGCTGCAAGCAGCGCAGCGACGGAAAGAACCTTCGAAGAGAGTTTCACGTTGGCCTCCAACCTGCTATTTATAATTGATTGAACGTAGGTGCCCCGCGCGACCATTGTGGCGGTGCGGGAATCAATCGGCGTTGCACAAGACGCGCCGAGCAACCAAGGTGGATCTGCCAGGGACCGCTTACGCGACAGGGAGTGTGCGCTGCGGCGAACTATTATTGGGCTTGAAACCTGCCCTGGCGGCGCGCAATAGGGCGCGTCTGAAAGGCAGTCGCAGGCCCAAGGGGGGCTTCGGCTGCGTGGCTATTGGTCGGATTCTGTCTACGGCCCTTCTCGGGAGGGCGTCGGTGTCGTTCAAAGCCTTGCGAAGTAGGAATAACATGACCTCCGAAGGCCGTCAAGCGATGCACGTCGAGTGCGCCGCGCACTTGAGTGGCGTGATACAGCCGGAGCAGCAGCATCATCGCTCGCGCAAACATCCCGAGAACCAGCGAGAACCACAATCCCTAGTGGTCGTCATCGTTATGAACCGAAGATCTGGTATTTGGCAGCATATCCCTGTGCTACACTACCGGCGCAGCGGTGGAACAGCCGCAGGGGCAGGGGATGGCCGAGGAAAGCGATCTCGAACGAACAGAACCTGCGTCGCAGAGACGCCTGGATGAGGCCCGAGAGCAGGGTCAAGTCGCGCGTTCCCCTGAGCTTTCAACTTTTGCCGTCCTGCTTGCGGCCGGCGGCGGTCTCATGCTGGCGGGACCGGGGCTGCTGGAAAGCTTGGCGCGCGCGATGCGCATGGGCCTGACGCTCGATCATCAGGCTTCGTTCGACACAGGACAGATGACAGAGCGGCTCTATCATGCAGCCGTAGGGGTGTTGCTGGGTTTGTCGCCCGTGTTGTTGGTGGTGGCGGTCGTTGCGATCGTTGCTCCCATGCTGCTGAGTGGTTGGCTGTTTACTTTTCAACCGGTGCGCCCCGATTTCGGTCGGCTCAATCCGGCGAGCGGCCTATCGCGCATCCTCTCCTGGCTCGGACTCGTGGAGCTAGGCAAAGCGGTATTCAAGGCCCTGGTCATCGGCGGTGTAGCGGCATGGGTCGTCTGGACCCACAGAGCTGAGATGATGGGCCTGATCTCCGAGCCGGTCGAGCCCGGCCTGCGCCACCTCGGATACTTGTTGGGATTTGGATTCCTCGCCATCTCCGGCGCACTGGTGCTGGTCGTGCTGGTGGATGTTCCATTCCAGATCTGGGACCACGGACGCCAGCTGCGCATGACCAAGGATGAAGTGCGCCAGGAGGTGAGGGAGAGTGAAGGCAATCCCGAGGTCAAAGCGCGCATTCGCAGCCTGCAGCGGGAAGCCACGCGAAGCCGCATGATGGGCGAGGTACCGAAGGCCGATGTGATCGTCACCGACACCGATCGCTTCGCGGTTGCGTTGAAGCGCCAGGAGGGCGTCACCCGCTTTCCACGAGTGAGTGCGAAGGGAGCGCTGCTGGTGGCTGATCGCATTGTCGATTTGGCGCGCGACACGCACGTACCCATCCTGCAAGCAGCACCGCTGGCGCGCGCGCTGTTTGCCCATGCGAACATCGGGCAGGAAATTCCAGCTGCCCTGTACGACGCCGTCGCCGAGGCGCTCGCGTGGGCATACCAATCGCGGCGCTTCGAATCGACGGGCGGCGAGCGGCCACGCGAGCCGGTGCAGTTGCCTATACCAAAGGAATTCGACTCCGCTGGGCCAACCGAGCGGGACGATTCATGAGTAAGGTTATCTTCGCATCTCGGCGCCGGGCTTTGAGCAATGGCTGAAATGAACGGCATGCAAGCCGGCTCGCTCCCGCGGCCGTTGGCTGCGCAACTTGCGGCGCCGCTGCTCATCGTGCTGATACTCGCGATGATGGTGCTACCGCTTCCGCCGTTCGCGCTCGACCTGCTGTTCACCTTCAATATCGCGATGTCGATGCTGGTATTGCTGGTGGCCCTGTATGTGCTCAAGCCGCTGGATTTCTCGCTGTTTCCAACGGTACTGCTGCTGACTACCCTGCTGCGTCTGTCGCTGAATGTGGCCTCCACGCGTGTGGTGTTGCTGTATGGCCATACGGGTCCCGACGCGGCAGGCAAGGTGATCGAATCTTTCGGCCATGTTCTGGTGGGAAGCAACTACGCGGTCGGCATCGTAGTGTTCGTCATCCTGGTCCTCATCAACTTCGTGGTCATTACAAAGGGCGCCGGACGCATCGCCGAGGTGGCAGCGCGGTTCACACTGGATGCGATGCCGGGCAAGCAGATGGCCATCGACGCCGACCTCAACGCAGGACTGATCGGCGAGGCCGATGCGCGCAGACGCCGCGCCGAAGTTGCCAAAGAGGCCGAGTTCTACGGAGCGATGGATGGCGCCAGCAAATTCGTCCGCGGAGATGCGATCGCCGGCATCGTCATCATGCTGGTGAACATCATCGGCGG
>Ga0068869_100001416_pt1 | contig 14201 bp, 11 predicted proteins | sample KBSMisM52_FD_64676 | JGI IMG/M metagenome (GOLD analysis project Ga0068869, IMG submission 64676) | Miscanthus rhizosphere microbial communities from Kellogg Biological Station, Michigan, USA - KBS Miscanthus M5-2 | ecosystem: Host-associated > Plants > Roots > Rhizosphere > Soil ... | reverse complement strand
TCCGAGAAAAAGTGCGGGCACCTCGGCGGGAAAGTTCTGCTGCCGACGTCGCAATTCATCCGCACGCTCTCGGCGGCGCGGCTGGCGGCGGATGTGATGGGCGTGCCGACGCTGGTCATCGCCCGCACGGATGCGAACAGCGCTACGCTGCTGACCAGCGACATCGACGAGCGCGATCATCCATTCCTCACCGGCGAGCGGACGGCCGAGGGCTTCTTCATGATCAAAAGCGGCGTCGATGCGGCCATCGCGCGGGCCATCGCCTACGCGCCATACGCCGACCTGCTGTGGATGGAGACGTCGACTCCGGACATCGAGGAAGCGCGGCGTTTCGCCGACGCGGTCCATGCGAAGTATCCGGGGAAGATGCTGGCCTACAACTGCTCGCCGTCATTCAACTGGGCGCAAAAGTTGTCGTCCGATGAAATCGCCAGTTTCCAGAGCGAGCTCGGTGCGCTCGGCTACAAGTTCCAGTTCGTCACGCTGGCGGGCTTCCACGCCCTGAACTTCTCGATGTTCGAGCTGGCGCGCCAGTACCGCGAGGAAGGGATGACCGCGTACTCGCGCATGCAGCAGTCGGAGTTTGCGGCCGAGGAGCACGGCTACACGGCGACGAAACATCAGCACGAAGTCGGCACCGGCTACTTCGACGAAGTGATGAAAGTGATCTCGAACGGGCAGTCATCGACGACGGCATTGGCCGGATCGACCGAAGCCGCGCAGTTCGGCAGGAGAACGTAATGGAAGACATTCGGAACTACCGGATCGAAGAAGAGGAAGACGTGACCGAGGAAGAGCGCGAGTACGAGAGCGCGCAGCGCGAGGAAGTGCCGTTTCATATCCCGCGGGATTAAGCCGGCACGGCCGAAACGTAGGGCGGACTCTCCAGTCCGACCGGCTGACCAGCGTCTAAAGTTCCAGTGACGAGGGGTATTCACAAGAGGTCGGACTAGAGAGTCCGACCTACGTTTTTGTCCGACCTGCGTTTTCAAAACACCATCTCGTCATCCCCCAGCCCGAAGTAATGCCCCAGCTCGTGGATGACGGTTTCGCGGATCTGGCGTTTGGCTTCGCGCGGGCCGCGCGCGACTCGGAGGATCGGGCCGCGGAAGATGGCGATCTGGTCGGGGAGTCGGAAGGAATCGTAGCTGCGGCGGGTCATCGGGGTGCCGCGGTAAAGGCCGAGGAGCTCGCCGTCCTCGTCCTCCATCACATCGCGGTCCGACGCGCTCGGCTCTTCTTCGACCACCACCACAACGTTGTCGAGCAGCTCGGCGAAGCGGTCAGGAAGCGAGTCGAGCGCCTCGGCTACGAGGCGCTCGAACTCGGTGGGATCGATTGTCACTACCAGCCCGGGATGATGTTGAATCCGGTCACCCATCCGCGCGTCGGCCGCTGGAACGGCTTGGCGGCGTAGAACTCCAGAGGAATGTAAGCGAGCAGCAGGCGGACGCCGGCGCCCGCGCTGACCACAGGCACGCGATCGGTGGCGTTGTTGCGTGCAAAACGAACTTTGACCGATTCCTCCTTGCTCCATGCAGCGCCGGCATCGACGAATCCAAACAGTTCCGTCGGCAGGAAGCCGCTGAGGAGGCCGAACTGCTTGGTGCCGACCAACGGGATGCGCACCTCGGCGTTGGCCACGCCGATCTTGGAGCCGACGAGGCGATCGAAGACCGGGCATGACGTCGACCCCGGAGTCTGCACGCACTCATCGAGGCCGATGGAGTTGATGTTGTAGCCGTGGATCAGCGAGTCCTGCCCGATGTAGAGAGGCGAGATGCGGCCGGTTTCCGAATCCTGGCCGTAGCGGCCGTAGTAGATGCCGCGCAGGGCGAAGGTGACCGGGTTCATGAAGTAGTACTTACGCCAGTCGGCCAGCGCGGTCTGGAACTTGAGGTCGCCGCTGAGCGCCGAAATCTCGTAGCGGTAGCGCGTGCCGCGCACCGGCGAGAGGAAGCCGAACACCGAACTGTCGCCCACGAATGCGGCGGCGGCGTGGGCAAGGTTCAGCGAAAAGTTGAAGGGATTCTGCGTGGTCTCATCCGAGACGATGGTGTTGTTGACGATGAAGATCGTCTCGATCTCTTCCTTGAGCCCCTGACGCTGGAAACCACCGGTGAACTCGACGCGCCGGGTCTGGCTGAACGGATACTGCACCACCGCGGAGACGTCATCGAAACGCTGGATATCGCGCACCTGCTGGACGACGTCGGCGAGGAAGGTGGTGCCGTTGATCGTGATCGGCGCCTGCCCCGCGGACGTAAACGCACTGACGTACGGCAAGTGCGTCGTGTCGATGCCCCAGTTCAGACGATGCTGCTGATTGAGGTAGAAGACTTCGCCCGCGAGCTGATCGGCCACCGTGCCGACGCCCGACGTGCCGCCGCCCTGGAAGGTGACGCCGATGTTGTGATAGCCGAGGACGTCGCTGTAGTAGGCGCTGACACTGCCGCCGACGCCCGTTCCGAATGAGCTGACGCCGACGCCAATCGTCGGCGGGCCGAGGTAGGCGATGTGAAGGTTGGGGCGATACTTCGCCGGCGTGAAAATCGTGTTGGCCGGCAGCAGTCCCTCGGCCGGATTCTGCAGGTAGGCGGTGATGGTCGAGCCGGTGCCGCGCAGCGGCGGAAGTTGACCGGCGCGTGCGGACGACGGGGCGGTGCTGGTCATCCCCATAGCGATCGTCGGCGGGTTCGCCGGCAGTTTGTAGATGTTGTAGTTATCGCCCTCGTACAGCGAGAAAGCGATGTCGCCCGTGCGCTGGGCCACCGAAAGTGCCGGCGCCATATCCGTGATGCCGGAGACGCCCGTCTGCACGCGGGTCACGCGGAGAACGCGGCCGTCGGGCATATAGCGGTAAATGTCCGCCATCCCTTCCGGATTGGCGATGAAGTAGATGCTGCCGTCGGGCCCGTATTGCGGGTTGATGTTCTTGGCGGTGGTGAAGAGCGGCAGCGTCTTGATGATGCCGCTGGAGATCTCGATCGTGGAGATGCGCATCCCCTGGAAGGAGAGCTGGTCGAGATTTGCCTCGGGGCCGGTTCCGCGATCGGAGACGAAGGCGATCGTCCGGCCGTCCGGCGAATACGCCGGCTGCAGGTCGGCGAATTTGTCGCTCGTCAAACGGCGCACTTCCTTCGTCTCGGTGTCGTAGAGGAAGAGATCGGAGACGCCGGTGGCCTGGCCGGAGAGGACGATGGTCTTGTTATCCGGCGACCAGGCGACGTTGGAGATGGCGTCGATGCCGGGCACGCGCACGGTCGACACTTTTCCTGAATCGATGTCGACCAGGCCGAGGTAGTTGTCGCCCTTCTCGAAGGTAACGAAGGCCAGGCGGCGCGAATCAGCCGACCAGCTGCCGGCGGAATCGACGAAACGGAGCGACTCGAAGTGTCCGTTGCGATCGGTCGAGGCCAGGCGGCGAATCACTTTGCCGGTCTGGGCGTCAGCGAGGAAGAGATCGATGTCGAAGATGGCGCGCGTGGAGAGGAAGGCGATGTACTTGCCGTCCGGGCTGTAAGCCGGGCCGACGTTGAGGTTGCCGCGCGATCCGGCTTTGCTGCCGATGAGCGGCGTGCCGGGCTCCGAGGGGCGGTCGGCCACGATCGGGGCGTACAGTTCGTGCGCCGATTCCTGCCAGTCGGTGAAGAGTTGCTTGGCCGGAATGCCGAGCGCGCGATCGAACGCGGCCTCGGGGTTGGTCATGCCCGCCGCGAGAAAGTAGCGGACGACGGCGTCATCGCCGAACCGGCCGCCGATGTAGGCGAGAACGGCCTGACCATAGCGATAGGGGAAGTAGTACGGGTCGCGCTCCAGCGTCCGAAGATCCGGCAACCGGTTGTGCACCTCGGCATCGCGAATCCACATCGCCGTCAGCGGATCGACGCGCCCTTTGGAGAAGTACTCGGCCATCCCTTCCACGATCCAGAGCGGCATCATCTCCAGATTGAAACGCCGCCGGTTGTTGCTGATGCTGGCGGCGATGTCGAACTGGAAGACGTGCACCATTTCGTGGCCGATGACGTGATCGTTCTCGGCGTAGTCGCCGGTCAGCGGCAGCACCACTCGGTTCATGAACGGATCGGTGAATCCGCCCGTCCCCTCGCCGATCAGCTCCGACGTGGTGGTCGTCTGCTGGAAGTCCGCCGAGTTCGCATAGAGCACGATCGGCTTGCGGTTGAAGGTGTGGTTGAACGTGCGCGAGAGGCGTGTGTACCAGCGCTCAGCCTGCCGGCCGACATCGTTCACCACGTCCGCTTCGCGATCGTAGTAATAAATGTCGAAGTGCTCCGTCTTCAGGACCTTGAAGTCGAAGTGTTCCCACTGGACCTTGTTGCGTCCGAAGTACTGCGCGTTGAGTGATGTGGAGACAAAAAGAAGAAAGAGGAAAGCGACTCCGAGTTTGCGCATTGGAAATACCTCTCCGTTGAAAACTCTCGATCAGTTTGCCCGCCCCGGTGCAAATCCATTGCCGCGATTGGCAGGGGAATGCTACTACCGTCGCCCCTCCCCACTGTTGCGAAGAGGTGAACGGGCAGGGTTTATGGAGGTTTTCCCCATTCACTTGTGCAGCATCTTGAAGGCGTGCACCCACCCTCCCGACAACACGCCGTGGAGGACCCAGACCATGCACATCGGCTCGAGAAGGCGGGACGCTTCGATGCCGCCGAGGTCGATCACGCCCCAGCCGAAGGCATCGCAGACCTGGGTGACCAGCTTTTTGGCATCGGCGTCATTGCCGCCGATGAACATGTCCGGCGGTCCGCCGGGCAGGTCGGGCTTGAAAAAGAGGCCATTGCCGACGGTGTTGAACGCCTTGACCACGCGCGCGTTCGGGATCGCGCGCTGAATCTGCTCGCCGAGGGAATCGCTGTGGCCGACCGAAAGCCGCGGCGCGCCGGTGCTGAAATCGAGAGGGTTGGTCGCGTCGATGACGACTTTCCGATCGAAGTTCTGCTTTCCGGCCAGGTTGATGGCCTCTTCCGTTGCCACGCCATGCGTCGCCAGAACGATGAGATCGCCGGAGCGCGCGGCGTCCTCGAACGTCCCGCTGGTGACGCGATCCCCTTCGCCGCTGACGAACTCGCTCAGCTTTTCCGGCGATCGCGAGCCGATCGTCACCTCGTGTCCGAGGGAACCGAACGCATGCGCGAATGACTTGCCGACATCTCCTGATCCGAGGATTCCGACCTTCATATTTTTCATGCGGGAAGTCTACAACGTAGGTCGGACTCTCCAGTCAGCCGGTCGGACTGAGAGTCCGACCTACGTTGTCCGACCTACGTGACTTCAAACGGGTTCGCATCTTGCGTACGACCAGCACTCAAACAGGAGATCTCCTATGCGAAGAGCATTTCTCACCATCCTCGTCATCCTCGTCGCCGCGGCAGCGAGCGGGCAGGTAGTCACCACCCGAGGGCCGGCGGCGCAACTGCTGATTCCGGCGGCGGGCTCGCAACAGGGCGCGGGCAACACCTTTTTCCGGAGCGACATCACCCTCATCAATTACCGGGGCGTGACCCAGCGCGTGCGGCTGCAGTGGCTGCCGCAGGACGTGACCGGCGTGGGCCTGGCCCCGGTCGACATCACCATCAACGGCGGATCCGGAATCGCCAGCGAAGATTTCGTGACCAACGTGATGCAGAAGTCGGGACTCGGCGCCATCCTGGTGACCGGCATCGACGCCGGCGGCGTGCCCGATGATGGCGCATTGCTGGTGGCCACATCACGCATCTGGACTCCCGAAAACGGCAGCAGCGGGACGCAATCGCAGTCGCTGCCGTCGCTCGCCACCTCCGAGATCATCAGCGGCAGCGTGACCATCCTGGCCGCGCGCCGCGATCTGCGCTACCGCACGAACGTCGGCATCGTCAATCTGGCCACGACCACGCAGACTTACCAGGTCACCGTTGCCGGGTCCTTCGGTACCGAGAACCGTCAGGTCAGCGTCCCGGCAATGGCGATGACGCTGTTCGGCATTACCGGCGCGTCGAGCACGCTTCCGTTGCAGATTCAGGTAACGAACATCGGCACCCCTCCCCGCTCGACCTTATGGGTGGCCTTCGCATCATCGGTCGACAATGTCACCGGCGACGCCTGGACGACGCTCGCATTCAACACCGGACCGCTGCCGCCCTGATGATCGGAGATCTCCGACAGCGTGCTAGGCTCCGGAGCACAACTCCGGAGCCCCATGCGCCGCTGCGTCGCGTTTCTCGCGCTTTTCCTTCTGGCCACAACCGCGCTCGCCATCGAGCCGCCTCGGGAGAAGGAACGCTGGACGACGCTGACGATCGATGAGCTGACGATCTACAGCAGCGCGAACGACTACACCACCCGCAATGTCGCCTCCGGGTTGGTGCGCCTGCGCGACGCGCTGTCCGTGGTCACGAGACTCAAGGTCCGGTCGCCGCTGCCGACCAGGGTCTACGTCTTCGGCGATCAACGCGGTTTCGTGCCGTACTGCGACGCTTCGATCGGACGCTCCGCGCAACTCTCCGGTCTCTTCTTCTCGCATCCCGACGGCAACTACGTCCTGATCGACGGCAGCGCGCGTGGCATCGATCGCGTGGTCTACCACGAGCTGGCGCACTACTTTCTCCGCAACACCATCCCCGGCGATGTGCCGCTCTGGTTCAACGAAGGACTGGCCGAGTTTTACTCGACCTTCAAGGAGCACAACGACACGGTGGAGGTGGGTCTGCCGGTCGAGGAGCACATCAACTGGTTGCGGACGCAGTCTCTGATCCCGCTCAAGGACCTGCTGGCCGTCAATCGCGAGTCGAAGGAGTACCACGAGGGCAACCTGCAGGGAGTGTTCTACGCGGAGTCGTGGGCGCTGGTGCATTACCTGATGATCGGCAACCCGGAGCGGCGCGATCAGCTGGGAACCTACGTCGGCCTCATCGCCGGCGGCCGGACGATCGACGACGCCTTCCGCACCGCCTTCCACGGAACGTACGACGATCTCGAGCGCGAGCTGCGCAAGTACATCCGCGCGTTCTCGATGAAGTACATCCGCTACACGCTGGCCGACTTCAAGGCGAAGGGGGTTCCCTCGCCGCAGCCGCTGGCGCGCGACGTCCTGCTGGTCGGTCTCGGCGATCTGCTGATGCATTCGATGACTCCGCATTTCAGCGAAGGCGAGACGTTCATCGCCGCGGCGATCAAGGCCAATCCGTCGAACGCCGACGCCTACGCGGAGATGGGCGTGGCGAAGTCGTGGCAGCGCGAGAATGCCGAGGCTGAGAGGTACTTCGAGAAAGCCGTGCAGATCGGCAGCCGCAATGCGCTCCCCTATCTCCTCTACGGCGATTCGATCCTTCGCCGCGTCGACGCGGGCATTCGCAACAACGCCGTCGCGCCGCCCGCGGACATCGCCAAGGCGCGCGATCTTTTCCGCAAGGCCACCGAGCTAGATCCACAATCGGCGACCGCGTTCTCCGGCCTCGGCGCGACCTACGCCTTGACGATGGACGATCCGGCGCCGGGCATCGCCGCGCTGGAGCGAAGCCTGGCGATGGCACCATCGGAGGTCGGAACGCTTTTCAACCTCATCGTGATCGAGTCCCGCGCCGGCCGGCGCGACGACGCGGCGAAACACCTCGAAACGCTGTCGCACCTGGCGGATGCGGAGACGGTGCGGCAGGCGCGCGAGAATCTCTACATCGCCGATCTCAATCGCGCCAACGCCCTCGGCCGCGACGGCAAGCACGCCGAGGCCGCCGAAATCATGAAACGCGTAGCGTCGCAGACGACCAATGAGCAGCTGCGGAAGGATCTGACGGAACAGGTAACAACGCTGAATCGCGTCGACACCGTTGGCGTCCAGGTCGTTGATTTTCAGCACGCCGTGGAAACAGCCAACAGCGGCAAGTTCCGCGAAGCTCTGGCGATGATCGACGCGATGATGCCAAAGATCACCGATCCGGAGATGCTCGCCGCGGCCAAGGATTTCCGCGCCAAGGTGACGGAGTACATCGCGAAAACGACGCCGAAGAAGAAGAGGTAGGCGCGGGAGCGCGGGCGTCCCGCTTGGCCGTGCTTGCGATCAACAGTCCTTGTCAGCGGCGGGCGTCCCGCCAAGGGGGACGCCCGCGCTTTAAGTTTGCGGTTGCCGGCGAAGCCGGCCCAAGAACCGTAGCCCACGGGTTCACCCGTGGGTCACATGTCCGCACAATTTGCGAGCCCGCTTGAGCGGGCGGCAGATCACGTCCAGAGATATTTCTCATCGATCGCGATCCCGTGACGTCGCAGAAGCTCCATGAACTCATCCTGAAACGACTGCTTTCTGTGGTGTTCTTTCTGCGCTTCGATATATCGCGCGACAGTGGCGACTTTCGATTTGCTGACACTGAATGCCGCATATCCGCGCTGCCACGCGAAGTAGGCCTGTTCGGGAAACGTTTGATGAATCCAGTACGTCGAGCTTCCCTTGATTTTGCCAATGGCTTCCGCGATCGCAATCGTCGGAGGCAGTTCGGCGAGGAGGTGGACATGGTCGTCAACCCCGTTGACGACATACAGTTTTCCGCCGAGTTGCCGGACGATGCCGCCGAAATAGGGGAAGAGCCGCGCTTCAAGCGCGGCGTCGATAAAGGGCTTGCGATTCTTCGTCGAGTAGACGATGTGCGTGAGGATGTTGCTGTAGCTATGAGGCATGGCGCGATTCGCCATGCGAAAGTCCCGGCGCGGATGCTACCTCGGAAAGCTTTCTTTCGCCCGCTCAAGCGGGCTCTCAATTCCTGGCCGGCCCGGTTTCCCCCAGCTGAAGCTGGGGGCTACGGTTCTTAGGCCGGCTTCGCCGACCCAAACCACGGTGGCAGCTCGGGCCTGGGTCGTAACGGATGATCCAGGTTCTCCTGTGCGCCAACACGCCGCGCAAGCGGCCAGCGATGTAGCCAGAGGTGCGAGCCTGGCTACCCTCATGGTTGCCGCTAACGCGGCGGTCTCTGGACATGACATCACTATCCCGCAGGTCCTTTAGACCTACTCCGTAAACTTAAACTTCGACACCTCGGACTCGAACTCACGTCCGCTGGTCACCAGGCTCTGCACCGTGGCGTTGAATTCGCGGGCGATGGCGTCGTTGGCCTGGGCGATGTCGAGCATCGTCCTTGAGGCGTCGGCGATGCGATCGGTTTCCTGGAGCTGGCGGTCGAGGGAGTCGCGCATGGCCCGGGCGTCCTCGGAGATCTTTTCCAACGCGCTGGTGATGCCGCGGCCGGCCAGCGACTGCTCGTCGGTGGCGTTGCGCACCTGCGCGGCAATCTCGCGCACGCGCTCGGCTTCCATCGCCAGGAGCTGCGTGCCGCGGGCCTGTTCGCGCGAGGCGCGATTGATCTCGGCGATGTGATCGGACATGCGCGAGGCCACCTCGTGCAGATGGCGGCTGGCCTGGGCCTGATCTTCGAGCGCGCGCGAGATCTTCGTGGCCATCTCGTACGAATGCGCCGCGCTGCCGACGATCTTCGCCAGCGACGCCGAGGCGCCGTCGGCAAGGCGGACGTTCGCTTCGACGCGGCGAACGCCCTCCTGCATCTTCGTCGCGGCCTGCTTCGATCCACTCTGCACCGCCTTGACGATGATGCTGATCTCTTTCGTCGACCCGCGCGTCCGCTCGGCAAGCTCGCGGATCTCATCGGCAACGACGGTGAAACCGCGGCCGTGCTCCCCCGCCTGCGCGGCGATGATGGCCGCGTTCAAGGCCAGCAGATTCGTGCGATTGGTGATCTCTTCGATGACGTTGACGATCTGGCTGATCTGGCCGACGCTGCGCTGCAGATCGTCGAGCGTTTCCGCGGTGCTGTTGGTGACGTCGCGCGAGAGGTTGATGCCGTCGACCGTCTTCGCCACCGCCCCGCCGCCCGCCTCGGCGTCTTCGCGGACCTGACGCGAGATGTCGGCGGTCGATTGCGCGCTGCCCCGCAGTTCGGCGATGGTGGAATCCATCTGCGAGACGAACGACAGCACTTCCTCGCCGATGCCCGAAAGGACCTCGGTGCGCTGCGACATCTCGTTCATCGAGGCGTTCATCTCCGTCGTCGACGACGATGTCTTCTCCACCGACTGGAAGAGGTAATCCATGCTGCGAGCCACCTCCTCGGACGACGCCTGCAGCTCGAGCGCGCGGCTCGATGCATCCTGCGTCAGCTCGGTGACCGTGTCGGCAGCGCCAAGAACGCCGCCGATGCCGCCCCGGACATTCTCAACGGCGAGCGACGAGCTCTCGGTCAGCGTCGACTGGTCCTGCGCGCGAAGCAGGAGCGACTCCGTTCCGCCGGTGATGACGCGAACGCCCGCGGTGATGGTCGAGCCGCTGCCGCCGACGCGGCCGAGGAGACGGCGCAGATTCGAGCGCGTCTCGCCGAAACTGCTGGCCAGCTCGCCGACTTCGTCGTCGGAGAAAACCCGCGCGGTGGTGTTGAAGTCACCCTTGGCCATATCGGCGGCCAGTGCGCGGAGTGCTCGCACCGGCCCGGCCACGTCGCGCGAGAGGAAGAAGGCCGCGGCGACGAATGCGATCAGCGTGAAGAGGGCGATCACGATCGTATAGAACGTGATCTGCAGCGGGCTGCCTTTATACGGCGTCCACGGAATCGTCAGAACGAGAATCGACCCGTCCTTCAACTTGCCGAAGCGGGCCACGTGCGGCGAGATGAAGGCGGTGCTGTCGCCGCTTCCGACGCGGCGGATGGCGCTGACCTCGGCGGGCGTGAGCGCATTCGGAATGCTCGTTCGGATCTGGCCCTGCGGCGGGATGAGAACCACCGCGTACTCGGCCGGCACATAGAGACGGAGCGTATCGACGATGGCCGGATCGATCTTCGCCGAAAGGTTGGCGCTGTCGAAGACGCGCTGGAAGCGATCCGACGCCGAGGAGACCGCCAGCTCTTCGAGCGTGGTCGACACTTTCGACGAGATCAGCGCCACGAGTGCGGCAAACGAGATCAGAAACGAGCCGATGAAAACGATAGCGATCTTGCGGCCGAGGGGAAATCGCCGGCCGGTGTAGCGCAGCGCGCCCCCGTGCGCGGCATGCTCGGCGAGCAGCCGTTTGCCGGCGGCATACGCCCAGATCACGGAAGGAAACGCGCCGATGCAGGCGGAGACGAAGAAGTAGCCGAGACCGAGCGGGGTCGGCATGACCAGCAGCGCGGCGATGATCGCGAAGAGAACGCTGCCTGCGCCCCACAGAAGGAGCGTGAGCGTCTCCGTCCGCCCGAGACATTTCGATGCTGCCTCCGAGGCATCGCGTCCGCGCCGGACGGCATCATCGACGGCGTCGGCCAGCGGAACGAGCCCGGCCCACATCAATGCCGCGTTCACCACGAAGAACACGGCGAAGAGGCCGAAGATCAAGCCGCCCGCGCGAAGCGACATCCCGATGACCTGGCTCAGGAAGACGTACGACAGCGGTCCGATGACGATCGCAGGCGGCACCAGCAGCGAGAGGATGTATTTGCGCGAGAAAGACACGGCGAAGCTGGATTATAGGTGGAGGTCACGACTTCTCGTGACATCGGTCACCGGCCCGGATGATCCCAGTCATCGCCTCCCCCGCCTCCCGACCCTATCGTCGTGTCAGGCACGGAGGCGACGATGATCACGAAGCCGGGACGCATTCTCGTTCCCACCGATTTCAGCGATACGGCCACGCATGCTTTGCGGTACGCGAGCGATCTCGCGCGGCGCACCCGCGCGCGCCTGACCGTGGTCTACGCCGACGCGTTCATCCCGCCGGTCGATTACACGGCCACGGTCGGCGGATGGGACGAATACTCGTTCGTCCAGTTGAAGGGGCGCGCCGAGGAGCAGCTGAAGAAGGATGCGAAGGCGAATATCGATCCCTCCGTGCTTTACGACACCGTCATCCGCGTGGCGCCCACGCTCGAGGGCATCCTGGCGCAGGCACGTGAGTCGGGAGCCGGGATGATCGTGATGGGAACGCACGGACGCACCGGCTTCCGGCGGCTCATCATCGGCTCCGTCACCGAGGCCGTCATGCGCAAAGCCGAGGTGCCGGTCATTGCCGTGCCGCCGGGCAGCGACATGAAGTCCACCATCCGGACGATTGTCTGTCCGGCCATCTACAACGATCAGTGCCACGACGCGCTCGCGTTTGCCGCCGCCATCGCGCCGGCCGATGCGAAGTTCGTGGTGATTCGGGCCACGCCGGCAGACGACATCATCGAGACGGCGGACGATCTGTTCGAGCTGCGAGCCTGGATCCCCGAATCGATCGCCACCCGCTGCGAGCTGAAGATGTTCGGCGGCGGCCACGTTGCCGGCCAGATCGACGGATACGCGGAAAAGACGGAAGCGGACCTGATCGTCGTCGGCGAGCCGGCGAACAGGAGCGCTAGCGACCTGCTGTACGGCACGTTCGCCGCGCGCGTGGTCCAGCACAGCCACTGTCCCGTGCTGACGGTGAACCGTCCGGCCGCAAAACGCGCCGCACGCATCTCCGAACAGGAACGCAAGACCGACGTGGTCTGGGCCAACCAGTGAGGAAGACCATGCCGGTATTCGAAGACCATCCGGTGGTGATGTGGGAGTTGACGCGCGCCTGCGATCTCCATTGCCGCAACTGCACCATCGGGGCGACGGAGAGCCGCGGAACGAATGAGCTGTCGACGTATGAGGCGTACAAGACCATCGATCAGATCACCACCCTCGGGCCGCGCGAGCTGATCATGACCGGCGGCGATCCGCTGGAGCGGACCGACATCGATCAGATCGTCAACTACGCGCGGCGCCGCGGTCTCGATCCTGCGCTGGTCATGAGTCCGACGTCATATCTGACGAACGCCGCGCTGGTGAACCTGAAGAATAATGGCCTCTCCCGCATCGTGTTGAGCATCGACGGCTCCGTGCCGGAGATTCATGAAGCCGGCCACGGCATCGCCGGCACCTTCGCCCTGACGCTGTTGGCCGCGAGCATGGCAAAACAGGCGGGACTGGCCATCGAGATCAATACGCTGATCACGAAGACCAACGCCGGCGACCTCGACGCGATCGCGGATCTCCTCCATTCGATGGAGATCGTTCGCTGGAATCTCTATTTCCTGGTGCCGCTCCGATCGACGCACGCGGAAGCGATCACCGCGGCGGAAGCCGAACATCTCTTCGCGACGATCGACGACATCCGCCAGCGCGAGCCGTTTGCAATCCGCGCGGTCGAAGCGCCGCATTACCGCCGCTTTCGTCTGCAGCGTTCTCTCCACGCCCGGCTCGACAACACCAGCTGGGCGGATTTCAGCGGCTACGAATCGGGTGGCAACAGCGGCCTGAAGGAGGTGATGGATTCCGCGCTCGACGGCGCCAGCGGTTTCGTTTTCATCTCCCACGCCGGCGACGTCCGCGCCAGCGAGTTTCTCCCCTTCAGCGCCGGCAATCTCCGCTACCGTTCCCTCGGGTCGATCTACCGCGCCAGCGATCTCTTCGTGGCCCTCCGCGATCAGAAGAACCTGCAGGGCAAATGCGGCCACTGCGAGTTCCGACGCATCTGCGGCGGATCCCGAGCGCGCGCCTGGGCGACGGAATGGAACGTCTTCGCCGACGACCCACTCTGCAGTTACGACCCCGGCGTGCCTCTGCCATTGCCGTCATCGTCGATGTCGCGCGTAGAGGCGTGAGGGCTAGCGTCCCCAACAACAGATCCCGGCTACTGGCTTGCATCGATTTCGATCGGAAGGAGCTAACCATGCGTGTCACTGAAGTGATGAAGCATCCCGTTCGCACGGTCACGCCGAATCAGTCGGTGGGAGAGGCCGCCGAGCTCATGAGCCAGCACCTGATCGAGCATCTGGTTGTCGTCGAAGGAGGGTCGGTCGTGGGATTGCTTTCGGCAACGGATTGCGCCGGCGTCAATCCCTACGTCCAAGTGAACGACGTCATGAGCACGAAACCGGTCACGATCGAATCGGACGAATTGGTCAGCCGCGCGGCGAACCTCATGCGGGGGCACCGCATCCATTCTCTGGTCGTCACGCGGAACCGGAAGCTGGCCGGAATCGTGACCACCTCCGATCTGCTCGAGATCATCGGCAAGGGAGCGGGGCACGCGGAGCGACCGATCCTTCGCGACCGCGGACAGCATCGCCGCAAGGTTTCGGCCGCGCCGATCTGATTGCATCGCAACGTCGTTGGATCGCGGAGGAACGCCTCAGGCGTTCCTCCGTTCGTTTATATGGCAG
>Ga0068869_100001414_pt1 | contig 14215 bp, 8 predicted proteins | sample KBSMisM52_FD_64676 | JGI IMG/M metagenome (GOLD analysis project Ga0068869, IMG submission 64676) | Miscanthus rhizosphere microbial communities from Kellogg Biological Station, Michigan, USA - KBS Miscanthus M5-2 | ecosystem: Host-associated > Plants > Roots > Rhizosphere > Soil ... | reverse complement strand
CCGGGCCGGCTGGCCGGCGTCCCGGGCCGCCGCGGCGATCTCGGTGACCGTCCAGGGCGCGCCGGCCGACAGGTCGACGTCGGCGGCCACCCCGGCGGCGAGGTCCTCGCCCGGCGCGGCCAGCCAGGACAGCACCGGCGCGGTGATCCCGGCGCTGCGCAGCGCCAGCGCCTCCTCCAGGAACGCGACCCCGAGCCAGCTCGCGCCGCCGGCCAGCGCGGCCCGCGCGGACGGCAGCAGGCCGTGCCCGTATCCGTCAGCCTTGACCACCGCCATCACCTCGGCCGGTGTCCGGGACCGCAGCAGCGCGACGTTGTCCCGGATCGCCTCGAGGTCGACGACCGCCTCCGACCGGACCATGGCGCCCATCCTCCCAGAGGGCCCCGTGGCGCCCGCGGCGCCGTGCGCGCTCGCGGTCGGGCCGCCGATACTAAGTTCGGTGCCCGTGAGCGACTTCACCGACAGCGGGATCGAGCGGCTCCACCGGGTGCTGGCCCGGCACGTCGACGGCGGCGCGGTGCCCGGACTGGTGGCGCTGGTCGAGCGGGGCGGCCGGACCGAGGTGGTCTGCCTCGGTGAACGGTCGATCGGCGGGCCGCCGGTCACCCGGGACACGATCTTCCGGATCTCGTCGATGTCCAAGCCGATCACCGCGGTCGCGGCGCTGATGCTGGTCGAGGAGTGCGTGCTGCGGCTGGACGACCCGGTCGACGACCTGCTGCCCGAGCTCGCCGACCGGCGGGTGCTCGCCCGGCTGGACGCGCCGCTCTACGACACCGTGCCGGCCGAGCGCTCGATCACCGTGCGGGACCTGCTGACGTCCACGATGGGGTTCGGTCAGGTGATGGCCGACCCGGCCGACGTGCCGGTGGTGGCCGCGGCGAACGAGCGGGCGATCGGCATGGGGCCGCCCGACCCCGGCGCGACGCCGGCGCCGGACGAGTGGCTGCGGCGGCTCGGCGAGCTGCCGCTGATGTTCCAGCCGGGCCGGCGCTGGGCCTACCACGTGCCGATGGAGGTGCTCGGGGTGCTGATCGCGCGGGCGGCCGGGATGCCGCTGTCGCGGTTCCTGGCCGAGCGGGTGTTCGGGCCGCTGGGGATGGCCGACACCGGGTTCAGCGTCCCGGCCGGTTCGCTCGACCGGTTCGTCACCTCGTACCGGCCCGACCCGGAGACCGGCGCGCTGTCCGTGTACGACCCGGTCGACGGGGCCTGGAGCCGGCCGCCGGCGTTCGAGTCGGGTGGCGGCGGGCTCGTCTCGACCGCCGACGACCTGCTCGCGTTCGGCCGGATGCTGCGGGCCGGCGGCGATCCGCTGCTGTCCCGGGCCACGGTCGCGGCGATGACCACCGACCAGCTCACCCCGGCCCAGAAGGAGGTCGTGGCCTGGGTGCCCTGGAACGGCGCCGGCTGGGGCTTCGGCGTCGGCGTGGCGGTCGAGCGGGTGGGCATCGACGCCAACCCGGGGCGGTTCGGCTGGGACGGCGGGATGGGCACGTCGTTCTCCTGCGACCCGGGCGAGGACCTCGTCGGCACGCTGCTGACCCAGGCGATGTGGACCTCGCCCACCGCGCACAACGTCGCGTCCGACTTCTGGACCGCGACCTACGCCGCGCTGGTCTGACGGCTCAGCCGGCCGCGGCGCACACCGTGCGCAGCGCGGCCGGGAGCGCGGCCAGCACGCCGGTCGCGCTGGTGGTCGCGCCGCCGGCCGCGATGGACCCGGCCAGCCCGTGCAGGTACGCGGCGAGGGCAGCGGCCAGCGCCGGCTCCACCCCGCCGGCCAGCAGCGCGCCGGCCAGCCCGGACAGCACGTCGCCGCTGCCGGCGGTCGCCAGCCACGGGGTGCCGGTCGGGTTGACGTACGCGAAGCCGTCCGGACCGGCGACCACGGTCGCGTTGCCCTTGAGCAGCATGGTCACGCCCATCTCGGCCGCGGCCCGGCGGGCGGCACCGACCCGGTCGGCGCCGACCGGCCCGGCGACCCGCTCGAACTCCCGGTCGTGCGGGGTGAGCACGGTGGGCGCGGTCCGGGACCGGACCAGCTCGGGCTCGCGGGCCAGCAGGGTCAGCCCGTCGGCGTCGACGAGCACCGGCACGTCCTGGCCCAGCACGTCGCGCAGCAGCCCGGCCGCGGCGTCGTCGGTGCCGATGCCCGGGCCGACCACCCAGGCCTGCACCTGGCCGGCCTCGCTCGGCTTGCCCTCGGTGACGATCGCCTCCGGCCAGCGGGACCGTACGTGCTCGGCCGCGCCGCCGGCGTACCGGACCATGCCGGCGCCGCCGTGCACGGCCGCTCCGGTGCTGAGCACGCCGGCCCCCGGATACGTCGACGAGCCGGCGGCGACGCCGACGACACCGCGGGTGTACTTGTCGTCGCGCGGGCCGGGGCGGGGCACCAGCCGGGCCACGTCGGCCGGGTCGAGCACCCGCAGCCGCGGCTCCGGGAGGTCGAGGCCGATCTCGACCAGGCGCACGTCGCCGGCGTGCTCGGCGCCGGCGCCGACCAGCAGCCCCGGCTTGAGCGTGCCGAACGTGACGGTCACGTCGGCCCGGACCGCCTCGCCCTCGACCGCGCCGGTGTCCGCGTCGACGCCGCTGGGCAGGTCGACCGCGACCACCGTGCCGGTGACCGCCGCGACCAGCCCGGCCGCCGCGGGCCGCAGCCCGCCGGAGCCGCCGATCCCGACGATCCCGTCCAGCACCAGCCGGGCCGCGGCGACCACCTCGGTCGCGGCGGGCGAGCCGGCCGGGAGCACGCGCCCGCCGGCGGCGCGCAGGGCGGTGAGGCCACCGGGGTGGGCGCGGTCCGGGGACAGCAGCACCGCGGTGACCGCGGCACCACGGGCGGCCAGCCGCGCGCCGGCGTAGAGCGCGTCGCCGCCGTTGTCGCCGGCGCCGGCGAGGACCGCGACCGTGGTTCCGTACACGCCCTGCCGCAGGATCCGCACGCATTCGGCGGCGAGTCCGGCGGCGGCCCGCTGCATCAGCGCGCCCTCGGGCACCGCCTGCATCGCCGCCCGCTCGGCGGCACGGACGACCTCGACCGGGAAGGCAGCTCGCACGTGCCCATCCTGCCCGCTCCGCCGGCTACCCGCGGCGGGTCGCGGCCGCCTCCTGCCGGGACGCCACCCCCAGCTTGGCCAGGATCGACGCGACGTGGTGCTCGACCGTGCGCCGGGACAGCACCAGCCGGGCCGCGATGGCCGCGTCGGTCAACCCCTCGGACACCAGCGCCAGCACCTCGGCCTCCCGTACGGTCAGCCCACTGGGGTGCTCGGCCGTGCTGGCCCGCGGCCGCCGCGGCGCCGACCAGCCCCGCGCGCGCAGCATCGCGCGCACCCGGGCCGCGGTGACCACCGCGCCCAGACCGTCCAGCACCGCGACCGCCGAGGTCAGCGCCGCCCGGTCGCCGGAGCGGGCCAGCGCCAGCGCCCGCTCGTACGGGCTGCCGAGCCGCCGCCACGCCTCGGCCGCCTCGGCCCACCGGCCCGCCGCCTCCAGCGCGTACGGGCCGGGCAGGTCGCCGACCGGGACGCCGGACGGCGGCACCCCGGCCTCCGGGGCGAGCCAGGTCGCGACCGGGGCCCGGTGCCACGGGCCGCCGCCGATGCCGACAAGCCGCAGCGTCCGTGCCGCTGTCTCCCGCGCGCCGGTGACGTCGCCGGCGAGCCACTGCGTCTCGCTGCGGGCGGCGGCGACCGGGCCGAGCCGCTGCATCTCGCCGGTGCCCTCGGCCAGCTCGGCGGCCCGGTCGAGCGGATCCCGCCAGTCGCCGCGCCCGGTCCGGGCGCGGGCCCGCGCCAGCACGGTCAGCGGCACGATCCTGCTCACCGGCGCCGCGTCCAGGTGCCGCAGCATGTCGACGGCGCACGACTCCGCCGCCGCCAGGTCACCGCAGTGCAGCTGGTCCAGCGACTGCCAGCCCTGCAGGTAGAGCGTCCAGGCGTCGAGGTCACGCTCCCGGCAGTAGGCCAGACCCACCGCCAGGTATTCGGCGGCGTCCGCGTGCCGGTGCAACGAGATCGCGGTGGAGGCGAGGTTGCAGTACGCCCTGGCCGCGTGCTCGTGCAGGTCAGCGGCACGGGACCGGTCCAGGCTCTCGGTCAGCAGCCGCCGCCCCAGCTCGGCGTCGCCGGAGGTCAGCTCGACCGTGCCGAGGTTGTTCTGCACGTGCACCCGCACCGCGAGCGTCCGGGGACCGTCCGGCAGCCGGTCGAGCAGGTCGAACGTGCGGGTGGCCCACGCTCGCGTGCCCGGCAGGTCGGAGGACAGCATCCGCAGCTGTGCCGCGTTGCTCTGCGCCATCGCCAGCTCGACCGAGTCCGTCCCGGCCAGCACCTCCGTGGCCTGCACGGCGTGCCACTCGGACTGCTCGTTGTGCCCGATGAACCAGCTCAGCCGGGACAGGAACCGGTGCGTGTCGCCGACCCGGACCGTGTCGCCGAGCCGGACCCAGATCCGCAGCGCCTCGGTCTCGGCCGTCAGCGCGTCCTCGATGAGGTCGGTGAGGTAGCACTCGTAGCCGAGGCGTCCGAGCAGCTCGGCCCGGTCGGCGTCCGGCAGGGCAGCGGCATACCGGAGCGCCCGCCGGTACTGCTGCACCGCCTCCCGGTGCGCGCCCAGCGCCGCCGCGCGGGCCGCCGCCTCCGGCGCGTACGCCAGGACGCCCTCCGAGTCGCCGGCCGCGTCGGCGTGGTGGGCCAACCGGGCCGGATCCACCGCCGTGCCGGCCGCCACCCACGACCGCAGCTGCGCCAGCAGCCGGCGGTGCACGGCCAGCCGGCGGGCCGGCGGCACCTGCTCGGCCACGGCCAGCCGGGCCAGCTCGTGCCGGAACTCGACGCCGCCGTCGGTGGCCGCCAGCACCCCGTGCTCCAGCGGCTCGTCGAGGGCCGCGAAGCCGTCGCCGAGCACCGGCTCGAGCAGGGCAAGCTCGGCCCGGGCGCCGGCCAGGGCGACCACGTCCAGCGCGTGCCTGGCCTCGGCCGACAACCGGGCGACCCGCGCCACCACCGCGTCCCGGACGGTCGCCGGCACGTCGCTGCCGCCGGCCGCGAGCACCTCGGTGACGAAGAACGGGTTCCCGCCGGTCACCTCGTGCAGCCGGGCCGCGTCCGGGCCGGCGGCGCCGGCCAGCGCCCGGACCGCGGCCAGCGACAGCGGCGCCAGCGCCATCCGCCGGGTGCCGGCCGCAGTCGCCGCGTCGCCGAGCAGCAGCCGCAGCGGGTGACCGGCCGGCGCGTCCTCCGGCCGGTAGGTCACCAGCACCAGCGCGCGCCGGTCGTGCACCCGCCGGGCCAGGTGCCGGATCAGGTCGAGGGTGGCCTCGTCGGCCCAGTGCGCGTCCTCGACCACCAGCAGGTACGGCGGCGACCCGGCCAGCGCTGCGGTGACCGCGGTGAACACCTCGTACCGGGAGGCGTCCGGCGGCCAGACCCCGTCCGGCAGCGCCGGCAGCATCTCGGCCAGCGGGCCCAGCGGAGCCGGCGTGGCCGACCCGTCGCACCGCCCGACCGCGACCCTGGCCGCTCCCCGCGCGGCCGCGACGACCTCGCCGACGAACGTGGTCTTGCCCACCCCGGCCTCGCCGGCGACGAACAGCACCCGGCCGCGTCCGTCCGCCGCGTCGGCGAGGTAGCCGGCCGCCGCGCGCAGCTGGTCGTCGCGCTCCAGGAGCGGCACGGGCCCGATGGTACGAGCGGGCAGCCGTGCCAGACTGGCGAACGGCCAGGGCCACCCGGCCCGGTTTCGAGGAGGTCGCAGTGGCCGCGCCGGCACTCGGAGCAGGACAGCAGCCAGCAGAAAGGCCGCGCCGGGCGCGCCGGCTGACCGGGCGGCGGGCCGAGCCGGAACCGTCCCGCGGGCTGGACGAGGCCGAGGTCGAGCGGCTGCTGGCCGCGCTCACCGCCGTGCGGGACGGCGACTTCCGGGTCCGGCTGCGGGTGCCGGGCGACGCCGACTCGCCGATGGCCCGGCTGGCCACCGTGGTCAACGAGGTGGTCGACCGCAACCGGCAGCTGACCGGCGAGCTCGACCGGGTCCGCCGGGTGGTCGGCCGGGACGGCCGGCTGGACGAGCGGCTGCGCCCGGGCAACGCCGAGGGCGCCTGGGCCGCCGCCGTCACCGCGGCCAACGACCTGCTCGACGAGCTGGTCCGGCCGACGGTCGAGGTCGGCCGGGTGCTCGGCGCGGTGGCCGCCGGCGACCTGACCCAGATGATCGACCTGCGCTCGGGCGACCAGCGGCTGCGCGGCGAGTTCCTGCGGATGGCCCGGACCGTCAACGGCATGGTCGCCCAGCTGCGCGACTTCGCCGACGAGGTGACCAGGGTCGCCCGCGAGGTCGGCACCGACGGCAAGCTCGGCGGCCAGGCCAGGGTCCGCGGCGTCTCCGGCACCTGGCGCGACCTCACCGACTCGGTGAACACGATGGCCAGCCGGCTGACCAACCAGGTCCGCGACATCGCCCTGGTCACCACCGCCGTCGCCAACGGCGACCTGTCCCGCACGGTCACCGTCGACGTGGCCGGCGAGATGCTCGAGCTGAAGACGACCGTGAACACGATGGTCGACCAGCTGCGCGCGTTCGCCGACGAGGTGACCCGGGTGGCCCGCGAGGTCGGCACGGACGGCGTGCTGGGCGGGAAGGCGACGGTCCCTGGCGTGGCCGGCACCTGGAAGGACCTCACCGACAACGTCAACTCGATGGCCGGCAACCTGACCGCGCAGCTGCGCGACATCGCCCAGGTGACCACGGCCGTCGCCCGCGGCGACCTGTCCCGCAAGATCACCGTCGACGTCTCCGGCGAGCTGCTCGGGCTGAAGACGACCGTGAACACGATGGTCGACCAGCTGTCCGGGTTCGCCGACGAGGTGACCCGGGTGGCCCGCGAGGTCGGCTCGGAGGGCCGGCTCGGCGGCCAGGCCGAGGTCAGGGGCGCGTCCGGCACCTGGCGCGACCTCACCGACTCGGTGAACTTCATGGCCGGCACGCTGACCGCCCAGGTCCGCAACATCGCCGAGGTGACCACCGCGGTGGCCCGCGGCGACCTGACCAAGAAGATCGACGTCGACGCCCGCGGGGAGATCCTCGAGCTGAAGACGACGATCAACATCATGGTCGACCTGCTGTCGGCGTTCGCCGACGAGGTCACCAGGGTCGCCCGCGAGGTCGGCACCGAGGGCAAGCTCGGCGGCCAGGCCAGGGTCAGGGGCGCGTCCGGCACCTGGAAGGACCTGACCGACAACGTCAACTCGATGGCCGGCAACCTCACCAGCCAGGTGCGGTCGATCGCCACCGTGTCGACCGCCGTCGGCCGCGGCGACCTGTCCCAGAAGATCATGATCGAGGCGCAGGGCGAGACGGCCGCGCTGGCGCACACGATCAACACGATGGTCGACACGCTGCGCGCGTTCGCCGACGAGGTCACCCGGGTCGCCCGCGAGGTCGGTACGGAGGGCATCCTCGGCGGCCAGGCGCGGGTACCCGGCGTCGCCGGGGTGTGGAAGGACCTCACCGACAACGTCAACTCGATGGCCGGCAACCTCACCAGCCAGGTCCGCAACATCGCCGAGGTGACCACCGCGGTTGCCGGCGGCGACCTGCGCCGCAAGATCGACGTCGACGCCCGGGGCGAGATCCTGGAACTGAAGACGACGATCAACACGATGGTCGACCAGCTCTCCGCGTTCGCCGACGAGGTGACCAGGGTGGCCCGCGAGGTCGGCACCGAGGGCAAGCTCGGCGTCCAGGCCGAGGTCGAGGGCGTGTCCGGCACCTGGAAGCGGCTCACCGAGAGCGTCAACCAGCTGGCGAGCACGCTGACCATCCAGCTGCGCGCGATCGCGGACGTGTCCACCGGCGTCACCCGCGGCGACCTGACCCGCAAGATCACCGTCGACGCGGCCGGCGAGGTCGCGGCGCTGAAGGACACGATCAACCAGATGATCGCGACCCTGCGCGAGACGACCAGGGCCAACCAGGAGCAGGACTGGCTGAAGACCAACCTGGCCCGGATCTCCGGTCTCATGCAGGGCCAGCGCGACCTCAAGGCGGTCGCCCGGCTGATCATGTCCGAGCTGACCCCGGTGGTGACCGCGCAGTGCGGCGCGTTCTTCCTGGCCGAGGCCGCGGAGGTGACCTCGGCCGCGAACGCCTACCCGGACGGCCGGGCCCGGCTGCGGATGATCGCCGGCTACGGCTACCCCGGCGGCACCAGGGACGGCGAGGCATTCGCGTTCGGCGAGACGCTGGTCGGCCAGGCCGCGGCCGAGGGCAGCCGGATCCACCTGACCGACGTCCCGGCCGGGTACGTGCGGATCTCCTCCGCGCTGGGCAGCGCCCCGCCGGCCGAGCTGGTCGTGCTGCCGGTGCTGTTCGAGGGCCGGGTGCTGGCCGTCATCGAGCTGGCCACGTTCACCCCGTTCAGCCCGGTGCACCTGGCGTTCCTGGACCAGATCACCGAGACCATCGGGGTCACGGTGAACACGATCATCGCGAACTCCCGGACCGAGGAGCTGCTCAACCAGTCCCGCCGGCTGACCGAGGAGCTGCAGGTGCGCTCCGAGGAGCTGCAGGGCCAGCAGGAGCAGCTGCGCCGGACCAACACCGAGCTCGAGGTGAAGAACGCCGAGATCGAGGACGCCGGCCGGGCGCTGGCCGACCGGGCCGAGCAGCTCGCGCTCTCGTCCCGGTACAAGTCCGAGTTCCTCGCGAACATGTCGCACGAGCTGCGTACGCCGCTGAACAGCCTGCTCATCCTGGCCCGGCTGCTGGCCGACAACCCGACCGGCAACCTGACCGCCGAGCAGGTGAAGTACGCCAACGTGATCCACGGCGCCGGCAGCGACCTGCTCCAGCTGATCGACGACATCCTCGACCTGTCGAAGGTCGAGGCCGGGAAGATGGAGTCGACGCCGGCGGACGTGAGCTTCAGCAGCCTGATCGACTACGTCGAGAGCATGTGCCGGCCGCTGACCGCGGACAAGGGCCTCGGCTTCACCGTCTCGGTCGCCCCCGACCTACCGGACACGCTGCACACGGACGAGCGGCGGCTGCAGCAGATCCTTCGCAACCTGCTCTCGAACGCGGTGAAGTTCACCGAGTCGGGCCAGGTCAGGCTGGTGGTCAAGGCGGTGGACCGGACCCGGTTCCAGAACCCGAGCCTGCGCCGGGCGCCGGGCGTGGTCGCGTTCCAGGTCGTCGACACCGGCATCGGCATCGCCGCGGACAAGCTGAAGATCATCTTCGAGGCGTTCCAGCAGGCCGACGGCACCACCTCGCGCCGGTACGGCGGCACCGGGCTCGGGCTGTCGATCAGCCGGGAGATCGCCCACCTGCTCGGCGGCGAGCTCGAGGCAGAGTCGGTGGTCGGCCGGGGCTCGACGTTCACGTTGCACCTGCCGATGCGCCGCGGCGCGCCGGTGCCGCCGCGGGAACCCTCGCCGTACCGGCAGGTGCCCGGCGAGCCGGCTGCCGGGGTGGCCGGCGGACCGGACGAGGCGCTGCTGGGCAAGCGCGTGCTGATCGTGGACGACGACGTCCGCAACGTCTTCGCCCTGGCCAGCGCGCTGGAGCTGAACGGCCTCGAGGTCTGCTACGCCGACAACGGCGACTCGGCCCTGGAGGCGCTGGACGGGCCGCCGGCGATCGACGCGGTGCTGATGGACGTGATGATGCCGGGAATGGACGGCAACGAGGCGATGGCGGCGATCCGGGCCAGGCCGGGGCACGCCGACCTGCCGATCATCGCGGTGACGGCGAAGGCGATGAACGGCGACCGGGAGCGCAGCCTGCACGCCGGAGCGTCGGACTATGTGACGAAACCGGTGGATATCGAGCACCTGCTCGGACTGCTGCGGGACCACTTCGGCTAACGCTCAGCGCCCGTATGGCCCAGTACGGCCCGGTACCACTAAGTTGGTCGGATGGCACGCATCCTGATGGTCGACGACCGTCCGGAGAACCTCCTCGCGCTGGAGGCGATCCTCGGCGTCTTCGACCACGAGCTGGTCCGCGCCAGCTCGGGTGAGGAGGCGCTCAAGGCGCTGCTCACCGGCGACTTCGCGGTGATCCTGCTGGACGTCGCGATGCCGGGGATGGACGGCCTGGAGACCGCGGCGCACATCAAGCGCCGGGAGCGGACCAGGGACGTGCCGATCATCTTCCTGACCGCGGTGCACCCGGACGCCGAGCACGCCTTCCGCGGCTACTCGGCCGGCGCGGTCGACTACGTGTCCAAGCCGTTCGATCCGTGGGTGCTGCGGGCCAAGGTCGCGGTGTTCGTCGAGCTGTACCAGAAGCGCCGCCAGCTGCAGGAACAGGCGGCGCTGCTGCGCGGGCGGCTGAAGGAGGCGGCGCTGGCCGAGGGGGCCAGCGCCGACGACCGGGCCGACCTCGTCGCCGAGCTGGCCGACCGGCTCACGGCGGTCGAGGAGTGCTTCGCCAAGCTCAGGGCGAGGGTCACCGAGCCGGCCGCCGAGGACGCCGCCGATCAGCTCGCCGACGGGCTCGGCCGGCTCCGGGCCGCCATCGACGCGCTCGCGCCACGTTGACGGATGGCTCCTGACCAGGCCTTCTGGGCCCAGGACCGGCCGCCTGACGACCCGCACGCCTACCGGGTCGTCACGGTCAACCATGGCCCGGTGGAAGGCCCGGCGGTCAAGGACCTGGTCGACCAGCTGCACGCCGGTGTCGACGCCGTCCTGGTCGCGGTCGGCGGCGTGGCCAGCCGGTCGATGGACGACGAACGCGGCGAGTCGAGCTGGCTGCTGGCCCCGCCCCGCGCCGGCGACCTGGCCGACATGGTCGTCGCGGTCATCGACCGCCTCAACCCGGGCAGCTGGCAGATCGAACGCTTCTGACCCGCCGCCTACTCGACGGTGACGGACTTGGCCAGGTTGCGGGGCTTGTCGACGTCGTAGCCGCGGGCCTGGGCGATCTCGGCCGCCAGCACCTGCAGGGGCACGGTCGTGACCAGCGGGGACAGCAGCGTCGGCGTGGGCGGCACCTCGATCAGATGGTGCGCGTACGGCCGGACCGCGGTGTCGCCCTCCTCGGCGATGACGATCGTGCGAGCGCCGCGGGCCCGGATCTCCTGGATGTTGGACAGCAGCTTCGCGTGCAGCACCTGCCGCCCGCGCGGCGACGGCATCACCACGACGACCGGCAGGTCGTCCTCGATCAGCGCGATCGGCCCGTGCTTGAGCTCGCCGGCCGGGAACCCCTCGGCGTGCATGTACGCCAGCTCCTTGAGCTTGAGCGCACCCTCCAGCGCGACCGGGTAGCCGACGTGCCGGCCGAGGAACAGCACCGCCTTCGAACCGGCGATGTCGCGGGCCAGCGCGCGCACCGGCTCCACCACGTCCAGCACCCGCTCGATCAGCGGCGGCATCGACTCCAGCGCGTCGAACTCCCGGGCCACCTCGTCGCTGTACTTGGTGCCCTTGGCGCCGGCCAGCGCCAGCCCGACCAGCTGCGTCGCCGCGATCTGGGCCAGGAACGTCTTGGTCGCGGCCACCCCGATCTCCGGCCCGGCCCTGGTGTAGAGCACCGCGTCGGACTCCCGGGGGATCTGCGCGCCGTTGGCGTTGCAGACCGCGAGCACCCGCGCCTTCTGCTCCCGCGCGTGCCGGACCGCCTCCAGCGTGTCCGCGGTCTCCCCGCTCTGCGAGATCGCGACGACCAGCGTGTCGCGGTCAAGCACCGGGTCGCGGTAGCGGAACTCCGAGGCCATCTCGACCTCGACCGGGATCCGCGTCCAGTGCTCGATCGCGTACTTCGCGATCAGCCCGGAGTGGTATGCGGTGCCGCAGGCGACGACGAACACCTTGTCCACGTCGCGCAGCTCCTGCGCGTCCATCCGCTGCTCGTCCAGCACGATGCGGCCGTCCACGAGCCGGCCGAGCAGCGTGTCCGCGACCGCCGCCGGCTGCTCCTGGATCTCCTTGAGCATGAAGTAGTCGAAGCCGCCCTTCTCGGCGGCGGCCAGATCCCAGTCGACCCGGAACGGCGAGACCTCGACCGGGTTGCCGGCGAAGTCGGTCACGGCGTAGCCGTCCGGGGTGATCTCGACCACCTGGTCCTGGCCGAGCTCGACCGCGTCCCTGGTGTGCTCGACGAACGCGGCCACGTCGCTGGCCAGGAACGTCTCGCCGGCACCGACGCCGAGCACGAGCGGCGAGTTGCGACGGGCGGCGACCAGCCGGCCCGGATGGTCCCGGTGCGCCACGACCAGCGTGAACGCCCCGTCCAGCCGCCGGCACACCCGCCGCATCGCCTCGGCGAGGTCGCCTGACCCGGCGGAGCCGGACGATGACGGAGCCGAAAGCTCCGCGGCGACCAGGTGCGCGACCACCTCGGTGTCGGTCTCGCTGCGCAGCTCGACGCCGGCGGCCTCCAGCTCGGCCCGCAGCGGCGCGAAGTTCTCGATGATCCCGTTGTGGATGACCGCCACCGCGTTCGCGCCGTCCAGGTGCGGGTGGGCGTTGCGGTCGGTCGGTGGGCCGTGGGTCGCCCAGCGGGTGTGGCCGATGCCGGTGCTGCCGGTGATGCCGCCGGGGTGGTCGGCCGCGATCGCCTTGTCCAGGTTCTCGATCCGGCCGGCGCGCTTCTCGACCACCAGCTCACCATCGAGCACGGCGACACCGGACGAGTCGTAGCCGCGGTATTCGAGCCGGCGCAGACCTTCCAGCACCACGTCCAGCGCCTGCCGGGAGCCGACGTAGCCCACAATGCCGCACATAGCCAGCAAGCCTACGGGAGGCGTCCGTTCGGCCGGCCCGGTTCAGCGGGCCCCGCTCGCGGCCGGCTCGCCCGGATCGATCGGGTGCGGGACCAGCGCCAGAGTGAAGCTCGTGCCGGTCGGGCCGGACCGCACTGTCAGCGCGGCGCCGTGCTGGTTGGCGACCTGCTTCACGATGGCCAGGCCGAGACCCGACCCCGGCCGGGATCGTGCGGTGGAGGACCGGTAGAAGCGCTCGAAGACGTGGGGCAGGTCCTCGGCTGGGATGCCGGGGCCGGTGTCGCTCACGCACAACCGGCCGTCCCGTAGCGTGACCGCGATGTCGCCCTCGGCAGGAGTCCAGGCCACCGCGTTGTCGAGCAGGTTGACGACGGCCCGGTACAGGGCCTCCTCGTCCCCGACGACGAGGGTGGGTTCCAGGTCGAGGGACAGCGTCCGCGGCGGGGTGGTGCGGTCGCGCGCGCCGGTGGCGACCGGCTCGCTCGCCCGGACGAGCCCGCTGCCGGTCCCGGCCATGGGCATGGTCACACCTCCGGTGGGCCTACCCGGTCCGTCCGGGCGCCCCTCCAGCGCAGACCTGCCGGCTCTCGGCGACCTCCCGGTCACCTGAAGACCGGCTCAAGAAGCAGAGGCGGCGGCCCTCAGCCGGCCGCGACCGCCGCCGCCACCCGCCCGGCGATCGCCTCCGCGGCGTGCTGGGTCGGCGCCTCGACCATGACCCGGACGATCTGCTCGGTGCCGGACGGGCGCAGCAGCACCCGGCCGTCGTCGCCGAGCTCGGTCGCCGCCGCGTCCACCGCGGCCACCACGCCCGGTGCGGTCGCGACCTTGGCCCGGTCCGCCACCGGCACGTTGATCAGCACCTGCGGCAGCCGCTGCAGCACCGCCGCCAGCTCGGCCAGCGACGCGCCGGTGCCGGCCACCCGGCCGAGCAGCTGCAGCGCGGTGAGCAGCCCGTCGCCGGTGGTGGCCCGCTCGGCGAACACCACGTGCCCGCTCTGCTCGCCGCCCAGGGACAGGTCGTGCTCGCGCAGCGCCTCCAGCACGTACCGGTCGCCGACCGGGGTGGTGAGCAGCCGGATGCCGGCGTCGCGCATGGCGTGGTGCAGGCCGAGGTTGCTCATCACGGTGGCGACCAGGGTGTCGGACTTCAGCCGGCCCTGCTCGCGCAGCGCCAGCGCGCAGATCGCCATGATCGCGTCGCCGTCGACGATCTCGCCGTCCGACGACACGGCCAGGCAGCGGTCGGCGTCCCCGTCGAACGCGATGCCCGCGTCCGCGCCGGTACGCCGGACCGCGTCGACCAGGCCGGCAAGGTGGGTGGAGCCGACGCCGTCGTTGATGTTCCGGCCGTCCGGTGCGGCGGCGAGCGCGGTGACCTCGGCTCCGGCGCGGGTCAGCACGGCGGGGCCGACCGCGGACGCCGCCCCGTGCGCGCAGTCCACGACCAGCCGCATCCCGTCCAGCTTG
>Ga0068869_100001413_pt1 | contig 14220 bp, 15 predicted proteins | sample KBSMisM52_FD_64676 | JGI IMG/M metagenome (GOLD analysis project Ga0068869, IMG submission 64676) | Miscanthus rhizosphere microbial communities from Kellogg Biological Station, Michigan, USA - KBS Miscanthus M5-2 | ecosystem: Host-associated > Plants > Roots > Rhizosphere > Soil ... | reverse complement strand
CTTCTTTTTTATGAGTTGAAAAAGAAATATATTCTCAAGAAAAATCTGCAAATATACCGCAAAAAAGAGTGTCCGGTTTGTGGTGGAAAAGTTACTCATATTCAAACCGGCAAACGCAAAAGGATCAGTCATTTCTGTACTCACTGTCAGAAATAGTTATTTCATCCTGTGATTAAAATACTCCGTTTTCGTTGGGTGTATCTTTGGGAACCTCCTGACCGACTTCCCATTCTTCAACTATGAGGTCATTTTCAAAACGGAACATGTGTACCACAGCAATTGGTTGGGCATCCGGTTTTAACTGCATACTTCCGTGAACTGCGACCATCTCGTTATCTCCAAAAGTTCTGAGCACTTTGTAGATTTTTTGGGGGAACTGTTTGTGCGAATCTTCCATTGCAACTAAAAGTGATTCGCGGTCGCCTTTAAAGTAGGCGTTGTGATGTTTGAAATCAGGACTTACATATTTGTCATAAGCTTCGCGGATTTTTCCGGAAACCACTTCTTTCAGGAAAGAAACGGCGGCCTCTTTGTGTGATTCATTTTGATTCATAGTAACTTCATTATTGATTTGTTGTGTCTGGTAAAGTTTCCTTGGTTGATTTTATTTTAGCAAAAGAATGATCTTTGCGGATAGTGTGTCCTGTTCTACTATAGTAGCATTAGATTTTAAGCCAAATTTTGTCATGGCCAAAAAGATTTACCTTTCAATATCTATTTTTTTGATTTTTATTTTGTGCGCTTGTACGCCACAAAAAACGGTTCCACAAGCAACTACTTCTTCTCAACAAGACTCATTGATGACTGCGTCGTCATTGCAAACAACCCTTGAACTTATCACCGATCCGCCAAAAACGGAGGAAGAGTGGAGAAAGATTTTAACTCCGGATCAATACCATATTTTGCGTGAAAAGGGGACAGAGGTGCCTTTTAGCAGTGAACTTGATTATGAGACGCGTCCTGGAACTTATTACACGGCAGACTGTCATGAACCGGTTTTTCGCTCAGAGCAAAAGTACGATTCCGGTACAGGTTGGCCAAGTTTCTGGCAGCCAATTACACCTGATGCGGTGGTTGAGCAAAAAGACACAAGCCTCTTTGAGGAACGCACGGAGATTTTATCCAAATGTGGGGGCCATTTGGGGCATGTCTTTAATGATGGTCCGGCGCCCACCGGGCTACGATACTGTATGAATGGCGATGCTTTGATATTTGTTCCGGATTCGCCTAAAAATATCTAGACAAAGCCATTCTTAAGCAGTATAAACGGTCTGGCGCTTTTTGCGTTGCTCTTTAACTTAAAAACGAAAAAAGAGGGGAGGTGATGTGCGAATGAATCTGCCGCGGATGGAGTACCAAGGTGGGACTGAAGAGGCTGGTTACAGCCTTGATGCCGATCCTGATCGACAACGCTTCACGGTCAAGATGTGGGGTCGATGGGACGATCCGGAGCTGGTCCCGAAGTTCAAGACGGAAGTCTTGATTTGTATGAAGGTACTTGCTCAGAAAGGAGAATGGAACGTCTTTGGTGATTTGCGGGGATACAAACTTCAGCTCGATGTGATCGGTGAGTTGATCACGAGTCTGATGCGTGAGGCGATGCAACGGAAGTTCAGTAAGGCCGGTGTTCTTCATGACAGCGCCATGGTGGAACTGTTCATCAGTCGCCTGACGAAGGCAGCGGGCATGACCACGCTGAAGTTTTTCAAGACTGCGAAGGAGGTGGAAGCTTATTTGCGTGAGTCATGATCACTCCCGGCACCACGTGAGCCCCTGAGGTAGATTCTTGCCTCAGGGGCGTCACAAGATTTTTTCGTTCAACTTGTGTTTATTGTATGAGTACTGAGGACATTGTCGTTCGGTTCTCTCAACAAGCCAACTTAAGTTAAAGAGCTTTCCTTTTTGATTAATTTAGACTGCATAGTAGTAGGTTTTTGCCTTTTTTACTGCACTTTTTGCTATTTTGTAATATAATCCATCTATTATTAGTTATAAGGAGCAATATTCAAAAAAATAGACTGCATTTATTCCCTAACTCTTTTATTTCTATGCAGAAACGATGGTTAAACTCCCTGGCAATTGGTGCCACTACTGTTGCAATGATTGCAACATTTGTACCAGCAATGGCTTTTGCTGCTGCACCTACTGATAAGGAAGCCGTTACAATTACAGGTACAGGAAAGGTGACAGTTGATGCTGATCTTGCTCAACTTTCATTCACACTGAATGCACACGAGGCTACTGCCAAGGCTGCATACAAAAAATTAACTGATCAGACCAAAATGGTTGCTGATACACTTTCTCAGTTTGGTGTAACAGGCAAAGATGTACAGATTACATGGTATAGCATGTACCCAACTTATAAATATAATGAGAAGGGTCAACAAAGTGGTGTTGATTATTTTGACGCATCCCGCACAGTGAATGTAAATCTTCGTAAATTAGACAAAGTAAATGAGGTTTTGGATGCACTTGCCGATAAAGAAATTTACAGTCTCAGCTCAGTAAACTACATGCTTGAAAACCGCCAGGATGCTCAGGATAAGGCTCGTGAACTTGCTGTAGCAGATGCACAACGTCGCGCTGCTGCTGTAGCAAAATCTCTTGGTATTAAACTTGGCAACATTATCGGTGCCAGCGAATACAACAATGATTACGGACCAATTTATGGCACAGGAAGCGAACAAGTTGATGTTCAGATGAATCTGGAGGTTAACTACGAAATCGCTCATTAATTAGTTATCGAAATTGGGTTAAAGGAAGAAGGCCTCTCGTCTTAAAGCGAGGGGCTTTTTTTACAAGACGCTCGTGGATTTCCCTTGTGTTAGGTCTTTATGTTAAACTCCGTATGTTTTATTCATTTAAGAAATTTTATGAAAAGTTCTGCGAAGGTTCTTGTGACAACATTGGCAGGTGCTTCATTAGTTTTAGCGGGTTGCCAGTCGGTTACAGATCAGATTGGTCAAAAGATCGCTGAACAGGCTGTACAAAGTGCAACGGGTGGCCAAGTGAAGATGGATTCGAATACAGGAAAATTGAATATTCAGACTGAAAAAGGAAACGTTACAATGGACATGAACAAAACTAAGGATGGTATTAATATCACATCTCCTGAGGGAGCAATGAATATCAGTGGAGGTGATACCCGCCCGGTTGGTGCGCCGACAGACATGCCCAGCGTTGAGGGTGGATCTACCTTTGCCTGGTTTGGCTCTGGGGATAACGGAACATTCAGTTATTCGTTGAAAACGGTTGATTATATGGATGTTTGTAATAAACAGATTGCATTATTGACTGCAGCTGGCTGGTCTGAAAAAAAGGATACAACCATGTCTTTTGGTGACAGTCTGACCAAAGTGTATGAAAAAACCGGAATGGGACTTACTTTGAGTTGTGCAGCTGCTAAAGCTGACGGTGTTACATCTATCATGATGGTAAAATCTAAGACTCAATAATTTATTGTAACTTATGGCTTTAACTCAAAAGCATTGTGTTCCATGTGAAGGAGGAACGAAACCTCTTTCTCTGGCTGACGCCAAAAAATACCATAAGGAAATCAAAGACTGGAAACTTGCCAGGAAGTTTATTGAACGTCAGTTTGTTTTTAAAGATTTCAAGAAAGCGATGGCTTTTATTAATAAAGTTGCAGTGATTGCGGAGAAGGAAGGTCATCATCCGGATATCTATGTTTTTTATAATAAAGTGAAATTGCAGTTATCCACGCATGCCATTGGCGGACTTTCACTCAACGATTTTATCGTGGCTGCACGTGTGGATCGGTTGTTATAATTTGTTTGTTTTATGCCTCAAAAAAAAGTTACAACTCGGAAGAAAACTTTGAAGCCCTTAAAACTGCCGAAAGCTTCTGTATTGCCTCCGCATGTTGAGTATCATCAAGCGGATCGTTTGAGTGATGTGATTTTGGGAGGTCAGGATGGCTTGGTGAATGTGCTCGGTGTTATTTTAGGTGTAGCTGCGGCTTCGCAGGAGACGCGTATTGTTTTGGCTGCCGGCCTGGCCGCAACTTTTGCCGAATCTATTTCCATGGCTGCAGTAGCTTATACTTCTAAAATTGCTGAACGTGATTATTATTTTAAAGAGCTGGCACGAGAGAAACGGGAAATTATTGAAGTGCCGGAAATGGAACGTGAAGAGATTCGTGAAATTTATCGCCAGAAAGGTTTTAAGGGAAAACTTCTGGAAGATATCGTAAAGGTGATTACTTCTGATGAAAAAATCTGGGTGGAAACCATGATGCGTGATGAGTTGAATTTGCAACCTGTGAATGAGAGTCGTCCGTTTACGGGAGCTGCAACTGTTGGTTTTTCAGCGGTTGTCGGTTCACTTGTTCCTTTGATTCCATTTTTTCTTTTTTCGATTCAGACCGGTATTTATGTGTCCTTAACTTTTTCCGCAATAGTTTTATTTATTGTGGGAGTGGTGAAAGCAAAGCTGACGATTGGAAACGCCGGAAAAAGTGGATTAGAGATGATGATTATTGGTATAGTGTCCGCGCTGGCTGGATATGCCGTGGGATTACTTTTTAATGTCCAGGGCCCTATTTAAAACTTTTTTATGCCAAAAGCGTCTGCTGGGTCGTCAAAAATCGGGGGTATGGTGATCAAGGATTTTCCCGGATATTTTTTGATCGCCTGTTTGATCATTTCGTTTATTTTTCTGTATAAGGTTTTCGAATCGTTTTTGATTATTCTTTTGTTTGCGGGGATTTTGGCTACTGCCCTTCATCCTTTGTATGACAAAATTTTCAAAGTGGTCAAAGGAAGAGCAAAACTTGCCTCTATACTGACCTGTTTATTTGTTTTACTGATCATCGTAGTGCCAATGGTTATTTTTGTTTTGCTTTTGGGGCGGCAGGCCTTTGATACGTACCATTTCATTCAGCACGAAATTCAGTTTGGAGCATTGGATCCTTTTTTGAAATGGCAAAAAGGAGGGATTCTGTATGACTCTCTGGGATCAATTCGCGATCAGATCGGTTCGTTTGTTGATCTGAACTCAATTGATATTAAAGCGAATATTATGGAAGCGGCGAAGAATGTTACCACCTTTCTGGCTGGGCAGAGCGCGACCATTTTGAAAGAGTTCGGACTGTTTCTTTTCGGTGCCTTTATCATGTTTTTTGCTTTGTACTACTTCTTTAAAGATGCTCACGTTATCCGTAAGAAGATTATGATTATCAGCCCGTTGCCGACTCGTTATGAAGAGGAATTGATTAAGAAGTTTAAAGAGATCAGTCTGGCGACTTTATATGGAATTTTTCTGACTTCGATTGCCCAGGGTGTGATCGGCGGCATTGGTTTTGCGATTGCGGGCATCCCGAACTCGCTTTTTTGGGGAACAGCGATAGCCGTTTTTTCCCTTGTACCCTTGATCGGTACGGCAACGATCTGGTTTCCGGCAGGTATTATTTTGCTGATAGGGGGAAATATTTTTGGAGGGGCGTTTGTACTGCTGTGGGGTGTTTTGATTGTGAGTACTGTTGATAATTTCCTGCGGGCCTATCTTATTGGCGGAAAAACCAATACCAATCAGCTTCTTACCTTCCTGGCTGTGTTCGGTGGAATTGAACTTTTTGGGCTTATGGGAGTCATTCTTGGGCCTTTGATCCTGAATCTCTTTTTCACGTTTTTGCATATTTACGAAATGGAGTACAACCGGTTACTTCATGATGGCAAAGCTCTGAAAAAGAGCGAGTTGGAACTCTAATTTTTTTATAGGCAGTCTTACTCAGAATATTTAGCAGTATGTCTTTGCTAAATATTCTATTTGTGTTATAATTTTCAGATAACAAAATTTCAATTTCTGAGAATTATGAAATCCGAGGCAGCTTTTTATACTTATCACTCAAAACTCCATAAGACACGAAAGTTTTTCGTGGCTTTCATTATTGCTTTTGTGTTTTTCTCTGCAGCTGCACTTCTTTTGCCGCAGTTCAGAGACTCTCTGCATAATGCTGTAAACCTTTATAATGAATCTACTCATCCGGCTGCAGTTGAATCTTTGGTAAACGGGAATGTGTTTGCCGACGTTCCGGCTTCACACCCTCAGGCTGAAGCAATCGAGTATTTGAAAAACCACGGCATTATTGAAGGATATAAGGACGGTAATTTTTATCCGGATAAAGAATTAACCCGAGGTGAGTTTGCCAAACTGATGGTAACTGCCAAGGGCGCTATGCCTCACTCCATCCGTTACAGTTACTGTTTTGATGACGTGAGCAAGGAATGGTTTGCTCCTTATGTATGTTTTGCCAAAACAAAAGGTTGGGTGCATGGAATGGACGAGCATACTTTTGCGCCGGAAGATAAGATTACGGCAGCTCAGGCTTCCAGCATGTTGGATAACGCATTTGAAAGAACTTCAGATTTGCATGGTTCAGCAAATGATGAGCCTTTGACTCGGGCTGTTGCGTCACAGATGCTGGCTGATGTTTTGAAGAAGCCTTACTAAATTTATTCCAGGTCAGCATCAAGAACTGCTTTGATGGCATCGTAATTTTGGATGCCTTTATACAAAGTATTGTTGATAAAGTAGGTTGGTGTAGCCGTTACACCATAGAGTTCGCCGTCAGAGATGTCGTGCGCAACTTCGCTTTCCATCATGTTCGTTTTCATACATTCATCGAAGTCACTGGTATTGAGTTTTATTTCTGCTGCATATTTTCTAAATATTACTATCGCATCATCGGCGCGGGTTTTTCCAACCCAATCTTTTTGACCGATAAAAAGTTTGTCATGCATATCAAAATATTTGTCCTGTTCACCGGCGCATTCGGCAGCTTGAGCTGCAACGGGTGCCATGGCATGTTGTTCCAGAGGAAAATCGCGGAGCACATATCGTACTTTTCCATTTTCAATGTAGTTGGTTCTCAATGGTTCGAAAACGGTATCAAAAGCTTTTTTACAGGTAGGGCAGGCGTAATCACTGAACTCAACAATTGTAACTTTGGCTTTCCGGTCACCCAGGATTGCATCATCATCAATGGAGATTTTTCCTTCTTCTTGGGTAGACTGCATGGTTTGACTGACGGAAGTACTTTTCACATTGCTTATTAGGTTTGGTAATACCTGTTCGGTTTCAACAATTGTTGCAGAGCGACCAAGGAAATATCCAAGGATTATACCGAGAATGAAGAGTGACACTGTCGTATAAAAGTATTTGGTTACCATTTTTTGTTTTGGGGCAGCTTGGGTAACGGGTGCAATTTTTTTCACGGGAGCAGACTTAGCACTTGATGATTTTTTTGTTTGAACTGCTCGCTTTGGTGGAGCTGTCTTTTTAGTTTTGCTTTTTGTTTTTTTCATGTCGGGTTGTAGTTAAAAATTGATCAACCCCTACTATACGCGACTCGGCTGCACTTGGATAGGTTTTACTTCCTTTTTCTGCCAGGGAAGTCTTTTTTGCAAAAAGAGGAATGTTCCGCCGGCGGCCACAATGAATCCAATGATAAGCCATGGAATAATATTAAAGTCTGTAGGAGATTCTTGTGATTCGAGGATTTCGTATTTTTGAATCCAAAGGTCGCCGTTTTCATCAGGTTCAAGGAGGAGATCTATGGAGGCGTTTTTGGTAAATAGTGACTGGGCCAGGGGAGCTTTGATAACATTTTCATCAAAATACACTGTGATCTCATCGTCACCGCTTTTAACTTTTAAAGAGTATGGTGGTGTGAATTGAGGTTCTTCCAAAATAGTTCCGTGAATTTTTTGCATTGAGGGATTGGGTTCACCAGGAGTTCCTGTTTTGACCCACATCCAGGTGTCTTCATCAATGGTTGCTGCTTTGGCAATTGGTATGTCGTTTTCTATTTCTTGAGTGGAGGTTGGAGAGTCATTTGTATTTTGTTCGATTGAGATGCGGGCGTAGGCCATATCATCACCAGCGTCCTGATATGAAACTTCATCTATAACTTCATCATCAAAATTTAGGACTCTCACAGCGTCCTCTTTGTTGGCCAGGGAGATTTTGGAATCGGTTATCGGGATGAGCAGAGGAGTTTGCGGTTCAAGATTTACAGAATCCGGAATTACGTATGGTTTGCTTCCACCTTCGTCATCGTCCAGCTGCCAGTTGCCGAGATTTACAGCAACGTCACCTGTATTTATGATTTCGATCCATTCATTTTTCTGGTCACTGGCCAGAGGGTTGGGCATGAACTCATTAATGTGAATGTCAGAACTGAGGTCGCCGTTTTGATAAACTTTTTTGGATTTTGCGGAACTTTTTTTAGTTTTTTTTGCAGTGGTTTTCTTGGTGGTCTTTTTTGCGACAGGTTTATTTTTGGTTGTCGTTGTTGAAGATTCAGGAAGACTGGTTACCGTTATTGAACTGTGATCGGAAAAGGTTTCTGAAGCCTCTTCGTCGGTTGATGAATCTTCGGCGAGGGTCACATTTGATGTGGAGGTGTTTGAAGGGTTAGTGTCTTGAAGTGCTGTATTAATTGAAGTTGATGCGGTTGTTTGTTCCGCCGGCTCTTCCGCAGTTTGTTCATTGACGATATCCCAGTCGCTGAGACTGTTGGTGTCGGTTATGCTTTTTCTTTTGATAAAGCCGTTAGTTTCTACTTCATCGCTTGGGATGCAGCTTCCAGCTGTGTTGCTGTTCCAGGCATTTTGTTCGTAGAGGTCGTTCATGTCTGAGAGTTCGCTGACTGTTGGTTTGGTGTTGGCCCAACAGACTGCATCTAATATTTTGTTTTGATCATCTTTGATAATGATCTGTTCAGTTGTGGCGGTGAGGCCGGTTCTGGTTGTGGCAATGGTTGGTACTGTGTCCGCAGTTGTTTGCTTAAAAAGAAGCGTGACTGTTTGTCCGGGGTAAACATAGAAATCGGTATTCAGCGTTTTGAAGTCGCTGTCGTCCTGGAAAGTTAGACCCTTCAGATTGAATGGCGAATGCGGAGCAGCGCTTAAGATAAAACTTACATAGTCCGCATCTGAGTTTTTAAAGCTGACTTCAGTAATGAGCACCTTAATTTTTTCCAAAGCCGATGCCGATGGTGTGGCCTCAGATTCCGTGACGGGTTGGGCAGTGGCCAAAGTTTTTGCCCCAAAAAATACAAATAAAGTACAGACGACGGTGAATTTTTGGAAAGTTTTCATAGGTTTGTGATTACAAATTGTCACGAGTTTAGCGAGACGAGATAAAATTTTGATTATGACAAAATAAGAGCGCGTATGTTTATGAAATATTTCCATAAAAACGCAACCTGATTTTTGAGGGTTTTTGTTCAGTTGCTCAACTTGTGACTTTTGGCTTTATTGACTGAAAGGAGGCTCACAGGTATGCTGATTCTTGGCATGTTGAATGCCAAAAAATCTTCTTACAGAAATAGTTTATTAATGTCGCGAATGATTGGTTCACTTTTGTCTCAACTCTACCGTTTGAATTTGTTTATCTCTTCTCGATTCTTTCCGGTTCTACTCGGTGAAAAAGCTACAATTCAAAAGCAATTCGATCGTCCGACACATCGCTATTTCTGTTAGAGGCCACTGCTCTCTAACAACTTTTATATGATTTATATTTTCATCCTCATCGCTTTTGCGTTGGGGTTGGGAGCTGGCTTTTTTGTTCGGAAACAGCAGACTGAACAGAAGAACCAGGATATGCACGAAAAGGGTCAAATGCTTGTGCAACAGGCAAACTCCAAGTCCCAGGAAATTTTATTTAAGGCCAAGAATGATGCTTTAAAGATTGTCGAGGACACTAAACATGAAGAGGAAAAGAAACGTGATCAATTGCGGAAACTTGAGGAAAGATTGGTTTCCAAGGAAGAGGCTTTGGACAAAAAGCTTCAGGACATGGATAACTCACGTAATGATCTGGAGAATAAAATGGCTTCAGCAAGGCAGCTGCGTGAAGAGGTACAGAAACTTCATGACATGCAGGTTGAAGAGCTGAATAAGATCAGCGGAATGTCTCGTGATGAGGCCAAAGCTCTGCTTTTGAAACAGGTGGAGGAGATGGCGCGCGAAGACATGGCTAATGTGATTAAGAAGTCCGATAAAGAGTTACTGGAAAAAGCCAAGGAGAAAGCCAAATTTATTCTGGCTGACGCAATTCAGAAGTACGCTGCGGAAACTGCAACAGAGTCCACCGCTACAATCGTAAACCTGCCGAGTGACGACATGAAAGGTCGTATCATTGGTAAGGAAGGCCGTAATATTAACTCGTTTGAACAGGCGACCGGTATTGATGTAATTGTGGACGATACTCCTGGTTCGATTGTGATTTCCGGATTTGATCTGGTACGTCGTTATATTGCCAAAATTGCTTTGGAGAAGCTGGTTTCTGACGGACGTATTCATCCGGCTCGTATTGAAGAAACTGTTGAGCAGACCAAGGAAGAGATCAATGTGATGATTAAGGAATTGGGTGAAAAAGCTGCGTTTGAAACCGGTGTAACAGGCTTACATCCGAACCTTGTGAAACTGTTGGGCCGTTTGAAGTTCCGTACCAGCTTTGGTCAGAACGTTTTGAAGCATTCCATGGAGGTTTCATTGTTATCTGCGAACCTGGCTTCTGATCTTGGTGCAGACGTAAATGTGTGCCGCAAAGCCGGTTTACTTCATGATATTGGTAAGGCCGTGGATCATGAAATTCAGGGGCATCACTCAATTATTGGCCGCGATATTGCCAAGAAATTTGGTCTGCCTGAAACGGTAATTCATGCTATTGAAGCACACGAAGGAGATGTTCAGCCTCAGACTGTTGAAGCGTTGATTGTGTCTGCTGCGAATGCGATTGCCAATGCCCGTCCAGGTGCCGCCCGCGATAATCTGGATACGTTCATCAAACGTCAGGAAGAGCTGGAAAACGTAGCGAAATCATTTGAGGGTGTACAGAAAGTGTTTGCTGTACAAGCCGGTAACGAGGTGCGCGTTTTTGTTACTCCACAGCAGATTGATGATTATGCCGCTGTGAAACTTTCTCATGATATTGCACGAAAGATTGAACGTGATTTACAGTATCCAGGCCAGGTAAAAGTAAGTGTTATTCGCGAAACCCGCGCTGAACACTTTGCAATGTAATTTGGGATTTATGGCCGATGAAGGTTCACAAAAAGGTATCAGCAATATTCAGGTGCAGGGAGAAAAGCTCCTTACCCTGGATGATGTTTTGGGCTGGGATAAGGTGCGTAAGCTGGCCGGAGATCATAAGGTGAAAGCTTTTGGCATGATTTCCAGTTTTTTGTTTAAACCCAAAGAGGAGGAGATCTCCATTGTTTATGAGGAAAAACGATATCAGGCTTTCTGGCATATTGTCGGGAACTCTTTTTTTGAATATAAACGAAAGGTTCGTTATCACGTACCGGTGCAGACAGTGGTAGAGGATGTAACTTTTATGGATAAGAACTGTGTTGTGAATAAGAACAACGGAACGTTTGAAATTGAAGGTATTGAACATTGCAAAGAGAACTATCGACAGGAAATTATGGTGGATGCCCAGACCGATCAGGCCGGTGATTTTTCTAAATATTTGGTTTCTCCAAAACATGAAATTCAAACCACAGATGATCTGACGAAAGACGGAACGAGTGTTGTGAATCTGGAAACGAAAGCCTCATTCCTGGTTCGAAAAGTTTTGAACGATTTAGTGAAACCGATTAAAGCTGACCAGATTCTTGATGAGAAGATTGCGATTGAGGAGTTGAGTTTGTATTTTTATCCGGTGTATACGTTTGAGTATTTCTGGCAGCCAAAAGAAAAACGCGTGTTGGTGGAGTTTGACGGTGTGACTACAGAAATCCGCAAAGGACGAAAACTTACTGATAAACTGCGCGACTCGTTTACGACCGATGAGCTGTTTGAGTTTGCCAAAGAGGTGGCTAATTTTGTTCCTGGCGGGGGATTGGCAATGATGGCTGGTAGAAAGGCTATTCAGATAGCCAGCAAAAAGTAGTTTTTGATTGAAAAAATGGGTCTGGGTTGACCGCTAGTGGTCGGGAGGGCTGCCATGGCTTATTTGAGTGATTTCTGGTATAATATGAAGATAATAATTTCTTCATATGAAACATTATTTACAGCATCGTTTTCGTTCTTTTTTGGGAAGTAGCTTCCTCCCATCTCGTTTTGTGTATGATAAAAAAGAGGCACAGGAGATGGATAATGAGCAGCCTGAAAAAAAAGATGTTGGGAAAATGGATAAAGTTGAGTTGAAAGCTGAATATCAAAAGGCTCGTGATGAGGTGCGTGATACTCTTAAAAAATATGAAGGGAAAAAGGCTCAATATAAGGTTTTTATTGATTATGCGAATCAGCGTTTGAATCAGGTGGATACCGATTTGCAACGTTTTGATGTACTTGAGCCCAAACAGATTCGTGATAATTTGAAAAAGCTTCGCAACATTCTCGAGTTTGCAGCTGATGAGCAGTTGCAGGAGCGAAAAAAAGATATTGTGGGTTTAATCGAAAACAAGAGAAAAGCGATGGTGAAAAAACTTGAGGATCGTTACAAGGAACATGTCGGTATGCTTGAAAGTCAGGTGAAACCGAATACTTTAAAGTTTGCGAGAAGCAAGTTTATAGATGTGCGTGCGCGTATGAATTTGCTTTTTAATGCGAGGATTCGTGGTGTTGAATCGAGTATTTCCAAGCAGTTCAACACAAAATGGGACGATGCCCAAAGTCGTACAGATACAATTATGATGTATCTTGATGATGTTGAGGCCGGACTGACAACGTCGGATAAAAATTCAACAGCCGGAGATGCCGAGGCACTTTATCAGGAATACGAAGATGGTGTGCGCGGTGAGTTTTGTCTGGAGGAGGCTAAGCAGGGTGTGATTGAGGCAAAAATTAAGCAGACCTGTTTACAATACATGGTCGATTACCGGGATAAAGATATGAAGGTTTATAAGCTTTTTGATAATTTACAAAAAAAGTACGTCGATTTGTTGGCACAGGTAAAAGGTGAAGACGCGTATAAAGTTCAGGCAATTTTGTACGGACAGTTTTTGGACGAGGTTCGCAATATTCGTTCAGTTGTCTTGAAAGAGAATGATAAGGTTGTTGGAAAATTTGGAGACGCTGCAGCAGATCAGGTTGATGCCGGACGTAAACCTGGTGAAAAAAACTGGGACAAAATTGAACGTCAGAATGTTCAGTTGGTGGATTTTCATCCAAAGACCGAGTATGTAATGAAAAAAGGAGAAGCTCTCCACTATCTGGCGACCGACGGTTTACCTGAAAGCGCGAACGGCGTGGTTATCGATTATGCCAAACAGGGAACTACCGTTTTGATGACAGAGGATCTTCCGGTTAAGGTCAACGGCTTGAGCTATGTTCATGTGCAGACTACAGATAAACAGGGCAAAGTAACTGCTGATGGTTGGGTTCGGGCAGATGCTGTGAACACCAAATTCGGCATTAAAAAAGAGGATGCTGTTGAAAAGAGAAAAGGCGAAACAGAAGTTTAGAAAAGCCTTTCTAACTTAAGAGTTCGTTGTGTTTATTTGCGGACGTATTTCCAGTTGCGGATTTTTCCTTCGGCCATCCATTCGATGGCGGTTTCCAGTCGCTGATCGCGTGTTGTTTCAGCTTTTGCGCCGGTCACCCATTCTACATACTCTCTTTTATTGGTGGTGCTGAAGTTTTCAAAAGTGGCGAGTGCTTTTTTATTTTTGCGTAAGGCTTTCATAAAATAGTCTGGTGTTTCGAGAGCTTTTTTGGGAGTGGTGCTGCGGGACACTTTGATACCTTTTTCATTCAGGCGCATGGCCTCTTGGATGTACTCTTTCAGAATTTTATCTGAAGGCAGGTCGGAAAGTTTTTCCATTCGGCCAAAATAACCCATGGCCTGATCGGGATTGAGAATTTTATGAGGATCTTTCATGAGGGCAGCTTTCCAAAAACCAAAGACCGCATGTTTTTTGAATGCGGCCATATTGGCAAGTGGACCTTTGTAGTCGAAATGCGGCATGCCCCATTTAATTTTTTCTTCTACGTCGGGGCAGGTTTTGTGCATGAGTTCGCGCAGGTGTTTGAGGATGGGTTGGGCGAACGGTTGAGATTTTTTGATGTAGGCATCAACCCGAGGTTCTTTTTTAGGCATGTGGCACAAGTGGAGAAGAAGATTTTTTCAGTTTATTAGCAGCCTGGGCGCCATTGGCCAGCAATAAACAGAAAGCTATTCTTACGAGAATACCGGAGACTGGTGGAGTACCACTTTCAGTCATGGCCCCAAAACTTAAGACCATAT
>Ga0068869_100001403_pt1 | contig 14238 bp, 12 predicted proteins | sample KBSMisM52_FD_64676 | JGI IMG/M metagenome (GOLD analysis project Ga0068869, IMG submission 64676) | Miscanthus rhizosphere microbial communities from Kellogg Biological Station, Michigan, USA - KBS Miscanthus M5-2 | ecosystem: Host-associated > Plants > Roots > Rhizosphere > Soil ... | reverse complement strand
TCACCAACAACCATGTGGTGGACGCCAGCAAGAAGATCACCGTCAAGCTGCCCGACGGCCGCAGCTTCACCGCCAAGCTGGTCGGCACCGATCCCGTCACCGATGTTGCTCTGCTCAAGATCACCAGCGATAGGTCGCTGCCGTCGGTGGAATTCGGCGACGACAAGAAGCTGCGAGTGGGCGATTGGGTGGTGGCCGTGGGCAATCCTTTCGGGCTGTCCAATTCGGTGACTGCCGGTATCGTCTCGTCGCTGGGACGCAATATCGAAAGCAGCCAGCAATATACCAACTTCATTCAGATCGACGCGCCCATCAACCGGGGCAATTCCGGCGGCCCGACCTTTGACCTGCGCGGTCAAGTGATCGGGATGAACTCGATGATCTTCTCGCCCACCGGCGGCAGCGTCGGTATCGGCTTCGCCATCCCGGCCAGCCTGATCCATGACGTGGTCGACCAGCTCAAGGCCCATGGCCGGGTTTCCCGCGGCTATCTGGGCGTGAACATCCAGCCCGTTACCCCGGAAATCGCTTCGGCGCTGGGCATCAAGGAGAGCAAGGGCGCTTTGGTTGCCGAAGTGGTTGCGAATGGTCCTGCCGCCAAGGCCGGCTTCGAGCAGGGTGACATCATCACCGCCATCAATGGCCTGGCGGTGGAAGACCATACCGACCTGACCCGCAAGGTCGCCGCGGTCCCCGGCGGCCAGGTCGCGACCTTCAATGTGTCGCGCCAGGGCAAGCCGGTCCAGATCAAGGTAACCATCGGCTTGCGCCCGGACGCTCAGCAACTGGCATCCAACGCGCCCAGCAACAGTTCGCTGGCGCCGTCCAGCGCCAATGCCGCAGGCCTCGGCCTGTCGTCCCTGACGCCGGAATCCAAGAAGAGCTTCAACATCGCCGATAGCATCCAGGCCGGCGCGGTGATCACCAAAGTCGATCCCGACAGTGACGCCGCCGAAAAGGGGCTGCAGCCGGGCGATGTGGTGCTCAGGGTGGGCAATCGCGCGGTGCGCAGTCCCGCCGACTTCCAGAGCAGCGTGGCGGAAGCCAAGAAGGGCGGCCGCACCAGCGTGCTCCTGCTGGTGGCGCATAGCCAGGGCGGCACCGGATTTGTCGCGATCGATATCGACAAGACCTGATGTTCTCGCGGGCGCGGAGCTTGAGGCTCCGCGCCCTTTTTCACGCATGATTGGGAGAGGCGATGCGTATTCTTGTTGTCGAAGACGATTTGGAAGCCCAGCGCTATCTGGTTCAGGGCCTCAAGGAATCCGGCCATGTCGTGGACGAAGCGGCGGACGGTGAGATCGGCCTGAGCCTGGCCTTGTCCAGGCCCTATGACGTGGCGATCGTGGATCGCATGCTGCCGGTGATGGACGGGTTGAAGGTGGTCGCCGAAATGCGCGAGCACGGCAGCGCCACTCCGGTGCTGTTTTTGTCCGCCCTGTCGGAAGTGGACGACCGGGTGAAGGGGTTGAAGGCCGGCGGCGACGACTATCTCACCAAGCCTTATGCCTTTGTCGAACTTCTCGCCCGTATCGATGCCCTGATGCGCCGCCGCATGCCGGCCGGCGTCAGGACCAGGCTGGATGTGGGCGATCTGGAGCTTGACCTGCTGACCCGCGCCGCCAAGCGCAGCGGCACCGATATCGAATTGCAGCCGCGGGAATTCCGCCTGCTGGAATATCTGATGCGTCATGCCGGCCAGGTCGTGACCCGCACCATGCTGCTGGAAAGCGTGTGGGAGTATCATTTCGATCCCCAGACCAATGTGATCGACGTGCATATCAGCCGGCTCAGGGCCAAGATCGACAAGGGGTTCCAGGCGCCGTTGCTGCATACCGTGCGCGGCGCGGGCTACATGATCCGTGCGCACTAAGCCTAGGCTCCTACAGACCCAGGCTTTTCGCATCGTTCTTGTTTACGTGGTGTTGTTCGCCTTCTCGGTGACGGCGCTGCTGTTCTTCACCTACTGGAACACCCGCCGCACGCTGGACGCCCAGACCGACCAGATCATCGAGGCCGAGATCACCGGCCTGAACGAGGAGTATCAGCATTTCGGCCTGCAAGGCCTGGCGGAGACTGTCCGCGCCCGCACCCTGCACCAAGGCCAGTCGCTCTACATGTTGTCCGACAGCGCGCACCATATGATAGCCGGCAATCTAGACTCCTGGCCGCAGATTTCAGGTTCCCCGGGCGACATGGTGGAGTTCGACTATGAGCGTCCGGTGGACGGCAAGTTGGAAAGCCGCCGTGCCCGCGGGCGCGTCTATGCGGTGCCCGGCGACGTTTTGCTTTTGGTCGCCCAGGATGTGCATGACCGCTACCTGACGGAGCGGATGTTCACCACCACCTTGCCTTGGACGGTGATTCTGATCCTGATCCTGGGCACCGCCGGCGGCGCCTTGATCGGGCGCAATATGCTGAACCGGCTGGACACCATCAACCGCACCTCCGGTGAAATCATCGCCGGCGATCTTTCACGGCGTGTCCCTTTGACCGGCTCGGGCGATGAGTTCGACGTTCTGTCCGAGAATCTCAACCGCATGCTGGACCGCATCGAGCGGCTGATGAAGGGATTGCGGGAGGTCACCGACTCGGTGGCGCACGACCTGCGCACGCCGCTCAATCGCCTACGAAACCGGTTGGAGGAATCGGCGGCGCGCCTCAGCGCCGAAGGCGCGCAGGCCAGCGAGATCGAGCGCGCCATCGCCGAAACCGACCAGCTGATCGCGACCTTCAATGCCTTGCTCTTAATCGCCGAGACCGATGCCGGCACCACCCGCGCCGCCATGTCGGCGCTGGTGTTGGGTGAAGTCGCCGCGGACGTCGTGGAGCTTTATGAGCCGCTGGCCGACGAAAAGAAGGTCTCGTTGAGCTTGCTTCCCGGTCCGCCCGTGGTGATCGAAGGCAATCGCAGCTTGATCGCCCAGGCCTTGGCGAACCTGGTGGACAATGCGATCAAATATACGCCCAGCGGCGGGCGGATACGCATCCGCGCCGCCATCGCTGACGATGGCGTGGAATTGTCGGTTGCCGATAGTGGGCCGGGTATTCCCGAAGCGGATCGGCCGCGGGTGACCGAGCGCTTTGTGCGCTTGGAAGCCAGCCGCAATTCGCCGGGCACCGGGCTAGGACTGTCGCTGGTGGCCGCGGTCGCCCATTTCCATAATGCCGAGCTGGTGCTGGACGACAATGCGCCCACCGGCCTCAAGGCGGTGCTGCGCTTTCCCCTGACGACACTGCGCGCCCTCCCGGCCGCGCCGCTCAAAAACGCGGCCGAGTGAGATCGTAACTGCTCCTTTGGAATGGTCTATAAGGCGGGATGCTTCGCAGTCCCCATACGCCCCATATTCCTCCCCGGCCCTTCGATCCCGCCCGCGCGGCGCGGGTGAGAGAGGCGCTTGCCGAGCGCGGCTTTTCCAGCGGCGAAAAATTGCTGGATGCGGTGTTCGGCAACAGTCCTTACCTGGGACGCCTGGCGCAGCGCGAAGTCGGCGCCTTGGGAGAATATTTCGCGGCCGGACCCGAAACCGTGCTGAACGCCGCGATCCTGCTGGCCCATGCGAGCGCCCGCGCCGAGAGCGAGGCGCGGGCGATGCAGGACCTGCGCGCCGCCAAGCGCCGCGCGGCGCTCGCCATTGCCATGGCCGACATTGCCGGGACATGGGATGTCGACAAAGTGACCGGCGAACTCAGCCGCTTTGCCGATGCTTGTGTCGCGGCTGCCTTGCGCTTCCTCCTGCGCGCCGAAAGCGCGCGCGGCGGCGCGGCCGAAGTCAGCGAGGAGGCGTGCGGCTTGACCATCCTGGCGATGGGAAAATATGGCGCCTTCGAGCTCAATTATTCCAGCGATATCGACCTGGTCGTGTTTTACGACGCCGCAAAATTTCCCTTTGCCAAGCGCGGCGATCCGCGCGGCGCCGCCGTCGACATCGTGCGCGGACTTGTCAAGCTTTTGTCCGAAACGACGCAGGACGGCTATGTCTTTCGCGTCGACTTGCGGCTGCGGCCCGATGCGGGCGCCACCCAGGTTGCGATCTCCACCGATGCGGCGCTGGATTATTACGAGGCCATGGGCCAGAACTGGGAGCGTGCCGCGATGATCAAGGCGCGCCCCTGCGCCGGCGATCCCAAGACGGGAGCGCAATTCCTGGATGGACTCACGCCGTTCATTTGGCGCCGCCACTTGGATTTCGCCGCCATCGAGGACATCCAATCCATCAAGCGGCAGATCCATGCCCATGTCGGTCATGGCGAGATCCGGGTTCAAGGGCATAATATCAAGCTGGGCCGGGGCGGCATTCGCGAGATTGAATTCTTTGCCCAGACCCAGCAATTGATTCTGGGCGGACGTCATCCCGGCCTGCGCGGGCGCGCGACGCAAGCCGCGCTGGATGCGCTGGTGGCGCAGGGTCGGGTCGAGGCGCGCGTCGGCGAAGACCTCAAGCACGACTACCGTTTCTTGCGGACCCTGGAGCACCGGCTCCAGATGATCGAGGACCAGCAGACTCATTCCTTGCCCGACAGCGAGGCAGGTGTTGCCCATATTGCCTGCTTCATGGGCTATGAGCAGCTTGCGGATTTCCGCGATGCGCTGATCGAAGTGCTGGAGAATGTGCAAGGCCATTATGCGCGGCTGTTCGAAAGCGCTCCGGACCTCGCCAGCGCCGAAGGCAACCTGGTTTTCACCGGCGTCGAGGAGGACCCCGAGACCCTGAAGACCTTGTCCGCGATGGGATTCCGCGAACCGGCGCATGTCTCGGCTTCGATCCGCGCCTGGCATCATGGCCGTATTCGCGCCATGCGCAGTCAGCGGGCGCGCGAGCTTCTGACCAAATTGATCCCGTCCATCCTGAAGGGATTGAGCGTCACCGCCGATCCGGATGTGGCTTTTGCGCAATTCGACCGCTTCCTGTCCAACCTGCCGTCGGGGGTGCAGTTGTTCTCGCTGTTCCTGGCGCGGCCGCATTTCCTGGAATTGCTGGCCAAGATTGTGGGGTCCGCGCCTAGGCTTGCCACCTACCTTGCCCGCCATCCCGTCATCATGGATGCGTTGCTGGATTCCGAATTCCTCACCCGCCTGCCGTCTCGGACGGAGCTCGACCGCGCCCTCGCCGCTGCGATGGGCAAGAGCTACGAGGAAGTGCTGGACGGCGCGCGCCGCTTTGCCCGAGAGGCGGTGTTTCGCGTGGGCGTGCAGATCGTCGACGGAGTCGCCAAGGCCGATCAGGCGGGACCGGCGCTGGCCGAGATCGCCGAAAGCGTCATCGCCGGGTTGCTGCCCAAGGTCGAGGCCGCGCTGGCGGCCGGCGCCGGCCGTATTCCAGGCGGCGGTTTCGCCGTGGTGGCGATGGGCAAGTTGGGCGGACGCGAAATGACCGCCAGTTCCGATTTGGACCTGGTTTTTGTCTATGATTTGCCGCCGGGCATTGAAAGTTCGGATGGCGCCAAACCGCTTCCAGCCACACTGTATTATGCGCGCCTGGCGCAACGGCTGATCGCGGCGCTCACCACACCGACAGCGGCCGGCGCCCTGTATGAGGTGGATATGCGGCTGCGGCCCACCGGCAATAAGGGCCCGGTGGCCGTATCGCTGAAGAGCTTCAGCCAATACCACGCCCGCGAAAGTTGGACTTGGGAACATATGGCCTTGACCCGCGCCCGGCTGATCGCCGGGCCGCCCGCCTTGCAAGCCAAGGTGGCCGGCGAGGTCCGCAAGCGGCTTACCCAGTTGCGCGAAGCAAACGCCATCATTGCGGATGCCCGCGACATGCGGGCGCGCATGGCCGAAACCTTCCCAGGCCGGAACAATTGGGATCTCAAGCATACGCCCGGCGGACTGGTCGACATCGAATTCATTGCCCAGACCCTGCAGCTGGTGCATGGGCCGGCACTGCCGGATATTTTGGACACCAACACCCATGCGGCTTTGGAGAAATTGCGCGAGGCGGGCCTGCTGTCGGTGCCCGATGCCGAGGTGCTGATCGCAAGCGCCGGGCTTCAGCATGCCTTGACCCAAGTCTTGCGCATTGCCTTGGATCACACGCCGGAGATCGAGGATGCCTCGCCGGGCTTGAAGGCGCTGTTGGCGCGCGCGGCACAGGCCGGCAGTTTTGCCCAAGCCCAGGCGCGATTGACGGATTTGCAGGCGACGACTCGGGGAATTTTCAATCGCCTGTTGGCAGTGCCATGAGTTTTTCCGGGGGAAAGGCCAAATGCACCGGCCCGGATGGCGGCGCGCTGCCGCTGACGGCCACCGGCTCGCTTCGGCCTGCGATCCGGACGTGAAAGTGGCTGCGCTCGCCTAGGAAGGTCGCCGCAACAATCTCGCCTGCCAGGCCATCGACGCTGAAACGGACATGTTCGGGCCGGATAGCGAGCAGAATGTGGTCGCCGCTCTTGATTCCGGCCGCAACATTGGTGCGCGGCAAGGCAACGATGCCCAGCAGGCCGGCATTCACCATCACCTTTTCAAAGTCCATCTCCCGGACGGAGGCATGAAAAAAATTTATCTCGCCAATGAAGTCGGCAACGGCGCGGCTGGTGGGCCGATCGTAGAGTTCGCGCGGCGCGGCAAGTTGCAGGATTTTTCCGCTTTCCATCACGGCCACACGGTCGGAAAGCGACAAGGCCTCTTCCTGGTCATGGGTCACTAGCACAAAGGTGATGCCCACTTTGCGCTGAAGCGCGCGCAGCTCGATCTGCATGGTCTCGCGCAGGCGTTTGTCCAAGGCCCCCAAGGGCTCATCCAGCAGCAATATTTTCGGCTCGCGCACCAAAGCGCGGGCCAAGGCGACGCGCTGGCGCTGGCCGCCGGACAGTTGATCGGCGGCGCGGCCGCCCAGCCCTTCCAGCCGCACCGTCGCCAGCATCGCTTCGATTTTCGCGCGCAGGCTTTCCTTGGGCAGCTTCAGCTTGCGCAGGCCATAAGCGACATTGTCGAACACATTGAGGTGGGGAAAAATCGCATAGGACTGGAACACCATATTGGTGGGCCGCCGGTGGGGCGGCACGCCGGTCATGTCCTCCCCTTCGATGGAAATCGTGCCGCTGTCCGGCGTCTCGAAACCGGCAATCATCCGCAACAAAGTGGTCTTGCCGCAGCCCGAAGGGCCTAACAGCGAAAAGAATTCTCCCCGCGACACCGCCAGGCTGACCTGGTCCACCACCGGGGGTCCACCGAAGCTTTTGCTGACCTGGGAAATATCGAGAAAGCTCATTGCCAAAACCTCAGGCGCCCACCATGGGCTTTTTGACTCCCAAATTGCGGACATATTCGGCCAGCACCACCAATCCCACCGAGACGGTCAGGATAAGGGCGCCCAGCGCCAGCACCATGGGCAGCCGCTCGGGAAAGCGCAGCTGGCCCCAGATGTAGATCGGCAGCGTGGCTTCCGTGCCGGAGAGAAAGTAGGCGACCAGAAATTCGTCGAAAGAGGTGATGAAGGTCAGAAGCAGGCTGGCGACAATGCCCGGCAGCATCAAGGGGAAGGTGACGCGCCAGAATGTCATCCACCCGCTTTCGCCCAGATCGGCGCTGGCTTCCTCCAAGTTTCGGTCGAAGCCCTCAAAGCGGGCGATCAGGACGGTGAGGGCAAAGGGCACGCAGACCAGCATATGTCCCAGCACCACCGCCGCCAGGGAAAGCGGCAGGCCGGTCGTACCCAGCAACAGAAGCAGCGAAATGCCCAGCACGATGTCCGGAATGAAGAGGGGCAGAGAGATGAATCCCAAGGCGGCGCCTGCGCCTTTCAACCGGTAATGGGTCACCGCCTTGGCGGCGCTCAGACCCAGCATGGTGGAGAGGAGAGCGGTGACGGTTGCGACTTTCAAGCTGTTGCCCAAGGCATGCAGCATGGCGGTGTCGGCCGCCATAGCCGCGTACCAGCGGGTGGTGAAACCCGACAGGGGAAAGGCGATGAATTGCGAATTGTTGAAGGAAAAGATGGGCAGCACCAGCACCGGCAAATAGAGAAAGGCCAGGTAGCCGCAGGCGTAAAGCAAGAGGGCCCGGTTTTTCATCGCGCCGCCCGTGTCGCTGCCCGGGCGGAAGCGACAAATAAGACGGCGATCACCCCCACCATCGCCATGCCGATCAAGGACAAGGCAGCTCCCAGCGGCCAATTGCCGGCGGCGTTGAACTGGACCTCGATCATATTGGCGATCATGGTGCCTTTGGTGCCGCCCACCAATTCCGGGGTGACGAAGTCGCCTGTGGTCGGCACAAAGATCAGGATGGCGGCGCCGATCACGCCGGGCATGGAAAGAGGCAGGGTGACGCGCAGAAAGCGGCGGAGCGCGCTGTCTCCCAAGTCACTGGCCGCTTCCAGCAGGGAGCGGTCGATTTTTTCCAGGCTCACGTAGATGGGCAGGATGGCGAAGGCGGCCCAGGCATGCGCCAGGGTCACCACCACCGCGAAGGGGTTGTAGAGAAGGAATTCCAGCGGCTGGTCGATCAGGTGCAACCGCAGCAGGCCGGAATTGATGACGCCGTTAAAGCCCAGGATAATTTTCCAGGCGAAGACCCGCAGCAGGTAAGAGGTCCAAAACGGAATGGTCAGCGCCACCAGCCAGAAAAATTTGCGGCGGGCATGGAAAGCGACGAAGTAGGCCATCGGATAGGCCAGGGCGACGGTCACCAATGTCACTGCGCCGGAAATCAGGACCGAACGCAGAAACAGGCTTCGATAGCTGGCGCGCCCCAAGACCTCGCCGAATTGGGCCAAGGTCCAGCCTTGCGACAGGAAGACTCCGCTCTGACTCTTCAGGCTGGTGATGGCCATCAGCAGCAGAGGCGCGGCCAGCGCCAGGCCCATGATCAGGAGCGCCGGCGCCAGAAGGCTATAACCCTCGCTTGAGTTCCCTCCGCGCTGCTTCAACCTGAGCCCCCCTTTAACCAGAGGCAATTGTTGGGAAATCCCATACCTTGGTGCAACCGAAACCTCGGGAATTGCAGCTTGAATCCGCTCCAGGAAAAGGCCATAACCCGCCCTCTTGGAATGCGGGCGTAGCTCAGGGGTAGAGCATAACCTTGCCAAGGTTAGGGTCGGGCGTTCGATTCGCCTCGCCCGCTCCAAGTTTTACCCAATCAATTCAGGCGTTTGAAGAAGCGGCCGGGCCCGGCTAGGCGCGGCATCGGGCGGGAAGCGCTGTGCCCCCTTCCTCAGGCCAATTCACAAGACCGTCTTTGGAGGGCTTCAGGACCAAGCCGCGCGAAGTGAGCTGCCGGATCGCCGGGTGACGGGATGGGATGCCGTCCCGCGCCAGGCAGGGGAGGCAGACCGCCACCCTCCAAGCGCAAATGAACTTGCCCTCGGCGGCCTCCCGATCCGGTGAAAAGCGACGACCGCAAAAGAAGCAACGAAGAGAAGGTGTGTCGATAACCATTCCGAACGCCCAAGCCGTGGCCGCAAGTTATCGAAGGATTGCTTCCAAACCATTACTTGATCATTTGTCCCGCGGCGCATGCAACCAATGCCGGTCGGCGGTGTTCCTTTGGCCATAGCCCAAATCCCAAAGCTTCCCGAATAACTTTCTACCGCAGCGCCGCCGCTTTCCCTGTCGGTACCATATCGTCCAGCCCGTGCCGTTGCTTCCTCCAGTAAACCAATCCGCGAAGAGCGAATTCGGTGGATATCTTGAAGGGGACAAAGTCTGAGACAATCCGGCCGGCTCGGCGCCGTATGATACGGTCTTCTTGCGATTCTCGTTTATGTCCTTGGGGCGGATCATGAACAAGCGCGCGCCCATTCCCAAGCTGTTCCCCACACTTGCTACCACGCTGGTGGTGATCGTCGTGCTTTTGCCGTTCCTGGTGATCGCGGTCAGCCGGGCCTTCGACTATCTGTCGCGCCGGATGTGACGGCGTCCATCATGACGATGGGCCCTCGAGCCTCAGGACTGCCGCCCGCGCTTCCGCCAAATCGTGCCACATATCCGCCAGCCATAGATAATGCTGACGCAATTCATCATTGGGCGCCTTGGAAGCATGGTTTCGGCACTCCGCCGAGCGCAGGCGGTACTCGTTCAGCTTGTCCGTGACGTATCCAGGGTCCATCCCGAATTCCGCGGAGCCTTTTCTCTATGAAAACGCTTGGTTTGCGGCAGGGATTGACCATTCCGTGGCAAGGATGGGGCGCCAGCCTAATCCCAGCTTTTCAATTGAAGAAAGGTCCGGCGCTCCTCGGCCAGCTGCTGCCACATATCGGCCAGGCTCAAATAGTGGCTCCGGATCTCGGTGGTGGGCGCCTTGGCGGCGTAATCCTTGCACTCCAAGGCATGCCGCTCATATTCGGTCACTTTGTCCATCAAAAATGTCCGCTCGCATTATCCAGAATGGAAACGCGGGCTGTGCGGCGAACTGCGGACAGGATTGTGGCTGCCTGGTGAAAAGTTCCGGTCGTCGGGAAGGGATGGAACTAAAGTTCCGGCGGAGTGTTTAAGGCAATACTGCGGCAAACCAGACAATCAATGCGGGTAGGGCAGTGGACAGCTACGAAATTCGCCTCCTCCGGGACGATGGAAGTCCCGCGGTCATCGCGGAGGAAATCTATCTTTGCGATCAAGCGGCGATCCGGGCCGCAGAAGGCATCGCGCACGGAAAAAGCTTCGAAGTCTGGCGCGGCATTGATTGCATCTTCAGCGCGCAGCCGGCGGCCATTCTGAAAGTTCCCTCTGCCGGCAGTTTCGTGGTTCCACGATCATAGTGCGCTCCTGGGCGGCTTTGGCAGCGCCGTGCCCGCCCCGCCAAGGGTCTCTCTCACGCGCCGCCGCATCTGGGAACTCAGCAGCGGACCGCGCGATCCTCACCTGCTGGGGCTGGCACTGCTGGCCTTATCGCCGTCGGCCTTTGCAGATCAGCGGGAATTTAGGCTTTCATCCCGATCGAGCTCTCTACGCTGCAAATTAAGCCCTTCCTTCCGAGACAGGACCGAGCTCGAGCTTTCGCGCGCGATCATATAGACCTCCTTCCTCTGCTGCTCGAGAAAGATGTGGAATATATATTCGTTCATCGCGGCAAGGATCATGAACAGCAAAAAGAATAGGCCTGAAATTTGCAGGGAAAGCGTGGCCCACCCTTCCGCCGTATGCTTCAACATCAGAATGACCACCACGTAAATACTGTAGAGCAGGCTCAACATTGCCCCAACGAAGGACGCGGCTATCAGCAGGCGAAGCGGATGATGCGACCCTAGCAGCATGATGCGTATGGCCCGCTGCACCCCATGGAAATAGTCAGCCCGGTCAATAATCCCGGCGCGCGCGACGCGATCGTAAACGATCGTGGCGTAGCGAAAGCCCGTAAAGGCGGTAATCACCGGGAAAAGCTCGAAACGATTGGGCAGCCCGACAAAGGAGTTCACTACGCGTCTGGACATCAGGCGGTAGCCAGACGCGGCGCCGGGAATATCGGACTTCGTTACCGAGCGATGCAACGAGAAAAAGAACCGCGCCGCCCTCTGATAGGTGCCGTGCGCGGCAAGGCGGTCGCGGCGCAAGCCATAAACGATCTCGGCGCCCGACTGGAAGGCATCCACCATCTGCGGGATGAGCTGAAGCGGATCATACACCGCGTCCATCGTGATCACGATGTCGCCGATCGCCTGGTCCACACCCGCCAGGATATCGATTTCGCGGCGGATCGGCGTCGCCAGGCAATAGAGCTGAATGTTCCTCACGCTGCTTTGCATGGCCTCGATTTTTGCCACCGTATCGTCGCGCGACCCGTTGTCGACAATCAAAATCTCATAGTCCTTGAACCGCGGCCTAAGGACCTCATCGGCTTCCCGTATAAAGTCCTCGATATAGGCGGACGCATCGCGGACTGCGGTCACGACTGAAACCAGTAAGTCGCTCATCCCGGCGCGATCAGTATTCACGGATATGTTCCTTCACTGCGGCCAATACGTCGTAAATATTGTCGATTTTCGAGCCCAATACCCAAATCATCCTGGGCTCGTCACGGTGCCATTCAAACAAGATCGGACGTCCATCATCAACTTCGTTCTTGACCAAAACCGTCTTCACTTCGAACAGGGAACCCCTGTATCGCGCCCCCGCCAGGTCCGGCAGATAGCGCTGGGCATCATATAGCATGGACCGGAACCGCGTCTTAGGGGCGAATTCGTCCAGTATCGAATAGGGATCCTTCTCATTCGATCCGCTTTCCATCCAATTGGCGTGGGGCGTATAGCGGACATGCGAAAACGTCGAGAGTTTTCGATCCGGAAAGGGGACGAAGGAGAAAAAAGGACCATCCATAACGGTGGTTGAAAGTCCGGCAAGGGAGGGGGGCAATTCTACCAGTGCCAGTTCAGTAATCTCATGCTTGAGCATGTGAGCGGTCTTCGGAAGACCGGCGATCGCGTTCAAACCGGAATAGGCGCAGTTGAACACATATTGAGCCGAATGGGTGGCGGAGTTGACCAGCGTCAGTTCAAATTGTCCTCGCCGCACGCGCTCCACTTTCGCGACCGCGTTGCCGCTTTCAACCCTCACACTTGCTTGATCGAGGCGTTCCCGCATGAGTTTTCGCAGCGCGGCAGCGTCGAACGCATACTCCTCCACAATATAGGCGCACTGTATGAGTTGCGGCGAGAACAATCGTTGGATCCTGTCGCTCGCGACGCGGATGGGGGCGCCGATCTGCCTGCAGAAGAATTCAAATTGCCTCGCGGATATCTTGGAATTCCGCCTGGCAATCGCATATATTTTCGTGAAATTCGTCTCGATGGCCGGCCGGTAATCCTGAAGGAAGCGCGGGAGATTTTCCCGGCTGCGATAGGCGGTGGAAAAACTTCTAGGATAGTGATAGCCACCATGCAGGCGGGCCTGGTTATTGTAGGAAGACCGCGTGAGCAGATCGCGCTCCTTTTCGAATAAGGTGACACTCATTCCCAGTTCGGCCAACAGCGCCGCTATCGAACAGCCGTAAAAGCCGCCGCCGATCACTGCCGCCGAAGTCCCTACCTTCGTCATCCCGAAGCCGGCGGGCCGTAATCGCCGCGGATGGTTTTGAACAGCAATCGCAAGATTTCAATATTGGCCCGCATGCCTTTGATCTTGCTCGGCATCGCTCCGGTCTTCGGATAACGGCGCGCGACGGGAATCTCGCAAACCCGGTAGCCGAGCCGGGGTGCCATCATTGAGAGAAAGAAATGCAGATTGTAGGTGTCGAAAACATCACGGAAAGGCTGCACCCGCTCGTCGAGCAGAAAGCGTCGAGACAGTGCGCGAAAGCCGTTCGTCGTGTCGGTGTAGCGAAACCCCGCGGCAAGACTCAGAATCGGCGCATGCAATATCCGGACCCCAAACTTGCGCGCCAGCGGTGTATTCTCCTCCACGCCGCCTGGCCGGTAACGCGAGCCCTGCACATAATCCCAACCTGCCTCCAGACATGAGACAAAATCGGGAATGGCCTCGACACCATCCTTGTTGTTGCCGTCGATAATGACGAAACCGTCATAGCCTCCCAGAACCGCATATCCGAAGAACATGCGCAATTGGGCGCTGAGCTTGCCGGGGCCGCGTTTGGTCAATAGTGCTCGCACGCCGGTTTCTGCCAATAGCGCCGGGTTCAGACTTCCATCCGTGCTGCCGCCGTCAGCGATCACGATGTCGATCCGCCGGTCGATGCTCAGCTCTCTCATCCTCCGCAACTGAGATTGAATGCGGCCATTTTCGTTTATTACAGGAATCCCCAGCGCATAGCGCCCACGCCGGGGGAAAAGTTCGCGCACATCGAATGCCGGAAGTTGCCAGTTCAAAGCCTGGGTTTGCGTCAGGTCAAAGGCGTTCGTTTCGGCTGTCATGTCAAACCGTAAAGCTCGGTGACGCGAGAAAGAGTCTCCTTCACACTTTGCAAGGGCGTTTCCGTCGCGCGCATTTCCACGGCTACGGGCCTGGCCCAGCCGATTCCACGCAAAGCCGCCGCCAAAGACGCGTGGTCCACCACGGGTTGCGCAAAGTCTTTCAAAAACGGTTCGCTGATATGGAAATGGGCAAGGATATCGGCACAATTTTCGATTGCGCGCGCGCCGTTTTCGCCGGCAAGGTGCATGCAGGCGGCGTCGAGGTGGAGCCGAAAGCCGGGCGATCCCACAGCGCGAACCAGGGCCGCCCCGGAATTGCTGTCCGTGACGAAATTGCTGCCATACTCGGACGGATTGGGTTCCAGGCAGAGGCAAAGACCATGCCTTGCATAGACGTCGCCCACGCGAGCAAAGAAGTCGGCCGCAATCG
>Ga0068869_100001377_pt1 | contig 14394 bp, 10 predicted proteins | sample KBSMisM52_FD_64676 | JGI IMG/M metagenome (GOLD analysis project Ga0068869, IMG submission 64676) | Miscanthus rhizosphere microbial communities from Kellogg Biological Station, Michigan, USA - KBS Miscanthus M5-2 | ecosystem: Host-associated > Plants > Roots > Rhizosphere > Soil ... | reverse complement strand
CGCCGCCAGGCGTCGAACACCCGCTCGAACGCGTTGTAGACGGTGCCGTGCTCGTGCGGCGGCCTCAGGAAGCGGCTGCACAGCATCGGCGTCAGGCTGATGGCCACGAAGCCCGACACGAGAATCGCCGCGGCGATCGTGACCGCGAACTCGTGCAGCAGGCGGCCGACGATGCCGCCCATGAACAGCACCGGGATGAACACCGCCACCAGCGACAGCGTCATCGAGAGAATCGTGAACGCCACCTCCCGCGACCCGTCGTAGGCCGCCTGCATCGGCGGCTTGCCCATCTCCATGTGCCGGACGATGTTCTCCAGCATCACGATGGCGTCGTCCACGACGAAGCCCACCGACAGCGTCAGCGCCATCAGCGACAGGTTGTCGAGGCTGTAGCCGAGCAGATACATCACCGAGAACGTGCCGACCAGCGAACCGGGCAGCGCCAGGCTGGGGATGATGGTCGCCGACAGGTTCCGCAGGAACAGGAAGATCACCAGGATCACCAGCCCCACGGTGACCAGCAGCGTCAGCTTGACGTCGTGGACCGACTCCTTGATGGTGATCGACCGGTCGCTGCGGACGTCGAGGTTCACCGAGGCGGGCAGCTGCTCCTTGATCGCCGGCAGCAGCGCCTTGATCGCGTCCACCACCTGCACCACGTTGGTGCCGGGCTGCTTCATGATCGACAGGTAGACGCACCGTTCGCCGTTCTGCCAGCTCGCCGTCTTGTCGTTCTCCACGCCGTCGAAGACGTGCGCCACCTCGTCGAGCCGCACCGGGTTGCCGCCGCGATAGGCGATGATGGTCGGCCCATACGCGGACGCGCGCATCAACTGCCCGTTGGTCTGCACCGTGAAGGTCTTCTCGCCGAAGATGGTGCCGGTGGGCAGATTCGAATTGGCGCTCTGCACCGCCGACGCCACCTCGTCGATGCCGATCGAGCGGGAGGCCAGCTCGCGGGGGTCGACGTCGATGCGCACCGCGTATTTCTGCGAGCCGAACACGTTCACCTGCGCCACGCCGTTGACCATCGAGATGCGCTGCCCGATGGTGGACTGCGCGATCTCGTCGAGGGTCGAGAGCGGCAGCGTCGGCGATCGCAGGATGATGAAGAAGATCGACTGGTCGGCGGGGTTGACCTTCTGATACGACGGCGGCGAGGGCATCTGCGGCGGCAGCTGCCGCGACGCGCGGCCGATCATCGACTGCACGTCCTGCGCGGCGGCGTCGATGTTGCGGCTGAGGTCGAACTGGAGCGTGATGTCGGTGCCGCCCTGGGTGCTGGACGAGTTGATGCTGGTGAGGCCGGGAATGGCGGCGAACTGCTTTTCGAGCGGCAGCGCCACCGACGACGCCATCGTCTCGGGGCTGGCGCCGGGCAGCGCCGCCGACACGCGGATGGTCGGGAAGTCCACGCTCGGCAGATCCGCCACCGGCAGCTCCTGATACGACAGGGTGCCGAACACCAGGATGCCGAGGATCAGCAGCGTCGTCGTGACTGGACGGGAGATGAAAACCGCCGACAGGTTCATGGGGTCCCTCAGTCTCCGGAGCGCGTGGTATCGCGGGCGTCCTGTCCCTTGACCGAGATCTTCGAACCCGGCACCAGGCGGAGCTGGCCGTCGGTCACGACGGTCTCGCCCGGCTCGAGCCCGCTGGCGATCACCGTTTCGGCCGCGGCCGTGCGCGTGACGACCACGTTGCGCAGTTCCACCGTCTGATCGGGCTTCACAACGAACACGAAGGGGCCCTGCTGACCGGCCTGCACCGCCTGCGTCGAGACCACGGTGGCGTTCTTCTCCGTCGTCAGCTCCACGGTGACGTTCACATACTGCCCCGGCCACAGACGGCGATCGGCGTTGGGAAACGTGCCCTTGACCTTGATCGTGCCGGTCTGGGGATCCACGGAGTTGTCGATGAACGAGATGTGTCCGATGGCCGCCGGGGCGTCGTCGTTGGGCGGGCTGGCGAGGACGCGCAGCGCGCCGCGCGCCATGAAGCGTTTGAGCTCGGTGAGCCGCGCCTCGGGGAGCGAGAACGCCACTTGGATCGGCATGATCTGATTGATCACGACGAGCGCCGCACTGTCGTTGGCTCGCACGAGATTGCCTTCATGCACCTGGAGCGCGCCGGTGCGGCCGGTGATGGGCGCGTTGATCGTCGCGTATTCGAGCTGCACCTTCGCGTTCTCGATCGCGGCGCGGTCGGCGGCCACGGTGGCGTTGAGCGCGCTCAACGACGCCTTCGACGTGTCGAGGTCCGCGCGCGCGGCGATGCCGCGGTCGGCCAGATCCTGAAACCGCTTCGTCGTGGCGGCGGCGTTGGCGGCCGAGGCTTCATCGCGCGCGAGGTTCGCCTGCGCCTGCTCCAGCGCGGCTTCGAGCGGCCGCCGGTCGATCGCGAAGAGCAGCTGCCCCTTGGTGACCTCGTCGCCTTCGGTGAAATTGACGGACATGAGCTGGCCGGTGGTCTGCGACCGGATCGACACGGTGGACACCGGCTCGGCCGAGCCGATGACGGTGATCTGCACCGGCATCGACTTCTGCACGACGGACGCCGTGGTGACTGGGACTGCCCCCGGCCCGCTCGCGCGGCCGCCGCGGCCGCCGGCTGGAGCGGCGCCTGACGCGGGCTGGCTCGAGCAGCCGGCCAGTGTGATCAGCGCGGCCCCGAGGCCCGCAATTGCCAGTCTCCCAACACCCATGTCCGCAGTTCTCCCCGGTGTTCCTCGAACTCGTCGATCTTAGTCCGAGACCTCGGGGCGGATGTTAAAGAGTTGCTAATGTTGCGCCGGCTTCGAGGCCTGCGGGACGCGAAAAAGCGCGGCAAATAACAGCAGAACGGCCAAGGCGCCTGCGGCCGGGACGAGCCAGATGCGGGCCCAGTCGTGCCCGCCGGCCACGGCGTAGGCGTCCACCACCCGGCCCGACGCCCACGACCCGATGAACATCCCGACGCCGAGCGTGACGAAGGCGATCAGCCCCTGCGCCGCCGACCGCAGGTCGGCCGGCGCCCGCTCGTCCACGTAGATCTGGCCGGTGACGAAGAAGAAGTCGTAGCAGATGCCGTGCAGCAGGATACCGAGGTAGAGCATCCACGCGAGGCTGCCCGTGTTGCCCTGCGCGAACAGCAGGTAGCGCGTGGTCCACGCGGCCATGCCCACCAGCAGCATCCACTTCACGCCGAGCCGGGCGAAGAACCACGGCATCACCAGCATGAAGCCGATCTCCGACATCTGGCCAAGCGTCATCTTGCCCGCCGCGTTCACCATGCCGATTTCGTTGAAGAACGGGTTGGCGAACGCGTAGTAGAACTGCAGCGGAATGCAGATCAGGAACGAGCCGAGCACGAACACCGCGAAGGAGCGCTCGCGCAGCATCTTCAGCGCGTCGAGGCCGAGCACGTCGGCGAGCGTGGCACGGCGGCCGCGCTGCGGCGGCGTGTGCGGCAGCGCCAGCGAGAACAGACCGAGCACCAGCGAGGCGCCCGCTGCCACGCGCATCGGCACCGCGGTGGCCTCGAGGCCGAGAAACCCGATCGCGAGGCCAGCCACGATCCAGCCGATCGTCCCGAGCACTCGGATCGGCGGAAACTCACGTCCCGGGTCGCGCATCTGCCGGAACGAGATGGCGTTGCTGAGCGCCAGCGTCGGCATGAAGCAGAGCGCATACGCCAAAAGCGCGCCGTAGAACGACCCGAACGTGCTGCGGGTCGAGGCGAAGAAGAGAAGCGCCGCGCCGGCTACGTGCAGCGCGCACAGCAGCTTCTCGGTCGCGAAGAAGCGATCGGCCACCATCCCCACGAAGAACGGCGAGATGATCGCGGCGAGCGCGGTCGTGCCCGAGGCCAGGCCGATCTGCTCGCCCGAGAAGCCGAGCGTCTGGCCGAGCCAGGTGCCGAGCGTCACCGACCATGCGCCCCACACGAAATACTGCAGGAACATCAGGGCCGACAGCGCGGCGCGGGTGCCGGCCGTCATGCGAGGGCGCGCTTCACGTAATCGAAGCAGGTCTTGACTTCGTTCACCGCACCGGCCGTGCCGCGGTGCTCGTACTCGACGTAGGCGCGCACGGGCCACTTCTCCTTCTTCAGCAGCTGCAGCACCTGGGTGATCGGCGTGTCACCCTGCCCCCACGGCACGTTGTCACCCTGGTTCTTCTTGCGGTCCTTGAGGTGCAGGTTGGTGATGTCCGCGTGGTGCTCGCGCAGAAAGGCCACCGCGTCGTAGTTGGCGGCGGTGAAGTGGCCGATGTCGAGGTTGATCTTGAAGTGGGGCGACAGCTTCATCGCCGCGGCAAAGCTTTCCGGCGTGGCGAACTCGTTGGGATCGCTCGTGTTCGAGTGGTTGTGCACGGCCACGTTCATCTTGTGCTTCGCGGCAAACGGCGCGATGCGCTTCGCCACCGCCAGCGTGGTGGACGAGGTGATGAAGGTGGCACCGAGCGCGCGCGTCATCTCGAACCCGCGATCGATCTCCTCGTCGGTGAAGTCCGCACCCGGGCTGTAGTTGTAGGCGGCAATCGACAGCCCCGCGGACTCGAACTGTTTGCGGATGCCGCGGAAATGATCGAGCGGCGTCTCCAGACGCCAGCGGCGAAGCGCTTCGCGCGCCTTCTGACGCTCGTCCGCCGACGCGCCGCGCCCGGCGGTGCTCGCCGGTTCGATCTGCGGCGCCCACAGTTCGGTCTCGCTCAGGCCGGTGTCCTTCATGGCCTGGATGATCGCGGCCGTGGCATCGCCGCCCGGCGTCCGCGGCAGCTCGCGGAACGAGTAGCTCTGCACCCCGAGCCGCACGCCGCCGAGGATGGTGTCCGCGAGCGCGCGAGCCGGCAGCGCCAGCCCGGCGAGCGTCAGAAGTCCAAATTCACGTCGTGTGTAGTTCATAAGCTGCCTTCGTGGCTGCCGGTCTTCAGACCGGCCCTATTGATAGAGGGCAAACGAATACAACGTATCGCCCGCCGCCACCAGCACGTGCTGCTTGCCGCCGACCTTATAGGTCTGCGGCGCGTTCGACACGCCGCCGATGCGCGCGTGCCACAGCAACGACCCGTTGGCCGGATCCATCGCAAAGAAGTTGCCGGAGATATCGCCGCCGAAGAGCAGCTTTCCCGCCGTCACCAGCAGACCCGGCGCCCGGCCGGCGTTACCGGCGGCCGTCGGGAAGCGGTGGCGCCACACCGTGCGTCCCGTCTTGTAGTCGATGGCGGTGATGTAGCTGCCGATGGTTGCCACGCCGACCTCGTCCTTCCCGCCCAGCCCCATGGCGCCGCGCGGATCGGTTTCGGTGAGGTAGTACATCGCGTAGGCCTCGGCACTGGGTACGTAGAGAAGACCAGTGTCCGGACTGTAAGCCTGCGGCGGCCAGTTGGTGGCGCCGCTGTTGTTCGACGAGACGAGCGCGCCGCCCACGTGATGGTCCTTGGCCGGGATGCGTTTCGGCTGCCCCTTGGGGTTGAGGCCGTCGGCCCAGTTGGCCGTGTCCGAGAACTTGCTGGTAACCAGGCGCTCGCCGGTCAGCCGATCGATCGTGAAGTAGTAGCCATTGCGGCTGGCCGTCACCACCAGCTTGCGCGGCTTGCCGTTGATGGTGCCGTCCACCAGGATCGGCGTCTGCGCCGAGTCCCAGTCGTGCGTGTCGTGCGGCGAGGTCTGGAAGTACCACGCCATCTTGCCGGTGTCGACGTTCACCGCCACGATGGCGCACGTGAACAAGTTCTCGAGCCCCTCGCCCCGCGCGCCGCTCGTGTAGGCCGGCGTCGGGTTACCGGTGCCGAAGATATAGAGCTTCGTCTCCGGGTCGTAGCTGCCCGGGAGCCACGGATGCCCGCCGCCATTGCGCGCCGCGTCGAGGTTCTTCCACGTCTCGAGCCCCGGATCGCCCGGGTTCATCGGCACGGCGTACCACTTCCACTGCAACTCGCCCGACTCGGGATCGAACGACTGCAGGTAGCCGGCCGAGTCGAGGTCGTTGCCGGTGCCGACCATCACGTGATTGCCGACGACCACCGGCGCCGAGGTGAGGAAGTACTGCTGGCTGAAGGGCACGATCTCCTTGTGCCAGCGCTCGCGCCCGGTGCGCGCGTCGAGCGAGATCAGATAGTCGTCGGGGGTGACGAAGAAGAGGTAGTTCCCCCACATCGCGGCGCCGCGGTTGCCGATGTGCGTGCCGCCACGCGTGCGCCAGTAGAAGTGCCACAGCTCGCGCCCGTCCTGCGCGTCGAGCGCCCACACATTGTCCGGGGCGGTGACATAGAGCACGCCGTTCACCGCGAGCACGCCGCCCTTCACGGCCGTCGCGCCGACGAAGTCGTTCTCGCCGACGCCGCCGACGATCGTCTCCGACGGCTTCGGCCCGAACGCGGGCGGCGGCGGCGGTACCGCCGGTCCCGGGCCGGCCACCAACCGCGACGTCCAGGCCAGGCCCAGCCGCTTGACGTTCGTCTGGTTGATCTCGGTCAGGGCGCTGTAGCGCCGGCTCGTATAGTCGCCCGAGTAGGTAGGCCACGCGTCGGCCAGCGGTTTGAGGATCTGCGCGGGGTCGAGACCGTCGGCGGCAAAGAGCGCGCTCGCCGCCGCGACGATCGCTACCGCCACCAGACGTGGAGCACTCCGGAGCATGGTCATTTGAGAGTCGCAAGAAAGGCGGTGACGTTGTGGATGTCCGCGTCGGTGTATTTGCGCAGCAGATCCTTGTGCGGTGCCAGCGCGTCCGACACGTCCACCTTCGTCCGCGGGGTGATCCGGAATGATCGGTACTCGCCGCCCGCCGTCGTGAGCGACACGACGAAGTCGTCGATGCGGCCGAGCGTCCCCGTGACGGGGGGCTGGCCCGGTTCGGTCACGGTGACCATCGGGGGCCGCGGCTTCGCCGCCGGCGGGGCGCCGCGCCCGGTCATGCTGCCGGGCATCAGCCACGTCTGCTGCAGCACGCGCTCGTCGGTGATGCGGCTGGCCAGCCCGCGGAGATCGCCGGACGCTGAATGGCACGAGCCGCACGCCTCGTTGAAGTACGCCTGGCCCGCCTTGGGGTCGCCCACGAGAATCGTCGGCGGCTTTTGACGCGACTCGTCGTAGCCGGCCACGCGGAAGGAATGGAGGAAGACCGCCAGGTCGGCCACCTGGTCCGGCTTGAACGCGAACTTCGGCATGGCGCCGCGCCCCTGCTCGAGCACGGGGCCGATCAGCTCGCCGTTCTGATCGGCCAGCACCAGCGCCGAGCGGAGCAGGCTCGGGCCGCCATCGCCGCCGCGCGCGTCCTGCCCATGGCAGAACGCGCAGTTGGTCTTGAATGCCGAGCTGCCGCGCTCGAGGGCGGCGGGATCACCCGGGGGCCTGACGGGATACGCGCCGATGCCGCCGGCGCCGCCGATCCGTCCACGCCCGCCTTGCGGCGGGGTCGCGGCCTGCTGCGCCGCGAGCACCGCACTCAGCGCCCAGAAACCGAGACACGAAAGACCGAGGGTCCGCGATCGCGTCACGGCGGCGCATGCTATCACGGCGCAGAAAACGATTACATGAGGATGGAATGGTCAGGTGGGTCGGGTGGGTCGGGTAGGTCGGGTGGGGAAAAGCTCTTGCCTACCTGACTCACCTGACCTACCTGACCTACCTGACCTACCTGACCTATTTGCCATCGACGCTGAACGCGAGGATGGCGTTGCCGGCCATGAAGCCGATCGAGCCGTAGCCGGAGTTCACGAACACCATCCCGCCGGCCACGGTGGCACCGGGGCCGTTCATGCCGCCGCCCTTGGCCGGCACGCCGTTGACGGTGCTGTCGTATGCACGCGCGGTGTCCACGTCCCACAGCACCTTGCCGCTGGCGGAGTCGTAGGCCCGCAGATGGCCGTCGAGCGCACCCGAGAAGATCACGCCGGGCATCGCGCTCACCGCAGCCGGCTGGCCGGTGCTGCACCCGGTGCGCGCGCCGCAGGTGTCGGCGCTCGGCGGCGCCGTCCACCGCGCCTTGCCGTCGGCCAGGTTCACGCTGATCAGGCCGCCGGCCTCGCCCGGCTTCTTCTCGAACGCGTTCGAGAGCGACACGAACGCCGACGTGCCGTCGGTGGCAAAGCCCCACTCGATGCCGCCGAGCACGCCGCCGTCGCCGGCGCGCATCTTCCACACCAGCTCGCCGCTGTCGGCGTTGACGGCGTACAGCTCGCCGGACTTCTGCCCGGCAATCACCAGACGGCGGCCGTTGAGCGACACGAGGGCCGTGGCGCTGCCGAAATCATGATCGGGGCCGGCCTTCGCGGGACAGTTGTCCTTGCCGGAGGTGTCCGGCCCGAGGCACGCGGTGGTCCAGGCGTCGCCCGCCAGCACCTGCCGTACCCAGACAATCTTCCCCGTGTCCATCGCCAGCGCCATGATGGCGTCGGTGGACGGCGCGGCCGGCTGCGAGTAGGCGTCGCCGGTCGCGAGATAGACACGGTTGCGCGCTGCATCGAGCGCCGGCGCGCCCCACACACCCGCACCTGATGGGCCGAAGAGCTGCGTGCCGCGCGAGCTGCGCGTGGTCGGCTGCGGCTCCTCGGGAATCGTGTAGGTTTTCCAGATCTGCTTGCCCGAGGCGGCGTCGAGCGCCAGCACGCTGCCGCGGAACGTGCAGCACTGATAGTTCGGAATGGCGCCAGAGGACTCTTCCATCGACGCCACCGGCACGAACACGCGGCCGTTCGCATAGGACACGCCGCCGGTGATGATGGCGTCGAGATGGTCTTCGGCCTTGGTCTTCCATTTCAGCGCGCCGCTCTTCGCATCCACCGCGTACACCTGCGCGTGCGCGTCGCCGAAGTACACCGTGTCGCCGGCGGCCTGCGTGACCACGAGCGGCGTGGAGCGCACCGCCGCCGACGCCTCGAACGCCCACACGAGGCACCCGGTTTTCGCATCCAGCGAGTAGACGATGCCGTTGCGGGTGCCGACGAACACCCGCGAGCCCACCACCGACACCTGCGACCCCGAGGCCGACACGCCCGGCACACCGAACGCCCACTTCAACTTCAGCTTCGGCACGTCGGCAGCCGTGAGGCCCGCCGCGGCGGCGGACTGGTAACGGGTGTTGCGCGCATCGGTGCCCCAGCCGTTCCAGCTGGCGCCGGCCAGCGGCGTGGACACGTCGCGGACACCCGCGGCGCAATACGCGCTCTTGGGAATGACGTCGAGCGGCGCGCGATACGACCCGCTCGGCCGGCCGGTCACGAACTCGGCGACGGCGCGCCGTTCGGCCGGCGACAGATTGGCGCCCTGCCGCCGCATGCTGAACGAGCTGAGCGCGGTCTCGACGTGCTCGGGCGTGAGCTCGCGCAGCGCCGCGCGCGTGGGCATGCGCGGAATGCTGCCCTCGTGGCACGCCGCGCAGTTCTGTTTGTAGACGGCCTCTCCGGACGGCACCTGCGCCCAAGCCGACACGACGCTCAGCGCCACCGCCGCGGCAACGACGCCGCCTGTACTCATTACGCGCATCCGCTGCTCCTTACGCCGCGCTCGCCCGCACGCCGGGCGACACGCGACAGAACTCCTCGTACGGGAAGTCCGATCCGAGCCGCTTCAGCTCGCTCATGAAGTACTCGTCGATGCGCCGTGCCTGCGCGGGCGAGATCAGCTCCGACGAGCCGCCCTCGGTCCCTTTGCGCATCATCGGGGCCGCCGCCCGGAGCGACAGGAACTTGCCAGTGCTGAACTTGTCGTCGATCGTCTTCATGTAGTTGAACGACGACAGCTCGGTCACCCGCTGCAGGATCTCTGGCGAGGCATTCACGCCCAGAAACTGCGCGACGCGATTCACCGACCCGGCAAGGTCGCGGCGCATCTCCTTGAACGAGCAGATGAGCACGTTCGGCTTGTCGCGCTGGGCCCAGTAGGCGGCCGTGGTCGAGCCCCAGGAACCTCCCATGAAGAACTGGTCGGACAGGAAGGTCTCGAGAAACGCGGCCACGGACATGTTCGTGAAACTCAGGGGCCCGTCCTTCACGAAAAAGTGATAGCTCGAGACGAAGACGTCCTTCGGGTCGCGGATGACGATGATGTATTTCGCCTTGGGCGAGTACGGCACATCTTCCCAGCGGAAGTGCGTCTTGACGACACGCTTGCCCTCGGGCGACGCCTGCCATACCCGCGGGTCCCGGATCGGAATCGCGTAGTTCGTCATCGGGCCCATGAGCGCGGTGTCGGGCCATGGCACCACGCTGTGAATGTGCTCGAACTCGCCGTTGCCGTGAAACAGGAGCTGATGCGCGAGCTGCATCATCCAGTTGGTGCCGCTCTTCACGTACGTCACCACGAACACGTCGCGTTCGGTGGGCTCGTACCCCTTGAACGGGTTCTTCGTCTTCAGCTCCTTCTGCTGCCGCTCGCGCATGGAGCGGAACAGCTTGCCATCGAGCTTGAAACGCTGAAGGAACCAGTACACCGGGCCCATCACGGCGAGCATCGTCGCGAAGAAGAGGCGGGCCGCCAGCGGCGGCGGAGTGCGCTTGTAGGGAGCCATTGCAGCCAACGTCACGGGATCCCTCCTCGAATCGGCGCGATCATAGCGCCGATCATCGCCAGCGGAAGATCTTCAGGGCGACGACGAACGGGATAATCCCCCACGCGGCGAGGATTGCCAGTTCGGTGGCCACCTGCGGCGACGCCAGCGACGCCCCCTCCAGAATGATGGCGCGCAGCGCGTCGACGATCGCGGTCAGCGGCAGCGCCTGGACGAACGGCTGCAGCACCGCGGGGAAGCGCGACGCCGAGAAGAACACGCCGCTGCCGATCCACATCGGCAGCAGGATCAGGTTGACCAGGCCCGAGATCGCCTCGAACGTCTTGGTGCGGCTGGCGATGAGCAGCCCCAGGCCGCCGCACGAGAGCGCGCCGACGAGCGACACCACCGCCACCGCCACGAGCGATCCGCGCAGCGGCATGCCGATGACGTAGCGGCCGAAGAGCAGCGGCACCGCCACTTCCGGCAACAGGAACAGCAGCCGCGCCAGGACCTGCGCGAGCAGGTAGTGGCTCCGCCGCATCGGGCTGGCGACCATGCGCTTGAGCAGCTTGCGCATGCGCGCCTGCACGATCGAAAACGCGATGCCCCACACGCTGGTCGCGATGATCCCCATGCCCACGAGGCCTGGAATCAGCCAGTCCACGTAGCGCGATCCCGGCAGCGACACGTGCTCCTCGACTGCCGTCCAGGGATCGGGACGGCCGGCGCCGCGCTTGAGTGCGTCGTCCAGCAGCAGCCGCGCGGCGCGGCTCTCGGCGCGAGCCGGATCGAACCGATACGTCGGAGGCGTGCCCGGAACGATCACCAGATCCACGTCGCCGTCGCGCAGCGCGCGCGCTTCGTCGGCCGCCGCCACCAGCCGCGGCGCCAAGGCCTTCGACGCGGCGAGCGTCGCGCGCATGGCGTCGGCCCCTTCGCCGGCGCGGATGCCCACGGGCACCGGCGCGCTCCCGGACGACGGAAAGGCCACGGCCATCGCCACCGACATCAGGATCGGGAAGATGAACGCCCAGAAGAGCGCCTCGGGTTCGCGGAAGATCTCGCGCAGCCGGGCAAGGGTCAGCTCGACGAGCGGATGAAAGGCGCCGCCGCGGTTCACGTCATTCCTCCCGCAAGCGGCGTCCGGTGCGCGCCATGAAGACGTCCTCGAGCGTGCCGTGATGCGTGATCACCTTCGGCTCGCCGAGCGTGGCAATCAGCGCCTTGGGGGTGTCGAGCGCGATCAGCTTGCCATGATCGACGATGGCCACGCGGTCGCAGAGCACCTCGGCCTCGTCCATGTAGTGCGTCGTGAGCAGGATCGTGCCGCCGTCGGCGCGGAACCGCTCCAGGATGCCCCACAGCTGACGCCGCGACTGCGGGTCGAGCCCGGTGGTCGGCTCGTCGAGGAACAGAAGATCTGGCGCCCCGACCAGCGCGCACGCCACGGACAGGCGCTGCTTCTGACCTCCCGACAGCTTGCTCACCCAGCTCTTGCGCTTGCTTTCGAGTTCGACCAGCTGCAACAGCTCGCCGACCTCGCGGCCGCGGTGGTAGAACGACCGGAACAGCTTGAGGGTCTCCTCGACGGTCAGCTTGTCGGCGAGCTGCGTTTCCTGAAGCTGGATGCCGAGCCGCTGCCGCAGCTCGTGCTCGTGGCTGGCCCAGCGCAGGCCCAGCACTTCCACGTCGCCGGCGTCCGGCACGAGCAGCCCTTCGAGAATCTCGATGGTCGTCGTCTTGCCGGCGCCGTTGGGGCCGAGCAGCCCGAAGCACTCGCCGCGCCGCACCGCAAGCGACAGCCCGTCCACGGCGATCACGTCGCCGTAGCGCTTGTGGAGCCCGGTGCACTGGAATGCGACCTCGGTCGCTGTCTCGGTCTGAGTCAAGGGTGCCGCCTATTGTCCCCGACACGCGGGGGCAGGACGGCCGCGGCGGGACTTACCAGCTAAACGGTGAACGACGCCCTCTCCACCAGGAGAAGGCGATGGCGATGAGCGCCAGCGTCATGACGCTGGAAATGAGGCCGCCGAAAGGTGAACGGCGGCGGTACCAGCGGCCATACTGATCGGGCCACCCGTAACCGCAGGACCTGAACATATCGGGCTTCGACGGATCCGCCGGGCGGAAAGTTCACTACAATCCCGGCCTCCAGGCTTCGATGACCATTCGCGGCTCCCTCGCGCTCGCCGGCGGACTGCTCGCAGCATCGGTCTCGCTGTCGGCACAGTGGCCCCAGCATCGCGCGGCGGCCGCCCCCCGCGCCGCCGACGGCCGCGTGAACATGCAGGGCCCGGTGCCGCGCACGGCCGCGGGCACGCCGGACCTCTCCGGCGTGTGGGAGAACATCGGGTGGCGCGAACTCCAGCAGGTGAGCAACGACGTCAGCGGCACCGGCGGCTCCCCCGGCACCCGGCCGCTCGTGGCTGCGGCCACCGGCGTGCTCACGTCGGGACCTGGTCTCTTCTTCGACATCGGCGCCGGCGTCGCCGGCGGCCTGCCGCTGCAGCCGTGGGCGGCCGAGCTGAAGAAACAGCGCCTGGCCGGCAACAGCATGGACAATCCCGATGCCCACTGCCTGCCGCTCGGCAACCTGCAGCTGCACACGCATCCGCAGCCACGGAAGATCATCCAGACCGCCGACGTCGTCGTGATCCTCTACGAGGGCAACGGCGGCGTGCGGCAACTCTTCACCGACGGCCGGCCGCTGCCCGCCAATGACCCGCAGCCGTGGTGGTTCGGCTATTCGAGCGGCCGTTGGATGGGCGACACACTGGTCGTCGAGACCACCGGCTTCCGGGACGGCGGCTGGCTCGACGTCAACGGCACCCCGCTCACCGATCGCGGCCGCACGATCGAGCGCTATCGCCGCACCAGCTACGGCTTCATGGACGTCGAGGTGACGGTGGACGATCCGAAGGCTTACACGCGCCCCTGGACCGTCACCATCAAGCAGCGATTGATGGGCGACGACGAGCTCATCGAGTTCGTGTGCCTCGAGAACGAGCGATCCAGCAGCCACTTCCAGTAACCTATGTCCTTGTCTAGATGCCCACGACCTCTCCGGCCGTCGAGCTGATCCTCGCGCGGCTGCGCGAGAGCGGCGACTTCCCCGCCATGGCCAAGACGGTGGGCTCGGTCAGCGCGCTCACTTCGTCCGAAGACACCTCCATCAGCGCACTGGCCGACACCGTGCTCCAGGATTACGGGCTGGCGCAGAAGCTGCTGCGGCTCGTGAACACCCTTGCCTACGCGCAGCACGGGCAGGTGACCACGGTCTCGCGCGCCGTGCTGCTCATGGGGTTCGATCGCGTCCGCAGCGTGGCGCTGGGCCTGATGGTGTTCGAGAAGCTGCAGGCCGAAGCCAAGACGCCGGCGCTGCTCGACGCGCTCAACATGGCGTTCTACAGCGCCATCCTGGGACGCTCGATCGCCCAGCAGACGGGGCTCGCCGACAAGGAAGAAACCTTCATCACCGCGCTCTTCCACAATCTGGGGCGCACGCTCGTGGCGCTCTACCTGCCCGCGGAGGCGAAGGCGATCCATGCGGAGGGGGCACAACATCAGGACTTCGCCGTGCTGAAGACGCTCGGCGTGTCTTACACCTCGATCGGCGTGGCGGTGGCGCGCGCGTTGAACCTGCCCGAAAAGCTCCTGCAGAGCATGAACCGCGTGACGGGCGCGCAGTCGCACGCCTCGATGACCGACGAAGAGAAGCTGGGCGCGCTGGCCACGCTGTCGAACGGCGTCGCCGACGCGCTGGCCACCCTCGCCAGCCCGAAGACCAAGAAGCAGGCGATCGATCGCCTGGTGAAATCGTACGGCGCCCAGTTCAAGGCGCTGGACAGCAAGACCATGGACACGTTGATCACCGGCGCCGAGAGCGAGCTGCACGAGCATTCGAAGGTGTTCAAGCTCGATCT
>Ga0068869_100001366_pt1 | contig 14472 bp, 10 predicted proteins | sample KBSMisM52_FD_64676 | JGI IMG/M metagenome (GOLD analysis project Ga0068869, IMG submission 64676) | Miscanthus rhizosphere microbial communities from Kellogg Biological Station, Michigan, USA - KBS Miscanthus M5-2 | ecosystem: Host-associated > Plants > Roots > Rhizosphere > Soil ... | reverse complement strand
GCCGGCCAGCGCCGCGTCTGCAGACTACAACTGGATCATCGGCCCCGGCGACAACGTGAACATCGTCGTCTGGCGCAACCCCGAGCTCTCGATGAGCGTTCCGGTCCGGCCGGATGGCAAGATCGCCACGCCGCTCGTCGAAGATCTTCCGGCGATCGGCAAGGATGCGACGACGCTCGCGCGCGACATCGAGAAGGCGCTCGCCAAGTACATTCGCGATCCGGTCGTGACGGTAATCGTCACGGGCTTCGTCGGACCTTACAGCGAACAGATCCGCGTTGTCGGCGAAGCGCAGAAACCGCAGATCCTGCCCTACCGGCAGAAGATGACCGTGCTCGACGTGATGATCGCCGTCGGCGGCCTCACCGATTTCGCGGACGGCAACGGCGCGACCCTGCTGCGCGCCTCCGACGGCAACAAGCAGTACAGCGTACGGCTGAAGGACCTGATCCGGCGCGGGGACATCTCCGCCAACGTCGAAATGAAGCCCGGCGACGTGCTGATCATTCCGCAAAGCTTCTTCTGATCCACCGGCATGGACGCGCGGCTCGAGTTTCCTGCCCCTGTCCGATGCCCGCATTGAGAGCGAAACGAAATGGATGACCTGATCCGACAAGGGATGGCAATACTGCAGGGCATGTGGCAGCGGCGCTGGATCGGCCTCGCCGCGGCCTGGATCGTCGGCGTCGCGGCGGTCGTCTCGGTCATGCGGATGCCGGACGTGTACGAAGCCTCCGCCCGCATCTACGTCGACACGCAATCGGTGTTGAAGCCGTTGATGCAGGGGCTTGCGGTGCAGCCCAACGTCGACCAGCAGGTGATGATCCTGAGCCGCACCCTCATCAGCCGGCCGAACGTCGAGAAGCTGATCCGCATGGCCGACCTCGACCTGAGCTCGAAGACCAAGGCCGACCAGGATGCGATGGTCGACGGTCTTGTGAAGGGACTCAAGATCGACAGTCTCGGTCGCGATAACCTGTACACGCTGTCGTATCGCGACCCGAAGCCCGAGAAGGCCAAGCGGGTCGTGCAGTCGCTGGCATCGATCTTCATCGAATCGAACCTGGGCGAGAAGCGCAAGGATTCCGATTCGGCCAAGAAATTCATCGACGAGCAGATCAAGGTCTACGAGAAGAAGCTCGAGGAAGCCGAGGATCGGCTCAAGGAATTCAAGATCCGCAACCTGTCCTCGAACGAAGGTCTCGAAAAGGATTACTTCACGCGGCTTTCCGAGCTCACGCAGCAACTCAACCGCTCGCGCCTCGAGCTGCGCGAAGCCGAGAACTCGCGCGACGCGCTGAAGAAGGAGCTCTCCGGCGAGGAGCCGGTCCTGCTGCCTGAAGACACGCCGGCCGCCGCGGCCGCAGCCTCGAGCGTGCCGGTACCGGAGATCGACGGCCGTCTCGACGCCCTGAAAAAGAATCTCGATGCGCTGTCGCAGCGTTACACCGATCAGCACCCCGACGTGGTCATCGTCAAGCGCCAGATCAAGGAGCTCGAAGAGCAGAAGGTCCAGGTACTCGCCGCGCGCAAGAAAGCGGCCGCTTCGGCCACCGGCCCGAAGGGCACGAGCTTGCAGGGCAACCCGGTGTATCAGCAGCTGCGTGTCTCGCTCGCCGAAACCGAAGCCACCGTCGCCCAGCTGCGCACTCGCGTGGGCGAATACGAGGGGCGGCTCGGCAAGCTCAAGGAGACCGCCAAGCTCGCCCCGCAGCTGGAAGCCGAGTACACGCAGCTCAATCGCGACTACGGCGTCCACAAGCGGAATTACGAAACGCTCGTCAGCCGTCGCGAGCAGGCCGAGATCTCCGGCGACATGGAGAACGTATCGGGTGCGGACTTCCGCCTCATCGATCCGCCGCGCGTTTCCCCTCAGCCCGTCGCGCCGAACCGCATGCTCCTCCTGCTGGCGGCATTCGTCATCGCGCTCGGGGCCGGGTTCTTCGCGAGCTTTGCGGCGAGCCAGATCTGGCCGACGTTCTTCGATGTCCGCTCGCTGCGCGAAACTACGCAGCTCCCCGTCCTGGGCAACGTTTCGATGCTCGTCGGAGATGCACAGAAGCGTCGCGAGCGTCGCGGCCTTATCGGATTCCTTGCCGGCGTACTCGCCTTCCTCGCCTCCTACGGTGCCGGCCTGCTCGCGCTCTTCGTCCTGTCGACGCGCACCGTTTGAGTGAACGACCATGAGCCTCATTGAACAAGCCGCCAAGCGTCTCGAAGAACTCCGCCGTGCCGGAGTCGAGGTTCCGGATGCCCCGGCGAAGTCCCACGACACGGCGGCGGCGCCCGCGCACGTGAACGAATTGGCGAGCGCCAAGCTGCAGGTCGCCGCTCCGGCGCAAACGCGCCGCCCGCGCACCGGCATCGCGGCCGCGCCCGCGCCGCGCGCGCCGTCGCAACACGCGCCCGACGATCCGCGTCTCGTGCATCTCGATCTCGCGCACATTGCCGCGAAGGGGATCATCACGCCCGAGGCGCCGCGTTCGCAGACGGCGGACGAATTCCGCGTCATCAAGCGGCCGCTGATCCAGAATGCGACCGGCAAGGGCGCAGCGCCGATCAAGCAGGGCAACCTGATCATGGTCACGAGCGCGCTGCCCGGCGAGGGCAAGAGCTTCACGGCGGTCAACCTCGCGATGAGCATCGCGATGGAGCTCGACCACACGGTGCTGCTCGTGGATGCCGACGTCGCGCGGCCCACGGTGCCCGGCATGCTGGGCCTGCCGGCGACGCGCGGTTTGCTCGACGTGCTCGTCGACGAGAGCGTCGACGTGGGCGACGTGATGTTGAAGACCAACGTCGAAAAGCTCTCGGTGCTGCTGAGCGGAACCAAGCACCCGCGAGCCACGGAGCTGCTCGCGAGCGAATCGATGAACCGGCTGCTCGAGGAACTTGGCAGCCGGTACTCGGATCGCATCATCGTGTTCGACTCGCCGCCGCTTCTCGTCACGACCGAAGCGCGCGTGCTGGCGACGCACATGGGGCAGGTTGTCATCGTCGTCGAAGCGCAGAAGACGCCGCACGCGGCGGTCAAGCAGGCGCTCGCGGCGATCGAAGCCTGCCCGGTCAAGATGATGTTGCTGAACAAGGGCCGATCGGCGTCGAGGGGCGGTAGCTATGGCTATGGGTACGGCTATGGTTATGGCTATGGAGGCTGATCGCGCCGGACGGCGCCAGCGCAGATTGCTTCGCCCGCTTCGCGGGATCCGATTTCGACCTCCTGCCGCGGTAACGCCCGCGCGGTGCGCGTGGCGACCTTTCATCGCCGGCATCGGCTGCGTTGCGCTGGCCGCGCCGGCGCTCGCCGAAAACTGGCGGATCACGCCGTCCGCGTCGATCTCCGAGACGTACACGACGGACGCCAACTACACTGTCGGCGGAAATTCGACCGGCGATTTCATCACGACGGTGAGCGGCGCGCTGCAGATCAACGGCGCCGGTGCCCGCGCCCGTCTCAATGGCTCGGTCTCCGCGACGGGGCTGTTCTACGCGAAGGAAACGCAGAACAACAGCTTCGCGCCGTCCGCCATCCTGTCGGGGAACATCGAGGCGATCGAGAAGTTCTTCTTCGTCGATGCCCAGGTGAACGTCAGCCAGACGTTCTTTTCGCCGTTCGGCCCGCAGCCGGGCAACCTCGTCAACGCCACGGCCAACCGCTACACGTCGCAGACGTACAGCATCAGCCCTTACATCCAGGGCAGGTTGGGCGGCACCAACATCAGCTACCTGGTGCGCGACGACAACATCTGGACGCTCGCGAGCCAGTACGGCAACACGTCCGTCTCGGACATTCCGAACACTTACCTGAACCAGCTCGACGCAACCATGAGCTCGCCGGCGGCCCCGTGGGGCTGGAAGCTCGAATACGCGGGCACGCGTTATTCACCCTCGGATCGCGACACGTTCGGGAAGTACACGATCCAGGTCGGGCGTGCGATCGCGATCTACCAGTACGACCCGCAGATCCAGATATCGGCCCGTGGAGGCTATGAAAAGGACGAGTTTCCGCTGACGGGCTCCCAGGACGTGATCTACGGCGCGGGCCTGCAATGGTTTCCGTCGGATCGAACGCAGGTGAGCGGCTACTGGGAACACCGCTTCTTCGGCTCGTCGTATTCCGCGCAGATCGGCCACCGGCTGCCGCGGACCGCCCTGAGCCTGACCTTCTCCCGCGGCATCAACACGTATCCGCAGAACGCGCTGACGATTCCGGCCGGCGTCAACGTGCCGACCTTCGTCGACGCGGCGCTCACGACGCGCATTCCCGATCCCGCGGAGCGCGCGCTCGCCGTCCAGCAGTTGATCGCGCAGGCGGGACTGCCGGCGTCGCTCGCGAGCCCGGTCAACATCTTCTCGGGGAACGTTCTGCTGCAGACGACGCTGACGGCAGGGGCGGTGCTCCTCGGCCAGCGTAATTCGCTCGCGTTCAATGTCTACTACACGAAGAGCAACGCCATTGCGGGCACGGGCTCCGTGCTGCCGCCCATTCTCCAGTTCAGCCAGAACAACACGCAGAAGGGCGCCGGCGTCGCATTCAGCCACAAGCTTTCGGGGATGACGAATTTCACGGCGAGCGCGACCTACTCGCGGACGACCTCCAACGACTCGATCGGCAATTTCCCGGCCGCCGAGTCGAACAATTACTTTGCGGGCGCCGGACTCACGACGCAGCTTGGGCCGAAGACCAGCGCGTCCTTCGGCGTCAACTACACAAAGTTCTCGCCGACCGGCGAGCTCGACGTCACGACGACGAATTCATTCAACGTCGTCGCCGGCGTCAACCATACCTTCTAGGCCACGCCATGTACGAGACCTTCTACGGATTCACGGGCAAGCCGTTCCAGCTCAACCCGGATCCGGCTTTCTATTTCGGCAGCCGGCAGCACCGGCGGGCGATGGCGTATCTCGAATACGGCCTCCATCAGAACGAAGGGTTCATCGTGGTCACCGGCGATGTCGGCGCGGGCAAGACCACGATCGTGCGCAGCCTGCTCGACAAGCTCGATCCGGACCAGGTGGTCGCCGGCAACCTCGTCAGCACGCAGATCGACGCCGAGGACACGCTGCGGCTCGTCGCGTCGTCGTTCGGGTTGCGCACGAAGGACGTCGAGAAGTCCGATCTCCTGTTGTCGCTCGAAGCGTTCCTCGTCTCGGTGAGCCAGCAGGGAAAGCGAGCGCTCCTCATCGTCGACGAGGCGCAGAACCTGACGCCCCGCGCCGTCGAGGAGCTTCGAATGCTGTCGAACTTCCAGCTGGAGACGCACGCGCTTCTGCAGAGCTTCCTGGTCGGCCAGCCGGAGTTCAGGCGCACGATGCAAAGTCCGGCGATGCTCCAGCTTCGCCAGCGCGTGATCGCCGCGTGCCACATCGGACCGCTCGACGCGGACGAGACTCGCGGCTACATCGAGCATCGACTGAAGTGCGTGGGATGGAAGGGTGAGCCGAAGTTCCAGCCCGGCGCCTATGAAGGCATCTACAAGGCCTCGATGGGCATTCCGCGCCGGATCAACGCGGTGTGCGACCGGATGCTCCTTTCCGGATATCTCGCCGGCCAGAAGGAGTTCACGCGCGAGGACGTCGACATGGTCGCCCGCGAGATGCACGACGAGACGGTCGACGGCGAAGTCGCGCCCGAAGGCCATGGCGCAGCGGCGGCTGACGCGCCGAAGGCCACGACCTTGCGCCGCGTGCCGGGCGACCCGGGGCGGCTGCAACTCGATGCGAAATCCGTCGACGAAGCGTCGCGCCTCCTCGCCAAGGCGCAGTCCGATCCCCTGGACGAGCGCATGACTCGCCTCGAGCGCCGCGCGGACACGATCGTCGCCCTGCTGCAGCAATTGCTCGACGCGGTGCGTCCTCCGGAAAAGCCGCAGGCCGTGCCGCCGGTGCGCGCCGGAGACAAGCCGCAAGCCGCAGCCCAGGCCGCGGCGCCCGCGGCGAAGAAGCAAGCCAAGCCATGAAACGGGATCCGTGGCCGTCGGTTCGCGGCCCCGTCCTCTGCGTGGTCGGTGCGCGTCCGAACTTCATGAAGATGGCGCCGATCCTGCGCGCGCTGGCCGCGCACGAGCCGTCTCTGCCGTCGCTCCTGGTGCACACGGGCCAGCACTACGACGCCGACATGAACGACAAGCTTTTCGTCGACCTGAGGCTGCCTTCGCCCGACATCAATCTCGAAGTCGGCTCGGGAACGCACGCCGTGCAGACCGCCGAGGTGATGCGCCGGTTCGAGCCGGTGCTCGATGCGCACCGGCCGTCGTGCGTGCTGGTCGTGGGCGACGTGAACTCGACGCTCGCCTGCACGCTCGTGGCATCGAAGAAGGGGGTGCCGGTCGCCCACGTCGAGGCGGGGCTGCGCAGCTACGACCGCTCGATGCCGGAGGAAATCAACCGGGTATTGACCGATCAGATTGCCGATCTCCTCTACACGACGGAGCGCGTGGCGCACGACAACCTGGCCCGCGAGGGCATCGACGCCTCGCGCGCGCACTTCGTCGGCAACGTGATGATCGACTCGCTCCTCGCCAACCGGGGACTTGCCGTTCCTCCGCAGGAATCGCTGCGGCGCGGCGGGGTCGACCTGTCGGCGTTCGACGTAAGCCGCGGTTACGGCGTCGTCACGCTGCACCGGCCCTCGAACGTCGACGACGCGGCCGCGCTCGGACCCTTGCTCGAAGTGCTGCGCGACCTCTCCGAGCGGTTGCCGCTCGTCTTCGCGCTGCACCCGCGGACGCGGGGCAACATCGAGCGCTTCGGCCTGTCGCCGCTGGTTTCCGGCGGAAGCATCGCGGTCCTGCCTCCGCAGGGCTACCTCGAGATGCTCGGGCTCATGTCCCACGCTTCCCTCGTTCTCACGGACTCCGGCGGGATGCAGGAAGAGACGACAGCGCTCGGCGTTCCGTGCCTCACGCTGCGCGAGAATACCGAGCGGCCGATCACGATCGACCAGGGAACGAACACGCTGGTGGGCCGCGACCGCGGCGCGATCGAGCGCGCGTTCGGCGAAATCATGTCGGGCCATGGAAAGAGGGGACGCGTGCCGGAACTCTGGGATGGCCGCGCCGCCGAGCGGATCGCCGCTCACCTGGGCGACTGGCTCGCCCATCGCCCCGCGTTGGCGACGACGTGACGAACAGCCCCTCGAGATGATGCGCGCCCCCACCAACGTGCTGCCGGGCATGGCGATGTGCAATGCCATGACGATCGACGTCGAGGACTATTTCCAGGTCTCGGCGCTGGCGCCGTACATCGCCCGCAGCCAATGGGACACGCTGGACGGCCGCGTCGAAGCCAACGTCGAGCGCATCCTCGCGATGCTGGACGAGTATGGAACGCACGCGACTTTCTTCACGCTCGGCTGGATCGCCGAGCGCTACCCGGGACTCATCCGCCGGATCGTCGCCAACGGCCACGAGCTCGCGAGCCACGGCTTTGCGCACCAGCGCGCGACCGAGCAGAACCCGGCGGCGTTTTTCTCGGACATCCAGCTCGCGAAGATCGTGCTTGAGGATCTGACCGGCGTGGAGGTGATGGGTTATCGCGCTCCCAGCTTTTCGATCGGTCAAGGCAATTCCTGGGCGTTCGAATGCATCGAGCGCGCCGGCTACAAGTACAGCTCGAGCGTCTACCCGATCAAGCACGACCACTATGGAATGCCCGACGCCCCGCGCTTCGCGCACGATGTGCGCGGCGGGCTCCTCGAGGTCCCGGTGACGACGATGCGCCTCTTTGGCCGCAACTGGCCGGCGGGCGGCGGCGGTTATTTCCGCCTCCTCCCCTACGCGGCGTCGCGCTGGCTCTTGCGGCGGGTCAATCATGTCGACCGCCAGCCGGCGATTTTCTATTTCCACCCCTGGGAAATTGATCCTGCGCAGCCGCGGGTTCCCGGGATCGATGCGAAGACTCGCTTTCGCCATTATCTGAACCTGGATCGAATGGAGCGCCGGCTGCGCAAGCTGCTGTTCGATTTCGAGTGGGGGCGCGTTGACGCGGTGATGCTCGAAGCCGCCTGACGCAGGGTCAGGGCGGGTAATGAGCCGGATCGCCCCAGGGCGGCGCGCGGGGTTCCGAGGGAATCGAGGACGCCCCGGACCGAGGTTTTCTCCCGTGATCCGACACGCGTTGGGGCATACAATTTGCTTTCATTTCCGAGTGGTGTCCGAATCACGCAGCACCCCTCTGGAGCGATCGAATCCATGCCGCGTGCTCCGCTGAAACGGCGGGGCGGGGCAACGCGGGCGTGGCCGGAACAGTGATTCGCAACGAAGACATGAAACATCATTCCTCCGAACTCGGCCTTGCATCGTTCGCGCCTTCGACCGTGACCGTCCGGTCGCTGGATGCGGGCGACGGCGCCGCTGCAGCGCGGTGGGATGCCTTTGTCATGGGCTGCCGCGAGGCCACGCACTTCCACCGCGCAGGGTGGCAGGAGATCATCGAGTCCGTTTTTCGCCATCGCGCGCATTTCCTCTATGCCGAGGACGGCGGACGCATCGTCGGCGTCCTGCCGCTTGCCCACGTCAATAGCTGGGTCTTCGGTGCGGCGCTCGTCTCGCTGCCGTTCGCCGTGTACGGCGGAGTCGCGGCCGATTCGCCCGAAGCCGCAACGGCGCTCGAAGACGAAGCGCAGGCGCTGGCCCGGCGGCTCGGAGTGAGACATCTCGAGCTTCGCAACGTCGCCGCGCGACATGCGGACTGGCCGATGCAGGACCTCTATGTGACGTTCCGCAAGGAGATCCTCCCGGACGTGGAGGCGAACATGCTCGCCATCCCGCGGAAGCAGCGCGCCATGGTGCGCAAGGGTGCGAAACAGGGGCTCACGAGCGAGATCGACGGCACAATCGATCGCTTCTACGCGCTGTTCGCCGACAACGTTCACCGGCATGGGACGCCCGCCCTCCCCAAGCGCTACTTCGAAGCGCTGAAGCGGGTGTTTGGCGGGGACTGCGAAGTGCTCATAGTGCTGGACAAGGACGGCGCGCCGGTCTCCGGCGTGCTCTCCTTCTACTTCCGCGACGAAGTGCTTCCCTATTATGCGGGCGACGCCGTCGCGGCACGCGAGGTCGGCGCGAACGATTTCAAGTACTGGGAGCTCATGCGCCGCGCCTGCGAGCGCGGCCTGAAGACGTTCGACTACGGCCGCAGCAAGAAGGACACCGGCTCGTACTCGTTCAAGAAGAACTGGGGCTTCGTGCCGCAGCCGCTCCATTACGAGTATCGTCTTTATCGCGGCGATGCCATTCCGCAGAACAATCCGGCGAATCCCAAGTACCGCGCGTTCATCAGCCTCTGGCGCCGGCTGCCGAGAGGCGTCGCCAACAGGCTCGGACCGCACATCGTCCGCAATCTGGGATGAGCGTCGCAATGCGCAATCTGCTCTATCTCGTGCACCGGCTGCCCTTTCCCCCGAACAAGGGGGACAAGCTGCGCTCGTACCATCTATTGCGGCACCTCGCGGCCACGCACCGCGTGTTCCTCGGCACGTTCATCGACGATCGGGAGGACGAGCGCCACGTCGAAGCGTTGCGCCCGCTTTGTGCGGAACTCCATGTCGAACGCCTCGATCCGACGCTGGCGCGGCTGCGGTGCCTCGCCGGATTCGCCAACGGCCAGGCGTTGACGCTGCCGTATTACCAGAGCCGCGGCCTCCAGTCGTGGGTCGAGCGCACGGTGCGCGAGCAGCGCATCGACACCGCGCTCGTGTTTTCGGGAGCCATGGCCCAGTACACGAACGCGCTGCCGCACCTTCGCACGCTGGTCGATTTCGTCGACGTCGACTCGGCGAAGTGGACGCAGTATGCGCAGTCGCGGCGCTGGCCCTCGTCGTGGCTCTACCGGCGCGAGGGCGAGCGACTGCTGGCGTTCGAATCCATCGTCGCCAAGCGGTCGGAGCGATCGTTCTTCGTCACGACGGCCGAAGTGGAGCTCTTCGGCCGTCTCGCGCCCGAATGCGCGGGCAAGGTCGAGGCCGTCGGCAACGGGGTGGATTCCGAATATTTCTCGCCGGAACACGACTTGCCGTCACCGTATCCCGCCGGCGAAATTCCGATCGTGTTCACGGGCGCGATGGATTATTGGCCGAACGTCGACGCGGTGAGCTGGTTCGCATCGGAAATGCTGCCGCAGCTCTCCTCGCGCCGGCCGGGAGTCAAGTTCTACATCGTCGGCATGCGGCCCGCACCTTCGGTGCACCGCCTCACGGGCGCCGCGGTCACGGTGACCGGAACGGTTCCGGATGTCCGTCCGTATCTCAAGCATGCTGCGGTGGTCGTCGCGCCGCTCCGCGTGGCGCGAGGCGTGCAGAACAAGGTCCTCGAAGCCATGTCGATGGCGCGACCGGTGGTCGTCTCGACCGCGTGCGCCAACGGCATCGACGCGACCGCCGACCGGGACTACGCCGCCGCATCCGATGCGGACGCGTTCGTCGCGTCGATCGGCCGCTTGCTGGACGAACCGGCTCGCGCCGCAGCGATGGGCGCGGCTGCGCGCTCGCGGGTTCTGGCGCGCTACAGCTGGAAGGCCCATCTTTCGCGGATCGACGCGTATCTCGAACCTTCCGCTCCGGGGCATGCCAATGCGGCCTGACCGGATCGTCGGTGACCCGCGCCGCCGGAACGCTCTCACCCGGCACGGGGGCGCGAACGCGGCGGCGACGCACGTGCGACCATGAAACGCGATCCCATACACAACATGCTGGCGCCGGCGTTCGGCAGTCCGCCGGGCGCGACACAGCGCGCGTGGCTGGTCGCGGCGGCGGCCCTCGCGTTCACGCTGGCGTGGATCGTCTTCGGCTATTGGCGGACCGGCGCTGCGATGGTCGGCATCTGGTCGCGCTCGGATACGTTCGCCCACGGTTTCCTGGTGGCGCCGATTTCTGCCTGGCTCGTCTGGCGCGCGCGCGCGTCGCTGTTGGAAGTCGCGCCGCAGCCGAGCTGGTGGGTGCTGGTGCCGCTTGCCGCGGCGGGCGCGGGATGGCTCCTCGGTGAATTGGGGACCGTCAACGCGGTGTCCCAGTTTGCGTTCGTGGCGATGCTGGTGCTGGCGGTGCCGACGGTCATCGGCACCCGCGCCGCCCGCCGCATCGCCTTTCCGCTCGCGTTCCTCTTTTTCGCGGTCCCCGTGGGCGAGTTCCTGATGCCGCAGCTGATGGAGTGGACCGCCGACTTCACGGTGCTCGCGCTTCGCCTCACGGGCATCCCGGTCTACCGTGAGGGACAGAGTTTCAACATTCCCTCCGGCAACTGGTCTGTCGTGGAAGCGTGCAGCGGGGTTCGCTACCTCATCGCCTCGCTTGTCATCGGCACGCTCTACGCGTACCTCACCTATCGCTCGATGTTCCGCCGGATGGTCTTCATCGGCTTTTCGATTCTCGTCCCCGTCATCGCCAACTGGGCGCGGGCGTACATGATCGTCATGATCGGACACCTGTCGGGCAACAAGCTCGCCGTCGGCGTCGATCACCTCATCTACGGCTGGCTCTTCTTCGGCCTCGTGATCGTGCTGATGTTCTGGATCGGCGCGCGCTGGCGCGACGACATCCCCCTTGCAGCGGGACCGGGTCGCAGTTTCAGCTGGACAACGGGCACCGCCGCATCCCCCGGCGAATTCCTGCTGGTGGCGCTGATGGTTGCCGTCGCCGCGATGGTGTGGCCGCTCGGGAGCCGTCTGATCGAGCGCAGCGATGCCTCGTCGCTCCCCGCGCTTTCCGCGCCGGCATCGATCGGTGAGTGGCGCGCGGCGGAGGGCGGTCTCACCGCGTGGCGGCCGCAGTTTCAGAATCCATCGGCGCAACTGCACGAGACGCTGCGCGCAGGGGACAGGAAGGTCGGCCTCTACGTCGGTTACTACCGCAACCAAAGCTCCGACACGAAGCTCGTGAGTTCGGAAAACGCCCTCACGAAGACCGCCGAGCGCGACTGGGCGCAAGTCGCGCGCGGCTCGCAGACGCTCGACGTGGGCGGGCATTCCGTCGATGCCCGCACGGCCGAGATCACCGGTCCCCGCAACGAACGGCTCGTCGCCTGGCACTGGTACTGGGTCGACGGCAAGCTGACGGCGAGCGACGCAGTGGCGAAGGCCTACACGGCGCTCGGAAGGCTCACGGGCCGCGGCGACGATGGGGCGGTCATTGTCGTCTACGCGGACAAGGAGCGGCCCGGGGAAGCCGAAGCTTCGCTTGCCGACTTCATTCGCGACGCCGGACCCGCCATCGAAGCCATGCTGGCCGATACGAGGGCGCGGCGATGATGCCCGACCGCGATCCCCGCCCGCTCATCGCCCACGTCGTGTTCCGCTTCGACGTCGGCGGCCTCGAGAACGGCGTCGTCAATCTCATCAACCATCTGCCCCGCGATGCGTACCGGCACGCGGTGATTTCGCTGACCGACATCACGGACTTTCGCCGTCGCGTGACGCGCAACGACGTGCAGTTCGTCGCGCTGCAGAAGTCGCCCGGGCACGCGTACAAGCTCTATCCGGCGCTCTACAAGCTGTTCCGCGAGATGCGCCCGGCCATCGTGCACACGCGCAATCTCGCGGCGCTCGAAACCGTGGTGCCTGCGTGGGCCGCCGGCGTGCCGGTCCGCATCCACGGCGAGCATGGGCGCGACATGCTCGACCTGCACGGCTCGAACCGCAAATACCAGTGGGTGCGCAAGCTGTACCGTCCGTTCGTCACTCACTACATCGCCTTGTCGCGCGATCTCGAGCGATATCTGTGCGCGCGCGTCGGCGTGCCGGCCCCGCGCGTGGCCCAGATCTACAACGGCGTCGACGCGTTGCGGTTCCGGCCCGCCGAGGCCGGCAGAGGCGAGATCGAAGGCTGTCCGTTCCGCGATTCCCGGTTCTGGCTCGTCGGCACCGTGGGGCGAATGGATCCGGTCAAGGATCCGCTCAATCTGGTTCGCGCCTTCATCCAGGCGCTGCAGCTGGCTCCCTCGAAGCGAGAGCGCATGCGGCTCCTGCTGGTCGGCGACGGCGTGCTGTACAGCGAAGCGCGCGCGATGCTCGCGGGCGCGGGAATCGCCGACCTCGCGTGGCTTCCCGGCGAGCGCAACGATGTGCCGGATATTCTCCGGGGTCTCGACTGCTTCGTGCTGCCTTCGCTCGGCGAAGGCATCTCCAATACGATTCTCGAAGCGATGGCGACGGGATTGCCGGTCATCGCGACCAATGTCGGCGGCAATGCCGAGCTGGTCACGGCGGGCCGGACCGGCGAACTGGTCGCGCCCGCCGATCCCGAGGGCATGGCGCAACGGCTGGTGCGGCTAGCCGCGGCACCGGATGCGGCCGCCGCGATGGGCCGCGCCGGACGCGCCGACGCGCTGGCGCGCTTCAGTCTCGAAGCGATGGTGACGGCCTATCAATCCCTGTACACGCAGCAGCTTCGCGCGGCGCGTACGCAACCGCGGGTTCGCTGACGATCATGTGCGGTATCACAGGCATCTTCGACACCCGCGGCCACACCGAGATCGCGCGCGCAGTGCTGCATCGCATGAACGAATCCCAGGCCCACCGCGGGCCCGACGAAGGCGACATGTACCTCGAGCCTGGCGTCGGCCTCGGGCACCGGCGGCTGTCGATCATCGACCTGTCGACCGGGCAGCAGCCGCTGTTCAATGAAGACGGTTCGGTCGTGATCGTCTTCAACGGTGAGATCTACAACTATGCCGAGCTGATCCCGGAACTGATGGCGCTCGGCCATGTGTTCCACACCCGCAGCGACACCGAGGTGATCGTGCATGCGTGGGAGGCCTGGGGGCGCGATTGCGTGAAGCGCCTGCGCGGCATGTTTGCCTTCGCGCTCTACGACCGCAATTGCGAGACGCTGTTCCTCGCGCGCGACCGCCTCGCGGTCAAGCCGCTGTACTACGCCTGGCTGGCCGACGGCACGTTCATCTTCGGTTCGGAGCTGAAGTCGCTGCTCGCCCATGGCGGCCTCGAGCGCGAGATGGATCCGCTCGCGGTCGAGGAGTACTTCGCCCTCGGCTATGTGGCCGAGCCGCGCACGATCTTCCGCCAGGCGCGCAAGCTGTCGCCGGCGCACACATTGTGCGTGCGGCGCGGCCAGCCGGCCGAGGAGCCGCAGCCGTACTGGGACGTGCGCTTCTCGCTCAACAACCCGATTGGCATCGACGACGCGTGCGTCGAGCTCGATGCGCGGCTGCGCGAATCGGTGCGCCTGCGCATGATTGCCGAGGTGCCGCTGGGCGCGTTCCTGTCGGGCGGCGTCGATTCGAGCGCGGTGGTCGCGACCATGGCCGGCCTGTCGGCCGGGCCGGTCAACACCTGTTCAATCGCGTTCGACGATCCGGCCTTCAACGAGGCCGAGTTCGCCCAGACGGTCGCCGACCGCTACCGCACCAATCACCACGTCGAGACGGTACGCAGCGACGACTTCGACCTGATCGACACGCTGGCGCGGCTCTACGACGAGCCCTACGCCGACAGCTCGGCGATCCCGACCTACCGCGTCTG
>Ga0068869_100001361_pt1 | contig 14493 bp, 15 predicted proteins | sample KBSMisM52_FD_64676 | JGI IMG/M metagenome (GOLD analysis project Ga0068869, IMG submission 64676) | Miscanthus rhizosphere microbial communities from Kellogg Biological Station, Michigan, USA - KBS Miscanthus M5-2 | ecosystem: Host-associated > Plants > Roots > Rhizosphere > Soil ... | reverse complement strand
TAAAGGGTGTCATGGGACTAGACACAACGGGCTTGAATGGGCCACCCGCCCCGCCCCTAAATCGAAAAGGCAGGATTGCCTTCTATCACCTTCTGTTCGAGGTTCGGACGTTCCTGCTTGCGCCACAGTCTTGCAGTGTGTCGAACGCGATAGAGCATAGATCCTCCATCCGGCTGCTCCTGGCGAACGATGGGACGCGGCAGGCAGATGAATTCCGTTTCCAGCCGGTCCGCTGCTGCGTGCACGACCGCATAACCATGGCCGCCCATGTCAACAAACGACACGTGCGGTGACAAATCGCGATTGGAAAGCTGGCGTGCTTTCTGAACGTCACCGGTCTTCGCATATTCCAGGCAAGAGCGAACACCGTGTCGCATCAGCATGTTTAGGGTGGGCTGCGGACTGCTATCGCCAGGGCCTTGCCCAAGGAAGAGAGCCCGGAGCGGAGCGTTTTTGGGCAGGTGATGTTCCATAGACTCCACCATTCCGGGCGCGGAGATTGACCCAACCACGAATGCCACACCCACGGGGTCAAAGGGCTTCGGCGGAAGAGACTTCGCCGATAAACCGGCCCAGAAGCTATGCCGGTCGCCTGCCACCGTGGCAAACCCCGTAATCCCATGCTCTTGAATGAAATCGTAAATTTCGCCGCGCTCGTGATAGGCAGTGCTGACGTCGCCGCCGCCAAAGCTGGCATACCCAGCACCGGGCCAGGCGCTCGCAATCATCCCTGGAGGAAGGTGCTGCGGGTCGGCGCGCATATCCAGAGTCGAAGTTGTGCTGCCCCAGATTTTCCAGGTAGCTTTCGAATTTCGCAGTTGTTCGAGAAACCACGCTTTCTGCTCGGCACCAAGCAGGGTCTGAGCGGGATCCGCCTTACGGACGTTGGAAACTTGTTGGTCCCCGAAACGAATGGTGCTGGGCGGATTGCCTCCGTGGTAATCCCGACCGCCATCGATTATCTCAAGCACCTCCTCAGGCACGAACTGCGAATAGTCCTTATTAAAGAAAGCTGCGTCATCGAACTTGCTTCCGGGGTCCTCCGATCGGTAGCTTCGCTCGTCGGTGATAATGAGCTCCACGTTCCGGCCCCAGCGAAGCGACCGGTATCCCTTCAGACTATTGATCGCCGCAAGATTGTTGGCCTCCTGCCCGAGTCCATGCTCATCGAAAACAGTGACCGGGGCATCCTTAACCTTAGGTGGGTTGAACTCTTCTGACGAGGGACCGCCGCTCTTCACCATACGCGCGGGCTGATACTCAAAAAATGCCTGGTTGGCAGCAACCTTGCGCGTCTGCGCGGGGCGCGTTTTGCCGTCGAACACTTGCAAGGCTTGCCATCCTTGCCAGCTGTACTCATGGTTATCCCACATGGGAACAAAGGGCCAGCGGGCACGAGCGTCCTGCAGGTCGGGATCATGCAGGTAGCTGCGATACACAGCACGGTAGTCATCCACCGTCACTGGGATGTGGAAGTCCTGAATTTTCTCTCCCTGAGGATAACGAACGATTTCCGTCACCTTGCGGTCGTAATAAGTGGCGCGGTCCTCCGGATACCAGACCAGCTCGTATATGAAGTCGCCCAGGTGCAGAACAAAGCTGAGCCGGTCCTGCTCAGAAGCGTGCTCATCCTCGAAGATCATTCTTCGGTACGCGTTCTGCGCTCCGAGGTTTGCGTTCTGACAACTGACGAACGCGAAATGTACTGGCCGAGAATCATCATCGGCAGGCGCGGTGATGGTGCGGCCGAGGCGGCTGCCGGAACCCTCAGGATCGGTAAAGCGATACCAATAGACCTGGGCCGGCTTCAGTCCTCCGACCAGCACACGACAAGTCCAATCCGCCTCCGCCGAAATCGACACTCTCTGAGTTGCGATCACACGCTGGAACGTCTGGTCGAGCGCCACTTCGACGATCAGTTCCTGGGCCGGTTTAGGCTGCGGGGCGCGCCGGGTCCACAGCAATACGCTGTTGCTGTCGGGATCGCCGGAGGCTACACCTTCCGGGAAAAGGTCGCGACGCTCGCGCCAGGAAATCTTCGAGGGAGTCGAGAATGAGCGACCCCAAGCCGCTTCCGCACCAAGCACCGCGGCCACAGCCAGAAAATCGCGACGGCTAATATTTCCCATGCTGTAACTCCTTCTTTCCGCTGCAAGGCCCACGCACACTCGAGATGAGACGTCTCGTCCCAAATAGTGAGAGCGAACATGTCGGCCCACTATCTTGGACGGTCTAGCGCTGCGAGCGTGATCACAAGATCTTGCCTATTGAGTTGGTTCGCCCTTGAGAAATGTTTGCTGAACCCGCGAAATGCTTCACAGGATTTGAGGACGATGCCGCCCCCATCACCCGCCACATGAATTCCCCCAAACGTAGGCTACGTTCCGTATCCGCATGGGGACAGTGGTTGCTTTCTCCAGCTTTGGGATCACGCTGGTAGGAGATGCAAACCGCGAGATCTTCAGCGTGGGCACGACGGCAATTACCGCTCGCTTCATGCATTGGAGATGAGTACAATTGCCGCCTCCCAGGAGGAACCCATGAAGAACCGGCTTACTATCGCATCTCTCTGCTTACTTTCCCTGTCGCTCGCCGCCGCTCAAGATGCGTCAAAGACGAGCAGCCTCGAAGACCAGATCAAGAAACAGGAGCAAAACTGGGCACAGGCGACCGTAAAGGACGGCGCAGCGGCGGTGGATCAATATGAAGCCGATGACATCATCACCACCGATCCTAGCGGCCGCGTTACTGACAAGACCCAAGACAAGTTGGATTTGAGTTCAGGCGATTTCAAAATCCAATCCGAGGAACTGAGCGACGTGAGAGTCCGCATTTACAGCAACACCGCCGTGGCCTCCGGAACCAACATTGTGAAGGGCACCTATAAGGGACAGGACATAAACGGCAAGTATCGTTTCACCGACACATGGGTTAAGCGCAACGGAAAGTGGCAGGTCGTGGCATCGCAGTACACCAAGGTGCAGGAGTAGCACGTTTTCACCAACTACAATCGCCTTAATGGTTCAAAATCGTCTGCCGGAGTGTAACTACTCGGCGCAATTATGTGTCGAATTTATGGACAGCGTTAGAATGGGCATCCTTAGTACTGAAAGCGGAATACATCAATAAGAACGAGTGCGCATTCACCTGATCACTGCCGAGTCGCCGGAGTCACGACGGCTGCGTCGCGGGCGCCTGATTCAATTCCCTCAGCTGACTATGCCCCTGATCGGAGCTCTAACACCGCGCGAGCATAGTGTGACTCACACCGACGAGATTATTGAACCGGTGCGCTTCGACGAACCGGCAGACCTTGTGGGGATTACGGCGCCAACGCCATCGGCTCTTCATGCTTATAGTCTCTCGCGTGAATTCCGTCTTCGAGGGGTGCCCGTGGTAATCGGCGGACCGCACGCGACAGCACTTCCCGAGGAAGTCTCACGCCATGCGGATGCAGTCGTCGTAGGCGAGGCGGAAGACACGTGGCCACGCGTGCTCGATGATGCTCGCCGTGGCAAGCTGCAAGATCTCTATGTCTCCACGCGGCGGTCGTCACTCACCGGTATGCCCGCACCACGTTGGGACTTGATCAGGGGCCGGCGTTACGGGAAGTCCGTGACCATTGCAACCCGCGGATGCCCTCATCGATGTGACTATTGCACGATTCCACTCCTCTACGGTCCAGGGACGGTCCGGTATCGTCCTATTGATGAAGTCGTGCGTGAAGTCGCGACGAGTCCGACGCGGGCGGTAGTGTTCTGGGACGATAACATCGGAGCGAATCCACGCTACGCGAAGGAACTCTTCAGGGCTCTTGCTCCGCTCGGAAAATGGTGGACGAGCCAATGCACGGCGAATGCCGCGCGCGACGAAGAGTTCGTTGAGCTGGCGTCTCGGAGCGGGTGCAAGGCGCTCTTCCTGGGGTTCGAGTCGATCTCGCAGGAGAGTCTTCAGGCCACGAACAAGGCGCACAACCGCGTCGGTGACTATCGCCGGTTAATCGCGAACCTGCATCGTAACGGAATCGCCGTCCACCTTGGCATCATGTTTGGCTTCGACCAGGACGATGCCGGGATCTTTCGGCGCACCGCCGACTTTCTCGACGAGTCTGCCGTCGATGTTGCCACCATAAGCATGGTCGTGCCGATGCCCGGCACTGCGACATTCCGTCGAATGCACGCCGATGGAAGGATCCTTACGACCGACTGGTCGAAGTATGACGGCAAAAAGCACTGCGTTTTCGAGCCTGCGCTGATGCCACCGGAAACCCTCGAAGCCGGAACGGAGTGGGTGTCGCGACGCTTCTACTCCCCTCGCTCAATCACTCGCCGCCTCTCAAACTCGGGTGCCGGCATCTGGTGGAATCTTCCTAGGAATGTGGGCTACATGCTGGCGAACCTTTTGAACGCCGGGCCGTCGTGGGATCCGAGTCAGCGACTCTAGTCCCTGCGGCTGAGAATCTACGGAAAGCCCAACACCGACGCAGAGAAGCCATTCCGGACGACGCTGTCCCAATTCTCATGCCCCTTTTCAAAAAGGACGAAATACGAAACAGAGCATGTTGTGGCTCTCAGCCCTGATAGCAGATGACCTTGACATCGCTGTGACCCAGATGTCCAATAATCCACGAATCTCGCGCTAGACACTCGCGGCAGCTTACGACCTCTCGCGTGGGCAAAGCCACGTGGGATTGGAACGACGGCATTCGTCTGGGGTTGGACTCAGGTTCTGACGGTCTATCGACGTACCTCTCAAGAATTGCAGCTCCAACCTGAGCTCTTTTAATTTCAAAACTAATTGCTACAAGGCTGGTGCGGGGTATGACGTCTGGTTCGATAAGATGTTTCATTTTGTTCCGCAAGGAAATGACTATGGATGAAATTGGTCAAATGCTCTGTACCGTCAAGTCTAGCAAAGACATGGAGGGTGCGTCTTGCAGCCCACTTTAAATTTCAATTTCCGCGTCACGTTCATAGTTCTGTGCTGTGGGCTCCTATCGCTCGCTGGTCCAGGGGCTTCCTTTCCGCTCGTTCCCGCCACGCCGACGCAAGAGATTCAGGCGAGCGGGCCACCACAGGTCGATCCCGAAGAGATACCTGAGGAGGTTCCCGAGGGTGAATTGTCACCTGCGGCCCTGCGGCTCGATATTTCCACCTCTCCCGCGGTCATCCAGACACTCTATCAAGCGACCCGCGAGACAAAGGAAAACGACATTCTGGCTAGATTGGAACAGGCGAAGAAGCTGGTCGAAAGTGGGGCCGACCTCAAGGCTACCGACCCGCAAGGACGCACGGCGCTGCACTGGGCAGTATTCGGTGCGAGCTATACCTCAAAGCCGAGCGTGCTCGTGGCCTATGAGGACCTCGCGGATACGCTGATCGCGCGAGGAGTAGCTGTCAACCATCAGGACGGCTACCAAGACACCGCGCTCGATTACCTCATCTACTCTCCTACTTTCGAAATGCAAACCTTGCTGCTTGAGAGCGGTGCAAACAGCGGTTTCTTGGCCGGAGTCTACCAGCCATCTGATCAATGCAACCTTCAGCAATCAGCCCCGACGTCGCAGACCCCGCCTGCTACAGCTTCGAAAGCTAAAACTAAAGAGGATCAGATTTTTGCCGGCGCGACCTTAAGCATTCGGCTTGACGTTCCGGTTTATAGCGACAGTTCGCGTACTGGCGACCCAATTCAGGGCACCGTTACATACCCTTTGTGCAAAGACGGCGAACAAATTGAGTGCAAGTCAGGTGAGCTGCTGGTTTCGCCAGGTACAAAGGTCAGCGGGACTGTCCTGTTCGCGCAAAAAGCTCCAGACAAATACTCGCGACCACGCCTGGTGTTGGATTTTTCAAATATTATTCACCCTAATAAGCAGCAAACGCCGCTCTATGCGCGAGTGCTGAACGTGGATAATGCTCGTGAAATGGTGCAGAACAATGAGATCATGGGCATGATCCAGCCGCATGCCTCGAAAAAGATCGCGCTCGCTCTGAGTGCCTTGGGTGCGGCAAATCCCCTTGCGGGTTACACCATTACAGGAGTTCGCTCGGTATATGGACTTTCCATCCGGCGCGAGATTCTGTTTCCCGCTGGTACCGACCTTCAGATTCAAGTGGTACGTCCATCATTGCTGAAACAGAAGGCAGAGTGGTTGGGGTGGCCGGAGCTGACACCGGACACAAAGCTCCAGCAGATTGTCACCAATATGCCGCTCCGTACAGCAACACCAAAGAAGACTCCTTCTGACTTGACCAACCTGATCTTTCTGGGAAACGCACAGGAACTCATTACCGCCTTTGGCGAGGCAGGATGGATGGAAGCCGACAACCTGAACGTTGGCTCAGCGCTGAAAGTCGCGCAAGCAACCATGCGCAACACCGGCTACTCTGACGCTCCGGTTTCGTTGTTGCTCCTGCAAGGCCGGTCGCCGGATGTGGTCCTTCAGAAGTCGCTGAACACATTTGCCAAGCGTCATCACATTCGCATTTGGAAGATGAACCAGCTCTACAATGGCCGTGAAGTCTGGGTAGGTGCGGCAACGCACGACATTGCTACGGAGAGTAGCAGGGCCAAAACAAAGTGGGTCCATCGCATCGATCCCCACATCGACCGCGAACGCGATTGGGTACTTACCGATCTCCTGTTTGCGGGAACAGCTACCGCATACGTTGACCTCGATCGCCCGGCGGCTCCGAAGCAGGCAGAGAACGCGACTGGAGATAACATCTTGACCGATGGCAAAGTGTCGGTCATCCAGTTGAAGACCGTCAGTCAGGCCTCGGCACCGGCTTCTTCAGATCCAACTCTGTGATTGCCGGTTTGGAATTGCTGAAAATGGATCTTCAATTGATTTTCGAGCATTGGCGCGACTTCGATTATCGCGAGCCACCCTGAAGGGTCTTTGTCCCCACGACTATTCCCGCAAAGGTGAGCCTTTGCTCGATTTCAACAGCAAATAACACAGCACAGGAGAAATCACAATGCACCCTTTACGCAAACTACGGGAATCCGGTAAGCCTACACCTGCCCAGGTGAGCGAGCTGCTTGCCGAAAACATCGTATTCAACAGTCCGATCCTGGTACGGCCGATCCAGGGGCGTGAAGTCATCGCTGCGATTTTCGCTCAGTCGAGCTCAACGCGTGGTTCCGGTACCTATACAACCGAGTTTAAGCTCGATGAGCGCACCACTTTCTTGCGCTGGGTGGGGACCATGGATGGCCACAAGTTCGAGAGCTTGGAGGTCATCGTGGACAACGATCAGGGGCTGATTGTGGAGCGCACTATTGCCCTTCGACCCTATCCTGCTCTGAAACTGTTCCGCGACGCCATGTATGCAGCGCTCAAGGATAAGCTGCCGCCCGATGTTTGGGACTACCCAACGCCATAGTGTGACTACGACGGGGCGTTCAGATCGGGTCGAATCATTTCGGCCGCTTTATTACCACGCCTATCGACTTTGGACCAACAAAAATCACGCTTAGTTTCAGGGATTTGCGAGCATACCCATCGAACATCTTTGAACTATGCTGTTGGATTGCTGGTGTAAAGGCTGTTTTCAACACTTACAGCCAAGAGCCGAAACACATGCCCCGAGAAAGGCGTCTATTTTTATTACTGTTACTGGTCCTGCTCCTGTACCAGCGGCATCTGCGATGACACCTGCAGTTCGATCATCATGGCAATGCGCCGGTCTAATTGGATAAATGTTGCTGTCTTCTTTCCATCCAGTACCTTGGATACGATCGGCACGTACTTTTGCCGCAACTGTGCTATCTCGATGTCTAAGTCCAACCACTGCCGACTAAACATCAATGATTGGTCGTTCGTCAATTTTCCCCAATTGTCAGCATAGTCTTGAATGAGGGCGAATTTCTTGTCATTGATCGCGATCAGCTCCTTCACGTACTGGTCGTATACTGGCCAGAACTTTGCCGCTTCCGTGTCGGTCAGTTTCAAGTTCGCAGCGATTAATTGTTTTCTCTTCGAGCGAAGGTCTTTCCGAAGCATGTTCAAATCCTGATCGCTGATTGCGTGAGTAGTGTTCTCTTTTGGCGGAGTTGTCTGGGCATGCGCTGTCGCCCCGCAGAGCATCCATGATCCCCCTATCAATACCACTGCCATCAGTTTTTTCACGCGACTACCCTCCTTGAAAATGTATGCAATGCTCCGAGGGCGCAACCACCGCCAATGTTGCATGACCGCCTTTGATGCTCATTGACCGCAGTTGCTGTAAACGTCTGATTTCGTCAACTATGGCGGTCGCAGCAAGCGATCTTCAAGATGGGAGGCGATCTCTTTTTAGAGACCCCAGACTGTCGAGTTTTGTTCATTGGGCCGCCGGCTTGATGCGTGTGATCTGCAATCCGTGTCCCTTTTTCGATCAGGGGATCCTAAGATCGGAGAGTCAGTTTTAACGCCAGCGATCTAGGCAGCAAACTGGCAAAACTATCAGTTAAGCTTAGAGACCGCAGTGGTCGCGCAAGTTAGTTCCGAGAAGCGGGCCGATTAGTTGGCGGTTGGGGATAAATCGCCACCTCACCAAGAACCCTGTTGTGAGTGAAATCGCCTTGTCTCAACCGCTGCTCAGATGGAAACCACTCACCCACCACTGTCAGTACACCATTTTGTAGCGCCTGCCTATCCGGTGAGGCATTGCGTCTCGCTAGGTCGCATGTTGTTCCGAGGCGTACAATGCGGTTGTTTCATGAAAGGAGTATTCCACATGGACACGCCGGAAAAGCCCAAGGAAAACGAATCTGAAAAGGCAGCCGTCACCTTACCGGGAACGGTACAAAAGATAATTCCTCCATCTGTACCAGACGACAAAGAGAAAGCTGAAATTGTGATCGAAGGGGCTGAACCGCTTTATCAAGAGATCCGCGTTGACAACGCATTACAAGACAAAAACACGGGTGAGGCAGTGGCGCTAAAGCCTGGGGCCGAAGTTGAGGTGACGATAGAAGCAGAGCCGAACGCGACTGCTCCTAAGAAGCCCATACGAAAAGCAGGTTAGCCGTGCGTTCGTGCTTACGAAAGACTAAGCTCGTGGAGACTCGGGGGGAGGACTAGGCGGCCCTTATTAACGGTGTGCTTGCCCTGGAACTACAGCAAAAACGTAATAAACAGAATTTGCGAACCCTAGCGACGCCATCTCGTCGTTCTCATTCTTACGTGGGAAAATCAAAGACCTATCGAGCAAGAGTTCGAAAATCGCCTGCTAGGGCCGACCAATAAAACCTGCTAATCTCTGAACAAATACCAGAACCAGACCCGACTCAATCAGGAGGAGGACAATCGTTGAATAGGCCTCTTTGCGGTATGACGCTTTTGGTCCTATTGGGGCTACTCGCTTCAGTCGGTACAACAGAGGGCCAAAGCTCCACCACGAAAGTCGTTCTTCTGGGAACCGGAACGCCGCGACCAAATCCGGACCGATCCGGCCCAGCCACGGCGATCGTCGTAGGAGATCGCGCATATCTTGTGGATTTCGGGCCCGGCGTCATCCGTAGGGCCGCGGCTGCATCCCAAAAGATTCCCGCACTCGATCCCAAAAACATCACGATTGCCTTCGTTACCCATTTGCATTCCGATCACACTGCCGGATATCCGGATCTGATCTTGACTCCATGGGTCATTGGGCGGCTCGAGCTAAATGTTTATGGGCCTGAAGGGATTGAAGATATGACCCGGCACGTTCTCGAAGCGTGGCGCGAAGACATCGACATGCGTACCAAGGGGATGGAGCAGAGATTTGGGTTGAACGTGCATGCTCACGACGTATTGCCGGGCATCGTCTACAAGGACGACAAAGTGACGGTTACAGCATTTCAGGTTGCTCATGGACAATGGACCCATGCGTTTGGATATCGCTTTGATACGCCGGACCGGAGCATCGTCATCTCTGGTGATACCAGCCCTAGCGCGGAGCTCATGAACCAATGCAAGCCTTGTGATGTACTGATTCATGAAGTATTTACTCGAAACGCCCCATCACCCGCTATGGCCGATTGGGCTGCCTACAGCGCGAAGTACCACACCACGACTGATCAGCTCGCTGAAATTGGTAACAAGACTAAACCTGGTCTCCTCATCCTGTATCACATTTCCGGCCGGGCCCCGGATGAGCAGTTATTGGAGGAGATACAGAAGACGTATCACGGGAAGATCGTGATTGGACAGGATTTGGAGATTTATTGAAGCCAGATATCAGCCATTGGCAAAGCATGCAGCACCGAGAAGTTTTCAGAATCGTCTGCCCGTCCCGAACCAACAAATCTTGTCTTCCGATTTGGGGACTTACCAGTTGATCCATCTTGCCCTTTAGGACTGGCTCGGTCACTTCTTACCTGGTCCACCAGGCTACTGTCATGTGCTGGTCAAGCGCTGGATCGCCAACATCGTCAAGTCATCCGAGTGAAGACTGAAATCAGCAAAACTGTTCAAATCATGAAGACAAGCAGTGATCAACTCACTGGGCCTTCGCCCCGACTGCTGCCGGACTAGCTGTGTGACCCGATCCACCCCGTATTCGGCATCGGCATTTTGCGCCTCAGAAAGGCCATCTGTGTAGAGAAACAACGTGTCATCCACTTCCATTTGCAGGCGGGTTGCGGAGAATTCAGCTTCGCAGAACATCCCCAGCGGCAAACCGGTTGATTCAATCCGAAGCACACCACCCTGTCCAGCAAGAATTGCAGGCAAGTGGCCTGCGTTATGGATTTCCACTTCGCCGGTTGGTTTCGCCTGTCCGCATACGAGCGTCGCGTACTGCCCAGCCAATGCACTTTCGCAGAAGATACGATTGGCATGGGCCACAATCTGCCCAAGCGGCAGCGACATCATGGCAAGGCTACGAAACAGTGCATGGAGCTGGGTCATCAGCATGGACGCGGCTACGCCCTTCCCCGAGACATCACCAAGCACGAAAAACAGTTGCCCGTTTGACGGTATTAAATCGCAGTAGTCGCCGCTAACCGGTCCGATCGGCGCGTAGTGGTAGTCGGTTTCCCAGTCGCCCGCTCTCAGGTTCTTTGAGGGCAGCAAATTGCGCTGTACGGCAGAGGCAAGATCAAGGTCGCGCTGCAGCGCGCTGCGCTCTGACTGGCTCAGGTGGTCCAGGCAATAACACACCAATGGATCGGCCAGCAAACGATCCTGCTCCACGGGATCGTGGCACACCTGGCACAGTCCATAACTGCCCTTGGTCATGCGCTCCAGTGCCGAGTCGACTTGGTGCAGCAGGCCCGCAAACGCTCCGTTCTGAGGTGCAAGCGCAATTGCCTGTTCCAGTCGGCGCTTTCTGTCTTCCAGTTGGTTTTGCAGGAAATCGATCTCGAGCGTGGCCATGGCAACCTCCTCGGCAGATACACCCGTTGATTATTGGATTCTATTTACCCTGCCTTCGATGCAGAACTGCGAGAACTCAGGCTAGTTCGCGAAGCTCAGCGCTCACGGCTCGCTCCGTTATTTCTTGGTTTTCTGCCGCTCACAGACCTCCACGGTTTTCGTCGGATCGAGGGCGTCATCGTCGACTTGTTCATTGATAATTTTTCCTGATTTGTCGATGAGGAAGGTTGCCCGCCTGGCGGTTTCCATGGGGACGCCCTGGATGTCAAGTTTCTGCGTCAATCCATAGCGGCTGGTTACCGGGCCTCCCCAGTCGCCGAGGATGGGAAAGCTGATTCCGTTTTGTTGAGCGAAGGCAAAGTTAGAAAAGGGACTGTCCATGCTCACACCCAGAACCTGGGTGTCGGCGCCCTCCAGCGCGGTGAGATTCTGCTGGAGAGCTTTCATCTCACGGGTTCAACCACCGGTGAAGGCGAAGACGAAGAACGCCAAGGCGACGTTTTTCTTCCCTTTGTAGTCCCGCAGGGACACTTTCTTCAGGTCCTTACCATCGAAGGCAAGCAGGGTGAAGTCGGGAGCGGCGTCGCCCACTTTCAACTTCATGGGCGCCGCTGCTTTCTCTACCTTGTTTTGGGGTTTATGTTGGGTCTGCAAAACAGAGGGCGACGATAGCACCAAAGCAAGATTCAAAATCCCAACAGAGATGATGCGCATCCTTTCTCGTTTCATTGGCGAGCTCCTTCATCGCGATCAGTTTACCGCGTTCAAGTCCACCGTAGCAGGGTAATGGTATAAGCGGCTGCTCTGGCGGCAAGTTGAAAATTTACTTGCTCATCTTAAGGCTAAGCGTTACCGTGATTTGCCCGAAAAATCACTTAGCAGAGGTACGCCTATGTCAGTCGAAGAAAACGTTCAATTGATGCGTCGCTGGTTCCAAGAAGTGTGGAATGAGGGCCGGACCGAGACTGTTTACGATCTGCTAGCCTCGGAGGCCATCGCCACGGGACAGAGGGGCGCTGAGGCAGAAATTCGCGGTCCTGAGGAGTTCGTAAAGTTTGTGCATGAAATCCATGGCTCGTTTTCGGATATGAAGTTAACAATCGAGGACATTCTCGGGGCGGATGACAAAGTTGTTGTGCGATGGTCCGCAACCATGACCCATACAGGAGATGCCCTGGGCTTCCCACCCAGTGGCAAGACCATTCGCAGTCGAGGAGTCAGCATTGCCCGCATTGTTAGCGGAAAAATTGTAGAGGGCTGGGACAACTGGGATCAGTTGGGAATGCTGGAGCAAATCGGCGCATACCAGCAGCCGGGAGCCACGCTTCTCGCCAAGAGTGCCTAGTTTGTTGCAGAATTTGATTTATCACCGCGAAAATCGTCGCCATGTTCCAACTCGTCTGTGATGCAGAATTGCTCACTGCCGAGTGGCATGAGCCCATCTTCCGGACGACGCAACGCTTTCAAGATCACGGTTGGCAGCCACAAGCAGGTTGCAGGTTCGCCCTACTCAATTACCACCCACAGCCATCACCCGAAGCAAGCCGCATTATAGATGTGAAAGGCCGAGCGGATTGGTTAGAGTTATACTTCCCGCGGTGCAGGCTACGCGGCATCAAAGAGAAAAGTGATTTCTCCAACCTATAAACCGAAGAAGAAATTCATGCAGCTAGCAATCGAGGAGGCAAAGCGGGCTCGCGACCGCGGTGACTATGCAATTGGGGCTGTCATTACGCGCGTCGTGGGCAACCGGGAAGTTGTGATCGCGTCAGCCGGCAACCGGGTGAAAACTTCGGGGTCGTCCATTAAACATGTGGAGTTGGAGACATTGAAATATGTCTGCTCTGGCTATGGCCGATACCTTCCGGATTTCGTGCTTTATTCGACACACGAACCTTGTGCGATGTGCGCAGGTGCATGCGTCTGGTCGAAAATCGGGGCGGTGGTGTTTGGCGTGTCCCAGGAAGATATTACCGCCTACGGCAAGAAACACGGGACCGAGGAATTCAAGTGGCGCGCCTGCCTCATTTCGTGCAAATTGGTACTGAACAAGGGCGGCCTGCAGGTTCCTGTCTTCGGCAATGTTATGGGAGCGGAGTGCCGGAAGTTGTTTCGCTATCGGCCTACGTAAGTATTCGCGTCATTGGTTCTTGCTCGCGTGGTCAGTGCCGCACTCCGAACTTGGGGCGCGCTTCGCCATATAAAATTGGAGAATCGTGTGCAAGAACCAGTGATCAACCAAGCGCGCTGTTATGGCAAATCAACGTCCGCTGATCCCGCCTTCAATTCGTAAAAAACTGGACACTGCGCAAGTTGCTCGGTTGGCTACGCTCGATGTGAAGCAAGGACCACATGTGGTTCCTATCTGCTTTGTGTACGACGGAGCAGTTTTCTATTCGGCGATTGATAACAAGCCAAAGCGTGTGTCACCGAAGCGCTTGGCACGATTGAACAATATTAAGAAGACACCGCACGTTGCATTGCTTGTGGACCAATACGACGAAGACTGGACGCGCCTGTGGTATGTGCTGATACGCGGGAAAGCGGAGCTGGTTTCTGCGTCCGCCGAGCGTAAGCGAGCCATCAAGCGATTGCGGGCTAAGTATCGCCAATACAGTGCAGACATGCTCCCTGACGATGCTCCCGTACTGCGCATTACTCCTTCGCGCATCACCGCATGGGGCAAGATCTAGACTTACACAGTCATCATTCCCTTCAGTCGTTCCAGCAGGGACAGCCAGTGATCGAGCGATTGCCCGTCGGGGCCAAACGCTGGATCAAAGAACACCTCACTCGCTCCGATTTTGGCGCAGCTTCTGACATCGTCGCTGATCTGTTCGAGTGAACCAGTGAACAAGGCCCTGTCGTTACCCAGCGGTTTTTCCGTGATCTCGACGAAACCGTGAATTACCATGCCGAGGCTAGATGGATCACGGCCTGCTTCCTTGGCCATCTGTTTTATGACAGCGAACATGTCTGCCATTGCGGGCACCGGTAGCATCACTGGATTCCATCCGTCGGCAAGTCTTGCCACACGGTTTAAGGCAGCTGGAACGAATGCTCCGAGGTAGATCGGGGGATGAGGTTTCTGCACCGGCTTAAGATCGACGTATGAGTTGGGCACATTGAAAAATTTCCCCTGGAAC
>Ga0068869_100001350_pt1 | contig 14529 bp, 13 predicted proteins | sample KBSMisM52_FD_64676 | JGI IMG/M metagenome (GOLD analysis project Ga0068869, IMG submission 64676) | Miscanthus rhizosphere microbial communities from Kellogg Biological Station, Michigan, USA - KBS Miscanthus M5-2 | ecosystem: Host-associated > Plants > Roots > Rhizosphere > Soil ... | reverse complement strand
ATCACCGCCATCTTCGACAGCGTGCGGGATGAGATCATTCTGATCACGCCGGTGTGGCCTGACAATGGAACAGAAGGCAAGGCGATCGACGCCAAGGCCGCCTATGCGCGTGGGATCGCGCGGCTGGAGGAAGCGGTGGCGGCATTGGAGCGCCCTACCCCGCCCAGTGCTGAAATCCCCAAGGATTTGCCGACCGGCGTCCCGATCGAATCCAACATGACCAAGGCGGAGTATTTCGAGATCGTGCGCCGCGCCAAGGAATATATTTTGGCGGGCGACGTGTTTCAGGTGGTGCCCAGCCAGCGCTTTCGCCGGCCTTTTGCCCTGCCGCCCTTTTCGCTCTATCGCGCCCTGCGCCGGCTGAATCCTTCGCCTTATCTCTATTACCTGGCGATGCCGGGATTCCAGATCGTGGGCTCAAGCCCGGAAGTGCTGGTGCGGTTGCGCGGCGGCAAGGTCACTATCCGTCCCATCGCCGGCACCAGGCCGCGCGGCAAGACGCCGGAAGACGACAAGGCGCTGGCAGACGACTTGATGGCCGATCCCAAGGAACGCGCCGAGCATCTGATGCTGGTGGATCTGGGACGCAACGATGTCGGCCGGGTGGCGCGCACCGGCGCCGTAAAGGTCACGGATTCCTTCTTCATCGAACGCTACAGCCATGTGATGCATCTGGTGTCCAATGTCGAAGGCGATATCCGCGACGGATTGGACGCGGTGGATGCCTTGGCCGCCGGCCTGCCTGCCGGCACCCTGACCGGCGCGCCCAAGATCCGCGCCATGGAAATCATCGACGAGTTTGAAAAAGAAAAGCGCGGCGCGGCCTATGCCGGCGCGGTTGGGTATTTCGCCGCCGACGGCTCGATGGATACCTGCATCGTGCTGCGTACGGCGCTGGTCAAGGACGGCACCATGTATGTGCAGGCGGGCGGCGGCATTGTCGCCGACAGCCAGCAAGAGGCCGAATATCAAGAGACGGTGAGCAAGTCCAAGGCTCTCCTCGCCGCCGCCGAGGAAGCGGTGCGGTTCGCGAGCGCGGCCAAGAAGGGGCAGTAGTTCGCTTTAGCGGTAAGCCACAACGTATTCCCGCACAGCCTTCCGCCGTATCGCCTGGTCTAACGGCACCAGGGTCACGCCATGGTCTTCCGCCAGCCATTGTGCCAGCAGCTTCAGAGTCGCGTCGTGGGGATGGCCGATGGCGATGGCGACGCCATTGCGTTTGGCTTCACGCGCCAACTTTTCCAATTGCGCGGCTATGCTGTCCGCGCTCGGATCGTCGTCCAGGAAAACATCGCGCCCCGCGCTCATCACGCCCGCTTCACGCGCGGCGTCAGCCACGGCGCTTTCCGGCCCGGTGCGGGAATCGAAAAAGAACAGGTGCCGCGCCTGAAGCGCCGCCATCACCGGCGCCAGCATCGTTCGGTCGGCGGTGAATTGGCTGCCTTCGTGATTGTTGATGCCGGCCAGGCCCGGCACGCGCGCCAAGTTCCAGCCCAACAGGCCCGCGATCTCAATCGAGGTCATGCCCGGCTTGAGGCCCATCGGACCGGGATCGGTGCCGTTCAGGGCCTGCATCGGCACATGCGCCAGCACCAGATGTCCGCGCTTTTTGGCGGCTTCCGCCAAAAAGGGCGTGGCATCCGCATAGGGAAGGAAGGACAGCGCCACGTCCTTGGGCAGCGCCATGGCCCTGTCGGTGCCGGCCAGGTCCTCGCCCAGATCGTCGATACAGATGGCGATGACGGGATTGGTTTCACGTGGAACAGGTGTGCCGTTCCTGGCCAGCGCTTCCATGAGCCAGTCGGGCTTGGACCCGGAGGCAACCGGATAAAGCACCTGCGGTGTGGAGCGGCTTTGCGCAAAGCCGTCGGGAATTTCAAAGTGCGTAACGTCTTGCGCGCGCTTTGCGCCGGGCTTCGCGGCTGTGGCGTGCGCCACATCCGGCGTTACCGCATCCAGCAATTTGGGGATACCGGCCAGCGCCGCGCCGCCGCCAAGCACCAGTCCGCCGCCGAACAAGAGGCCGAAGGCGATATCGGCAAAGCGCCGAGTCAGTGATTCGCGACTCATGCCTCAGGTCACCCTGAAGCATGAGTCGTGTCAATCATATCAAGGTGTTAGACGACGCGTATGCTAACGTCGATATTGCCCCGCGTCGCCTTGGAATAGGGGCAGATCTGATGGGCCTGGTCCACGATCTCCTGCGCCACGCTGCGCTCCACGCCCGGGATGCGGACGTTCAGCCGGGCCTTCAGGAAAAAGCCGCCATCGCCCAAGTTCAGATCGACCTCCGCATCGATGGCCGTGTCCGGCGACAGGGTGATCTTGCGCTGGCGCGCGACGAACTGCATGGCGCCTTCGAAGCAGGCCGACCAGCCGGCCGCGAAAAGCTGCTCGGGATTGGTGCCGGGACGATTGGTGCCGGGGGTGGAAAGCCGGACTTCCAACTGGCCGTCCGAGCTTTTGGCATGGCCGTTCTCGCGGCCGCCGGTGGTGTGGGTCTTGGCGGTGTAAAGCAGTTTGTCAGTCATGGGGGACTCCTTGGCTTGGTTGAACTCCTTCCCCCTTAGTCAGCGGCAGCGGTTGTTCCGCCGCTCGATACGGATCGCCGGCATAGCCAAACCATGCCGACCATCAGCAGGCACAGCCAGCCCGAAACCCAGAAAATGTCCTCGGCAGCCAACAGATAAGCCTGGTTCACAATGGTGCGGGTCACCGACGCTTGGCCTGCAAGCGTCGAGAAGCCAAAGCTGTGCAGGTCCTTCACCACATCCGCCAGTCCTGGCGAGAAGATGGTGGTGTGGTCGGCCAGCCGGCTCTGATGCAGCGCCTCGCGCCGGTCCCAGAAGGTCGTCACGATCGAAGCGGCGAAGCCGCCACCCGTGATGCGGGCAAAATTGGACAGGCCGGAGGCGAGCGGAATCTTCTGCGGGGGCACGCCGTCCAGCAGAATAGTGATCATGGCCAGGAAATAGGTTGCCAGCGCGATGCCCTGCACCAATAGCGGCAAGACGAAATCCAGAAAGCTCGCCGTGTTGGTGAAGCGGGCGCGCATCAAAAAGGAAACACCGAAGGCGACAAAGGCCAGGCTGGCGACGATGCGGGCGTCATACTTGGCCATCAGCTTGGTGGCCAGCGGCGTCAGCAGCACCGCCACCACGCCGGCGGGCGCGGCCACCAGCCCCGCCCAAGTCGCGGTGTAGCCGACCTGGGTCTGGAGCCAGAGCGGCATCAACAGATTGTTGGCGAAGAACACCGCATAGCCCAGGCAAAAAGCCAGCGTGCCCAGCGCGAAATTGCGGCCCTTGAACAAGGACAGGTCGACCACCGGATTCTTCTCGGTCAATTCCCAGATCAGGAAGGCGGCAAAGCCCACCGCCGTGATGATCGCGAGCGCGACGATCTGGCCGGAGGCAAACCAATCCAGGTCCTTGCCCTGGTCCAGCATCACCTGGAGTGCGCCGACCCAGATCACCAGCAGCCCCAATCCAACCGTGTCGATCGGCAGCTTGCGGGTTTGGGTCTCGCGGCTCTTGAGATTGATCCAGCACAGGAAGGTGACGCCGATCCCGACCGGCACATTGATCAGGAATATCCAGCCCCAATGATAATTGTCGGAAATATAGCCACCCAAAATTGGACCGCAGATCGGTGCCACCAAGGTGGTGATGGACCAGATGCCCAGCGCCGTTCCGCGTTTGTTGGGCGGAAAGATCGAGATCAGCAGCGCTTGGCTGCCCGGGATCATGGGCCCGGACACGCCGCCCTGCAGCACCCGAAAGAAAATCAAGGACGACAGGCTCCAAGCGATGCCGCACAAAAGCGAGGCGACCGTGAAAGCCAGCACCGACACGACAAAGGTCTTCACCACGCCATAGCGGCCCATCAGCCAGCCGGTGAGCGGCACGCCGATGCCGTTGGCGACCGCGAAGGCGGTGATCACCCAAGTGCCTTGCGAGGTGCTGACACCCAGATTGCCCGCAATGGTGGGCAGAGAGACATTGGCGATGGTGGAATCCAACACCTGCATGAAGGTGCCCATCGCCAACACCAGCGCGGTGATGGCGAGCTGGCTGCCCCGCATGGGTGCGGGCATGGCGGGAGCTGCATCCCTACCGGGCATGGGCGCCGTTCTCGCTCAGAATGCGGGCAATCATGGCGTCGGCAAGGGGGCCGGAATCCTCGCCGGTATTGGCGCGGGTGGTGCCGGGGCCGACGCTTTGGGTGACGATGGGGCCGCTCTGGTCGCGCACGTCGGCACTCACTGTGACACTCAACCCGACGCGCAATGGGTGCGCTGACAAATCCTTGGGATCCAGGGTGATGCGCACGGGAACGCGCTGCACGATCTTGATCCAATTGCCCGACGCGTTTTGCGGCGGCAGCAGGGCGAAAGCGGAACCCGAGCCCGCGCCCAAGCCTTCGATGGTGCCATGATAGGTGACGCTGCCGCCGTAAATGTCGGCCTTGACGGTCACCGGCTGGCCCACGCGCATGCGGGCGAGCTGCACCTCCTTGAAATTGGCGTCGATCCAGACATTGGACAGCGGCACCACCGCCATCAAGGGCGTTCCCGCGGCCACCTGTTGGCCGGCTTGCACCGTGCGCTGGGCAATCACCCCGTCCAAGGGCGCGATCACGCGCATATGGCCGAACACAATGGCGGCCGAGCGAAGCTGGGCTTCCGCCGCCATCACTTCAGGATTGTGGGCGATGTCGGTGCCTTCGATGCTGGCATTGGTCTGCTGCAGGCTGCCTTGTGCGGCGGTGACCGCGGCGCGCGCCGCCGCGACCGCATCGCGGGCATGGGCCAGCTCTTCGCCCGAGACGGACTGGGTGTCGAAGGCTTTCTGGCGGCGGGCAAAGTCATCCTCGGCCTGGGCCAGCGCCACCCTGGCCTGGTTCACTTGCGCGGCGCCGGAATCGGACTTGGAGAATTGCGCCCGCACATTGCGCACCACCCGCGCCAGATTGGCCTGTGCCGCCTGGAGATTGACCGTGGCGATGGCGGGATCGAATTCGACCAGAAGCTGGCCCTGTTTCACGGTTTGGGTGTTGTCGGCATGCAATGCCAAGACGGTGGCGTTTTCCTTGGAGGTGATGGTCACCACATTGCCGCCGACATAAGCGTCGTCGGTGGATTCGAAATAGCGGGCATGGACCAGCCAATAAACGCCATAGAACAGGGTGGCGGCCAGGATCACCGCGCCCAGGATGATGAACCAGAAACGGCGCTGACGATTGGGGCTATCAAGAGTATCGCTCATGACAAATGTCCTGTTGACGAACTTCAGGGAATGGATTTGCGAAGCTCGGCGGTTTTTTCGCTGGCTTTCTGGGCCGCCGGGCCTGGGGTTTGCGGCTGAAAGCCGCCGCCCACCGTCAGCATCAAGGTGATGCGCTGCTGGGCGCCCGCGGCCACCACGCCCACCAGCGCCTGGCGCGCCTGCAAAAGCGTGGCTTCCGCCGTGAGCATGGGAAGCTGGGTGGCAAGGCCGCTGCGATAGCGGTCTTCCGCGATCCGGAAGGCGCGTTCGGCGCTGTTGACCGCGTCTTGCTGCTGCACGCGCTGGGCCGCCAGGCTCTTCACTTGGGACATGGCATCGGCGGTCTGCTTGATGGCGCCGACCACCGCGCCGTTATAGTCGGCCACCGCCACATCCAGGTCCGCGGCGGAGCGGGCATATTGGGCCCGCAGCTTGCCGGCATCGAAAATCGGCAGATGCACCGCCGGACCAACGCCCATGGTGAAGGAATTGCCGCCGATGAGATTGGACAGGCCGATGGCCTGGAATCCCACCAAAGCCGCCAAGTTGATGTCGGGGAAGAAATCGGCATGCGCCGCCTCGCGTCCCTTGAGGGCGGCCTGCACGCGAGCCCGTGCCGCCAAGATGTCTGGCCGGCGGGCCAGAAGATCGGCGGGAAGAATTTCGGGCAAAGGCAGCGTCACGTCCAGGTTGGGATTGGGGCGGGAGATGGTGGGATAGAGACCGGCGCCCTGACCTGCCAAGGCCGCGATGGCATGAATGTCCTGTTCGCGCGCGGCGGCAAATCGCAATTGATCCGCCTTGGCGATGGAGAGCAGCGATTTGGCCTGCTCCACCGCGCTGCCATTCTCCAGGCCGGCGCCGAAACGGCCCTGGGTGATCTTCAGGATCTCTTCGCGCTCGGCCACGGTGGCGTCGGCTATGTCGCCATACTGATAGTTGAGCAGCAGATTGATATAGGCCTGGGCGAAGGCACCCGACAGCGCCAGATGCGCCGCTTCCACGTCCAGGGCCGCGGCTTGGGCGGAATTGCGCGCCTTGTCGATCAAGGCGGCCTGCTTGCCCCAGAAATCCAGATTCCAGCTGAGATCGGCCGTCACCGAGCCGTACCAGCGATAGCTGCCGCCGTAGGGAGGCGGAATGATGTAGTCCTTGCTGAACAACACCCGCTGCTCGCTGCCGTTCAATGTGACCTGCGGCCGGTCTTCCGCCCGATTGAAGGCGAGTTCCGCCTGCGCCGCGCGCATCCGCGCCATCGCCGCCGACAGCGTGGGATTGTTGGCAATCACCGAGGCCGCCAGCCGGTCGATTTGCGGATCGTTGAAAGCTTTCCACCATTCGCGCTGCACTTGCGGCGCGGGCGCACCCGTCAGACCCAGGTTCTGCTGCTGGATTTCGCCGACCTGCGGCGTGGTGGAGGGCGTGTCCACGCAAGCCGCCAGCAAAAGGGTGGACAACAGCGCGCCGGATTTCTTGAGGATGCTCATGACGCCCTCTTCAACTTGGCCGGCCGCTTGGCGGCTACCGGCTTGGCGACAGGGACGTCGGAAATCATCAGCCGCGACTTGCGGCCCTGCTTGGCGCTGGCGACCAGGATCAGCCGGGTCAGCAGGTTGATCAAGGTGTCGACCTCGGCATGGGTAAAGCCCGACAAAAGCTCATTCCAGAAATGCATCACCTTGGGCGCCAAACCCTCGACCAAGGAGCGTCCGCGCGGCGTCAGCGATAACGTCACCACCCGGCGGTCGGTTTCGCTGCGGCCGCGGACGACAAGCCCGCGTTCCACCATCTGATCGACAAGCCGTGTGAGAGATCCCGCATCGTGACAGATATTCTGCGACAGGTCGCCCGGGGTAGTGATGCGGCCGTCATGCAAGGCGACCAAGGTCGTCCATTGCGAAAATGTCAGCTCCTGGTCCTGGAACAGGGCTTCCATCTGCGGCAGCACCAGGTTGGAGCACATCCGCATCAGATAGCCGACCGAATTCTTCATCGCATAGGTGTTGAGGGTGTAATATGGCTTCATACCCCTGATCCCTGTGTGGACAACAATTGTCCAAGCAATAACATGTTACGACAATACTTGCTTGGGCAAATATATAGGCCGGCCGGCCATACGGGCAAGCGGCAATTTCGGTATGGACAGGCCTGCGCAAATCGCAGGACAAGACTGCCGGGGAATTCCATGCCTTCCTTTGTCTATGTCCTGTCTGCCGAAAATCCGGATGGCCGGACCATCACGTATGTGGGATGGACGCTGGACCTGGAGCGGCGGCTGGAAGAGCACAATGGCAAGCGAGCGGGCGCGCGCAGCACCCGCGGCCGCGCCTGGATGTTGATCTATGCCGAAAAGCACCGTACCCGCAAAGGCGCCATGCGCCGGGAAGTGCTATTGAAAAAAGACAAGAAGTTTCGCGCGGCCTTGCGGGGAATGCCATGAAAACACTGCTTGCCATTCTTTGCGCCGTCTCACTGACCGTGCCGGCACTCGCCGCCCCAAAGCGCAATGAGAAAATCTATGCCGCGGTGCAAGCCAATCGCGACGGCTTCCTCGCGCTATGGCGCGACATCGTCAACATCGATTCCGGCACCCGTGATGTGGCGGGCGGCGCCAAGGTGACGGCGCTGCTGGCCGGACGGCTGAATCAGCTCGGCGCGGAGACTCGCTATGAGCCGGCGGAAGTGGCGGGGCTGCCGGACAATCTGGTGGCGGTGTTTCGTGGTAGCGGCAAAGGGCGTATTTTGGTGATTGCCCATGTCGACACCGTGTTCGGACCGGGGACCGTGGCGCAGCGGCCTTTCCGCATCGAGGGCGATCGCGCCCATGGCGCGGGGGTGGGCGACGAAAAGGCTGGCGTGGTCAATGCCGTGATGGCACTGAAAATCCTGCATGACACCGGCTTCAAGAATTTCGCCACCATCACGCTCTTGATCGAAACCAGCGAGGAAGGCGGCTCGACCGGTACGCAAAAGTTGATCCGGACCCTGGCGGCGCAGCATGATGTGGAATTCAACATGGAGCCCGGCGATCCGCCCGATGCCATCACCGTGTGGCGCAAGGGCTCCAGCAATGTGCATATCCAGGTCAAGGGCCGTGCCGCCCATGCCGGCGTCGCGCCGCAGGATGGGCGCAATGCCGCCACCGAGCTGATTCATCAGCTGGACAGCATCAGGGACGCCGCACCCTTGAGCGGTGACGGCCCGACTCTCAACCTAACCATGCTCAAGGCCGGCGAACGCTCCAACATCATCCCCGAGGCCGCCGAAGCAACCCTCAGTTTGCGCATCCGCAAGCCCGAGGAGCGCGAGCAGATACTGGACAAGCTCCGCGCCGCCGCCGCCAAAACCGTCGTGCCCGATACCAGCGTCACGGTGATGGCGGAGCCCGGCTTTCCGCCCCTGATGGAAACAGCGGAGGTCAATGCCCTGGCCGACCGTGCGGCGGCGATCTATGCCGAGTTGGGCAAGGCTGTCGGGCGCGCCGGCAATGGCGGCGCCTCGGAATCGGCGGTGGCGCAATCGGTGGGCACGCCGGCGCTGGACGGCTTGGGTTTGGTGGGCGGCGATTTCCACACCGATCATGAATGGGTGGACCTCAAGAGCCTGGAGCCCCGGCTGTACCTGATCACCCGGCTGCTGATGGATGCCGGCACCAACCCGCCGCGCCGGGCGCGATAAATAAGGCGATTTAGCGCCATGTTGCCGCCCGCGCGGCTTCTGCTAGCCTTTGATTGGGGTTCAGTCGGGAGTTGGGGCCATGGTCGCCATCGAGAGCACACCACGAGCACGACCCAAGCGCAGCGACAGCGTTTTCTTTCCGCTGATGGCCACCGCCATGGCGCTGGTCGTGTTTGTCGGGTTCGCGCCGACCTATTATCTGCGGGAACAGTTCAACGGGCCGCCCCTTAACCTGCTCAGGATGGTTCACGGCGCTGCCTTTACCGGCTGGATCGCTCTGCTTGTCACACAGACAGGTTTGATTGCCGCCAATCGACGCGATGTTCATCGCAAACTGGGGGTGGCGGGGGCCGGGCTGGCGGTCCTGATGGTGATACTTGGGACCATGCTGGCGATCGATGCCTTGCATCGGGGCCTTTCCTTCCCTGGCGTCTCCCCCACCGCATTTTTCGCGGTTCCGATCGGCGACATGGCGGCATTTGCCGCCATGGTCAGTCTGGGCGTGATCAACCGCAAGCGCATGGACTATCACAAGCGCTATATGCTGCTGGCGACCACCGCGATCATCGACGCGGCGGCGGCGCGCATTCGCTTGGACGTCATCCAACAGGGCGGCGTGATACCGGCATTCGTCATCGCCGACCTGTTCATCCTGACCATGGTCCTGTACGACCTGGCGACAAGGAAACGCGTGCATCCGGCGACCATCTGGAGCGGCATCATCATCATCGGGTCCCAGGCGCTGCGTTTGTGGATCGGCGGCACGCAGGCCTGGCACGATCTTGTGACCTCCTTGCTGGGATAGAAGAATGATCTTCGAGCAAATCGCGACCGGCGGATGCCAATCTTATTTGTTGGGCTGCGACACCAGCCATTCCGCCATCCTGATCGATCCGCATTTGAACCAGGTGGATCGCTATCTGGGATTGGCGGCCAAGGATGGCTTGCGCATCCGCTATGTGCTGGACACCCACACCCATGCCGATCACTTCTCGGCAGCCAAGGAGCTGGGCAAGCAGCTGGATGTGCCGGTGGTGACCGGCAAGCTGTCGCCGGCGCCCTATTCAAGTTTCAAGCTGGACGATGGCGAGATCCTGCGCGTCGGCACCATGCGGCTGCGCGCCTTGCATACGCCCGGCCACACAAGCGACAGCATGTGCATCCTGGCGGAGGACCGTATCTTCACGGGCGACACGCTGCTGATCGGCGGCACGGGACGCACCGACTTGCCCACCGGCGATCCCGATCAATTGTATGACAGCCTGTTCGGTCGGGTGCTGAAACAGGACCCTGCCCTGCTGGTCTATCCGGCGCACGACTATAAGGGCCGAAGCCATTCTACTATCGGTGATGAGATTGCGAATAATCCGCGCTTGCAAAAACGGGAACGCGCCGAATTTATTGCGATGATGAAACAACTTAATCTGGAGGCCCCCACCCACCTCACTGAGGCGCTGCGCACCAATATGAGCGGCGGCAAGACGGTGGAGCAGCTTTTGTCCGAAGCTTCCTCCCAGGTGCCGTTCGTTTCCATGGCGGAATTGGCGGAGCGGGTGAACCGCAACGACCTGGGCTTGATCTTGCTGGATGTGCGGGAGAAAGAGGAATTCACCAAGGGCCATATCCCCGGGGCGCGGCATCTGCCGCGCGGACAGTTGGAGCTTCGGGCGAACACCGAATTGCCCGATCCCACCCAGCGCATATTGGTGGCCTGCGAGTTCGGCCGCATCTCAACACTTGCAGCGGCGACGTTGCGCGAACTCGGCTACACCAAAGCCGCTGCGCTCGACGGCGGCATCAAGGCCTGGCGTGAGAGTGGATTGCCGATGACAACGCTGTAGGATCAACGGTCCGGATCGCTGGCCGTCAAAGTCGAGAATTGCCGTTGCGGCAACCGTTCAGAATAAGACGGCCGATCGACAAACAGGTCCGTTCCGCTATTTAACAGGTCACGCAAATCTTCAGTACGTCTCAACCAAACGGACAGGTAATTCGCCTTGTCGGGATTCGCCGCGGCAATCGCTTGGTATCTTTCGTCGCGCAAATTGAGATACGTGTTTGGATCGCCGCCCGACTGGGCGAGAAGTTCGCTCGCGGCTCGCAGCCCCAGATTGATCGCGGTATCTCCATGCACCGCGGCAAGCGCGGTAGGCATTCGATCGGCACCCGATGCCAGCCAGTAGCGCTCATAAAGGATCTGCTCCGCTTGGGCTTGGGTCAGTGTCAAAACGTCAACATCCGGATTCGCGCCCTGGTTGATGCCATAGTTGGCGGGGGCGCCATTGCCGTCATTTTCGGTATAGCCGCCTTCATGACTTGCGACGAAGCTGGAATAAAATCTGTCGAACGCATCCCATGACTGCGAAAATTCGCGCCGGCTTGGTGTCGCAATGCCGCCATAAGAGGGAACCGCCGCCTCCTTTCGCCCATAAAGCGCAAAAACCTGCGCCATGATTTGATTCAGGACCCCGCCCCGAGCATCGGGGCCGACCGCGGCCTGCGGTTCGTCACCAGCAGGCGGTGACGCGTTCGCCGGCTGAAGCATTTGCATTTCCGAAATGCAACCGACGCTATTGGATTGCGCGCCGGGCCGGGAGCGTGGCATGCCAAGACCAAGATGTTTTGCATATTGCGCCAATGCATCTTCGCGCTCCTCGGCGCTGAAATGGTGGGCAGCCGAAAACCAGGACGAACAAACCATGTTGCCATTTGCGTCCTTCGCCAATATGGCAAAACGCCCCGCGGCATCGGTCGCGAGAATCTCGGAACGGCCATCGGCATAGGTCGTGGAGATTGTTTTCTGGTTGAGGACGAACAGCCCAACGACATTTCCGTTTTCCGCACCTTCGGAAACGGTGCCCAGCCTGTCCGTCAAGAGAATGAAATCGGCATTCTTCGGCGTGCCGTCCGGCATCATAATGACTCGCGACAGGCGGCCTTCATGCACCCGGAGCGAGAGCGTGGACCCATCCACAGCGACGTTGTTGGCGATCGCGAATGAAGCGAAGGGCGAGGCTGGCGCGGGCGCGGCAGCACGCCGGGACGGGGGTTGGCCATAAGCGCTCCCAATTCCCGCCGCCAAAGCGGCCAGCACTGCGCCATACAGGCGGATTTTAAACACCCCGTCCGGGCCCTTCAGATCCAACAGCGGCACCAGGCTAGCATGGCCCATGCTGAACCAGAGATGAACCGCCGGGAACTGTGTCGACCCTTGAGTTCCCGGCTGGAACCTGTAGCCCCCGCTGTCATCCCCGGCCGAGCGCCGCATCGCGGCGCGAGGGGAAGGGGACCCAGGTGGTCAAACCAAACCCGGTGCCAGATCATTCCAGCCAGAATTATTCTTTTCGATCAGTCGCAACTTCCAGGTGCGGTTCCACCCCTTGATCTGTTTTTCCCTGAGGATCGCAACGTTGATGTCATCGTGGATCTCATACCAGACCAAGATGTCGACTCCGTACCTCTTCGTGAAGCCCAGCACGCACTTTTCCCTATGCTCCCATGTGCGGCGGGACAAGTCGTTGGTCACGCCAACGTACAGCGTTCCGTTGCGCCTACTGGCGAGCATATAAACGAAATAGTTCATCGGCTGAGATACCTGGGTCCCCTTCCCTCACAGCGGCTTCGCCGCTGTTCGCCGGGGATGACAGGTTGGTAAAGCGCCTCTACTCCGCCGCGATCTGGTTTCGCTTATCGAAATTAGCCCACACACCCTCGCCGCCGTCCCAACTGCCGCGCGAGGCGCCCTTGGAATATTCCGTGGCGCGCTGCTCGAAGAAGTTGGCGTGCTCGACCCCGTTGAGGATCTCCACCAGCCAGGGCAGCGGATGCGCCTTGAGCTGCTTATAGCCGCTTTCGGTCTCCTCGAAATTGCCGAACACCGGCGACAGTTTCAGCTGGGTCAGGCGCCAGTCGGCAATGTAGCGGACATAGGATTTGATCTCCGCCGCCGTCATGCCCTGGACCTCGCCCAGCCCGAAGGCCAGGTCGACAAAGCCCTCTTCCAGCTTGACCATGGTGTTGGCGACGTCGCGAATATCGTCGCGCACCGCCTTCGTGACGCAGCCGGTTTCATTGTTCCAGGCGTGATAGAGCTTGGTGATCCCCTCACAATGCAGGCTTTCGTCGCGCACCGACCAGGAGACGATCTGGCCCATGCCGTTCATTTTGTTGAAGCGGGGGAAATTCATCAGCATGGCGAAGCTGGCGAACAGCGACATGCCTTCGGTGAAGGCGCCGAACATGGCCAGGGTTCTCGCCACATCGGCGCAGGTGCCCACGCCGAAAGTATGCATGTAATCGGCCTTGGCCTTCATTTCGCGATAGTCGCGGAAAGCCTCGAACTCTGTCTGGGGCATGCCCAAGGTCTTGAGCAGCAGGGCGTAGGCGTCGATATGCACCGTCTCCATATTGGTGAAGGCGGCCATCATCATCTGCACTTCCAGCGGCTGGAAGATGGGGATGTAGCGCTTGAGGTAATTGTCGCCCACTTCCACGTCCGACTGGGTGAAGAAGCGGAAGATCTGGGTCAGCAGGCCTTTTTCGGCGGCGCTGAGATGGCCGGACTGCCAGTCACGGATGTCGGAGCCCAACGGCACTTCCTCGCCCATCCAATGGGTCTGCTGCTGGCGCTTCCAGCAGTCGTAGGCCCAAGGATAACGGGTGATGTCATAGGTGCCCGTGGCATTCAGCAGCCCGACCGTGCCTTTACCGATGAGCGTGCGCGGATCGACGGCACCGAGATTTTTCACTGACATGCCAGGCATTCCTCATAGTCGGTCTTGATGGCGACCACCTTGGAGCCGGCCTTCTTTTCCAGCTGGCCCGCGAAGCCGGCGCGGCTGATCGACTTGGAGCGGCAGTAATAGAGGCTCTTGATACCGCGTTCCCAGGCCGTCCAATGCAGCATGTGCAGGTCCCACTTATCGATGTCGGCCGGCAGGAACAGGTTCAAGGACTGGCTCTGGCAGATATAGGGCGTGCGGTCGGCGGCCAGTTCGATGATCCAACGCTGGTCGATCTCAAACGCCGTGCGATAGACCGCCTTTTCCTCATCCGTCAGACAGTCCAGATGCTGGACCGAGCCTTCCTGCTCGACAATCGACTGCCAGGTCGTGTCGGTGTTCTGGCCCTTGGCTTCCAGCACTTCCTGCAAGTACGGATTACGCACCGAGAAGGCGCCCGACAGGGTCTTGTGGGTGTAAACATTGGCCGGGATCGGCTCGACACAGGCCGATGCGCCGCCGCAGATGATCGAGATGGAGGCGGTCGGGGCGATGGCGATCTTATGGCTGAAGCGGGCCTTCATGCCCTTCTCCTGCGCGTCCAGGCAGGCGCCGCGCTCTTCGGCCAGATGATAAGAGGCCGCATCAGCTTCCCGGCGTATCTTCTTGAAGATGCGCAGATTCCAGGACTTGGCCATCGCGCTTTCCAGCGGGATGTTTTTCATCTGCAGGAAGGAATGGAAGCCCATCACCCCCAACCCGACCGAACGCTCCCGCAGGGCGCTGTATTTGGCGCGGTGCATGGAATCCGGCGCCTCTTCGATGAAGCTGGTCAGGACATTGTCCAGCATCCGCAGCACGTC
>Ga0068869_100001349_pt1 | contig 14533 bp, 17 predicted proteins | sample KBSMisM52_FD_64676 | JGI IMG/M metagenome (GOLD analysis project Ga0068869, IMG submission 64676) | Miscanthus rhizosphere microbial communities from Kellogg Biological Station, Michigan, USA - KBS Miscanthus M5-2 | ecosystem: Host-associated > Plants > Roots > Rhizosphere > Soil ... | reverse complement strand
GTGGACGCTGGGTGCCAACCCGGGGACCGTGATTCCCGATGGCGTCGACAAGGTTGGCAACACGTCGGTGTCGTGGAACGCCGCGGGCCGGCCGGTCGTGACTTTCCCGATTCCGGGCGTGCCAGGCGCGACCGGCGTGGCGACCCTCGATGCGAACAACAGGACCGAGAAAGTCGTGGTCACGCAGGGCGCCACGACGACCGAGTTCACCTACAGCGACTACAAGGACTGGAACAGCGCGCTGAACAAGATCGAGGTGTTCTACGCCGGCCGGTTGATCGAGCGGAAGAACGGCGCGGTGGTCCGCGACCTGACGACGTCTCAGACGGAGACCGGCAACGTGTACGTGGTGGCGCCGGTGCCGGCAAGCGTGCAGAAGGCGATCAACGTCACGGCACCGGCTCCCAAGATCGTGTTCGCGAAGCAGGAGCCGCCAGCCAACACGACGGCGACCGTGCCGCGGCTTGGCGCGCATCCGGATCTGACGGGCAACTGGGCGTGGAACGACTGGATCGGCAACTACATGGGGAACGGCGGGCGGCGATGTGCCCCGAACCAGGAGAAGCCCTGCAACCGATCCACGAACCAGACCGAGGACTTCGAGCTCTACTCACCCTCGCGCTTCGGGATGCTGGGTCGTCCGCTCTACAAGCCGGAGTTCTGGGACAAGGTTCAGCAGCTCGACATGTGGACCAACAAGGAAGATCCGGTGATGACGTGCCAGCCGCTGGGGCTCCCGCGTCAGGGGCCGCCGCGGCGCATCTACCAGACCGAGAACGACGTGACGTTCCTCTATGGGCAGTTTGCGGATGCCGGCGGCGGGCTGGCGGAATTTCGCGTGGTCCCGATTGGCAACCAGCACGGTCCCGACGCCAAGTATGCGAACAAGTACTACGGCGACACGACAGGACGCTGGGAGGGCGACACGCTCGTGCTCGACTCCATCGGCTTCGTCGATACCACATGGATCGGTCGCGGCGGCTACTTCCACTCCGACAAGATGCACATCGTGGAGAGATTCACGCGCGTGGGCGATGCGATCAATTACGACGTGACGCTGGACGATCCTGAGGTGCTGGCCGAACCGCTGGTGTTCCCGACGCGCGTCATCCGGCGCCAGGCAGGCGCCGGCGGGGGAGGCCTTACGGAACGTGGCAACTGCGAGACGAGCTTCGAGACCGACGCGGCCGCCACGCAGATTCGGCATTAGCGGCGACAAGGAGCATGAGGAGACTACGAATGGCTAAATGGACTGTGGGATGCGTCATCCTGTGCGGGCTTCTGATCGCCGGCGTGTCGTTGCAGGCGCATCATTCCCTGGCGGGCGTGTACGCGTTGGGGAAGGAAGCGAAAGTCACCGGCACGTTCGAGGCGTTCAGGCTGGTGAATCCGCATTCGTCGATGAAACTCAAGGCCAAGGGCGCCGATGGCTCGGTCGTCGAGTGGTCATTCGTCGGCGGCAGTGTCAGCCAGATCGCGCGGTTCGGCCTCAAAGAGGGTCCGAATGCGCTGAAGGTCGGCGACGAAATCACCGTCACGTGCACGCCCGCGGCCGACGGCAAGAGCCCGGTCGGGCTCCTGGTCGCCATCACCTACGCGGACGGGCACACGGTGCGCTTCCGATCGCCTGACGAGTAGACGACAGAGTAAGACGCCGCCGCGAACGCGGCGGCGATCGCTCAATTCTCCGATGGCGGTGCGACCCCGTCGATGATCAGCACATCGACGGGACCCCGTGCCGGCTCGAGTTTTATCCCGAGTTGCTCCTGCAGCGCCGTGAAGATCGACACGGCGTCGGTCGGAGTGCTGCCCCGCTGTTCGTTGTGCATGACCAGGCTGAACCGATCCGCGAGCAACGTCCGGATCATCAGCAGGAACTGCGGCGGCGGGGGCGTCGGCGTGGCTTCGGTGAGGGCGTCGATATCGAACCCATCGCTTCGCAACCAGCCTGGACCACCGATGATCTGATAGTCCTGCACCCCATAGGAACTGGAGATCAGCGGCCGGCGCCGGCGCCTGAGCTCGCGCCGCGATGGTGGCACGCACGATGACGCCGGCGGTCAGCGCGCGCACGCGCCGAAGTCTACCGCGGGAAGTGCACGATGTTGTGCAGGCCGCGCTCGGCCGTCCACGGAATCTCCTGATTGCGAGTTCGCACGATCTTGTGGGCGTCATCGAATTCGTCGAAGTGCGCCTTCAACGTGCCCATCAGCGTGCCGTCCGTCTTGCGCGTGCCGGTGGAGTCGATGTGAATGGCGAAGTTCTCCCCGGTCGAATCACCGGAGAGCACCAGCGTGTCGTCGGCGAACACGCCGGTCAGCTTGATGGGATCGCCATGCGGCCAGTCGAGCGTGCCGGTCACGGTGCTCTTCTTCTGCTCGAGCACCAGTTTCAGCCCGAGATGTTCCACCGAGAACGTCCAGGCGCCTGCGATCGATTCCTGTTTCGCCTGAACGGAGCCGGCGGCAATGGCGACGCCGGCAAGGATGACGGCTGCGATGATGCGGTTCTTCATGTTCTGCTCCTTGTCCGAACAAGGCTACGCGGCTCGCGATGAACGCCGGCTGAACGTGCTACGCTCGCCTCGTTCGACAGAACATGGTGGCTAGGGCTCCGGTCGCCGACCGGTCCGAGCGCCACAATGGGCCGATGGCCCGCACCCGAGGGCAAAAATCCCAGAGGGAGAAGTCGACGATGACTTTCTCTGTCTCTGGAGCCGATTGTGCCCATCTACTCGCTCGTTCTCATCCTCATCGCCGCCTTCGCCCACTCGACCTGGAACCTGCTCGCCAAGCGTGCCGCCGCGGCTCGACACCTGCTCTGGTTCACATCGCTTGGCGAGGCGGTCCTCGTACTGCCTGCTGTGCTCTGGGTCCTGCGCGATCAGGCCGTGCGGTTCGATGGTCCGCAAGTCGCGGCGCTCGTCATGACGGGGGTGCTGCACTTGTTCTATTTCGAGTGCCTCGTGCGCGGTTATCGCGCCGGTGATCTGTCGATTGTGTATCCCATCGCGCGTGGCACCGGCCCCCTGCTGTCGTTCATCGGCGCAGTGGTCGTCCTTGGGGAGCGGGTGTCGATCGTCGCAACGGCCGGCACGATCTGCATCGCGGCCGGCATCTTCGTTCTCGCGCGCGCTGGCGCCCGCGGATGGCGGGGGCACCGCGGCGCGATTGCCTGGGGCGGTCTCACGGGACTCATGATCGCGGCCTACACACTGGTGGATGGCTACGCGGTGCGCACCCTTATGCTGCCGCCCGTGCTTGTCGATTACGCGGGCAATCTCCTGAGGCTGCTGGTGCTGACGGTTGTCGCGCTGCGTGAGCGTTCGGGCCTCGCGGTCGAGTATCGACGGTGGTGGAGGGAGTCGCTTGGAATCTCGGTTCTCACGCCCGCCGGATACATCCTCGTGCTGCTGGCGATGCGGCAGGCAACCGTCAGCCACGTGGCGCCAGCGCGGGAAGTGTCGATGCTGATCGGCGCCTGGCTCGGCACGAGGTTTCTCGGAGAAGGCGACGTCGTCCGCCGCCTGGGAGGTGCGGCGCTGATCGCTCTTGGCGTCGTGGCCCTGGTGATCGGCTAGCTGGCAGCGGCCGGCAGCCGGAGGCCGTCGATGAGGTACGATCCCGGCATGCCGCGCGGGCGTGCTGGTCTCGCCGTCGTGCTCGCATTCGTCGTCGCCAGCGGCGCGCTCTCGCTGGCGCAGCGGTTCGGCGTCTTCGAAGGCGCCGGCGCCGGGATCCGCGTGCCGCCCAAGGACTTCGCCGACGGCGGGTTCACCGTGTGCAAGTGGATGTTCCGCAGCGATCGGTCGGAAGCCGGTGGCATCGGCTGGAGCACCGACTACCCGTATGGCGAAATCAACCTCCTCACGCGACTCTCGGAGCTGACCAAGGTTCACGTCAGCCGGCAGGGGCGCGACGTCAACTACTGGGTCGTGCGGCTCACCGACGATCAGCTGTTCGAGTGTCCGATGCTGATCGGCTCCGACGTCGGCACGGCGGCGCTCTCCGAACCGGAGGTACAGCGCCTGCGGCAGTACCTGCTGAAGGGCGGGTTTCTCTGGGTGGACGACTTCTGGGGGACCCGCGCCTGGAATCAGTGGAGCGGCCTGATCACGCGCGTGCTGCCGGAGTTCCCGATTGTCGACGTGGCGGTGGCCGATCCCATCCGGCACGTGCTGGTCGACATTGCCGTGCTCAAGCAGGTGCCCAGCATCTTCTCGTGGGGCGGTCCCGGCAGCGACCCGCGGGAGCGGGGCAGCGACAGTCCCCATGCGGATTTCCGCGCCATCGCCGATGACCACGGCCGCGTCATGGTGGCCATGACGCACAACACCGACATTGGCGACTCGATGGAACGGGAGGGGGACGATCCGCAGTATTTCGCCGCGTTCTCACCCGACGGCTACGCGATGGCGACGAACATCGTGCTGTATTCGTTGACCCATTGAACCCGGCGCGACCGGACGCCGTCAGCCGGGTTGCTACTTCTTGCTGTCGTCGACGACGACGAAGTCAGCCACCTGCCAGGTATACGGCGGCTCCTTCCTTCGCTCGCCTGAGCGGCGTTCGACGCCCGCCGTGTCGCCCGACTCGCGTCGCTGTCCGGTGCGTCGATCCCAGGTGACGTCCACCGGCAGGTCGGCGGCCTTGCGGGTCAGGGCGTCAAACCGGCGCAGCGCTCCGCGCCGGACCACGATGCCGATAGGTTTCTTCTTTGCCACGCTGAACCTTCTATCGGTCGCTGCACATTTGTACGCAGCTTCTGCAAGCTGGCGGCCCAAAAGCAGACGGTTTCGGTTCAGTTTCGCCGGGCAGGCTCCGCCTGCTGACGGGACGCCCCCGCTGTCCCGGGCGCGCGGCGTAGCGTCTCCCAGAACGATCCCCGCCCCTCGGGCGTGTCGAATCGCACGTTCAACGTCCCGGGCTTGCCGTCGGGAACGAAGAGGTCGAGCTTGGCCCCGTCGAATGGAAACGTCGAGCTGGGATCGTCGGGATAGCGGCGTTCCGCGTGCGCGATGCGGCTCGTGTAATGCGGCTGATAGCCAGGCTCCTGGGTCAGGTCGCCAACCGTAAAACGCACTTCCTCTATCTCGCGCGTGCCACGCACCGCACGGCCGCTCCGGTCGCGCACGCTGCTCGTGACGGTGAACGTACCGTCGCCCGTCGGGCGAATCGTCAGATCCACCAGGCGCACCGATCGCGCCCCGGCCCCGTATACCGAACGATGCAGCTCGCTGTTGAGTTCGAGTTCGAACGGGTTGGCCGTCCATCGGCCGGCCATCCATGCGGGAAAGACGGTTTCGCTGGTCCTCGACTTCTCTTCGTCGGTGGTCTGACGGGGTGACGTTACGGTGGGGGCCTGAGCGCTCAACGGGCTGCCGAGCGCCAGGACCACGGCCGCTGCGATCCACGGCTTCATGATTTGCCCTCCCTGCGTCAATTTTGACGGCATTGCCGGCCTCGTGGTCGTCGCAACGCGCATGCTAGCATCGCGACTCGCCACAGCTGCAACACGGGGGACGCGATGACTGGTGGGACGGGAGCGACCGAACGGAAGAAGACCTGCTTCGTCGTGATGGGATTCGGCGAGAAGACCGACTACTACTCGAATCCGCAGCGCGTGCTGAACCTCAATCGGACCTACGAAGACATCATCGAGCCGGCGGTGACCGCCTCCGGGCTCGAGTGCATCCGCGCCGACAAGATCATCCACTCGACGGTGATCGACAAGCCGATGTACGAGAACCTCCTCGACGCGGACCTGGTCATCGCCGATCTGTCCACGTCGAACGCCAACGCGATCTACGAGCTGGGCGTCCGGCACGCGCTCCGGCCGCGTACGACCATCGTGATCGCCGAGGACAAATTCACGTTTCCGTTCGACTTCAACCACCTGAGCATCACCAAGTACGAGCACCTCGGCAAGGAGATCGGCTTTCGCGAGGTGATGCGGATGCGCGAGGTGCTGCAGCAGAAGATCACGGTGCTGGTCGACAAGGAGGAAACCGACAGTCCCGTGTTCCTCTTCCTGCCACATCTGGCGAGTGACGAGCAAACCGAGACACCGCCCGCCGCGCCATCGGCACCGGCGCAAGATGTGAAGAGCTTCGCGGATCTGCTGGAAACTTTCAGGGAAGCGAAGAAGAGCGTCAACCAACCGTCGGACTGGTTGATCGTCGTGGCGGTGCTCAAGCGTTTGCTGAATCTTCAGCCGACCGATCCGTACATCGTCCAACAGCTGGCCCTGGCCACATACAAATCCAAGCTGCCAGATGCTCTCGAGTCCCTTCGGCAGGCGCGCAGCATCCTCGACGCACTGAAGCCAGATACATCGGCCGAGGCCGAGACGGTGGGCCTCTGGGGCGCGATTCACAAGCGCCTCTGGGAAGTCGGGAAGGAGCGTCGCGATCTCGATACGGCGATCAGGTCGTACGCGCGCGGCTACTTCATCAAGGACGACTACTACAACGGCATCAACTTTGCCTTTCTCCTCAACGTGCGTGCGTCGGTGACCGAGGGGGACGAAGCTCTGGCGGATCGCGTGCTCGCGCGCCGGATGCGCCGGGAAGTGCTGGTCCTCTGCGACACGGCCCTGCAGGGGACGCTCAACGCGGAAGATGCGTTCTGGGCCAGCGCCACGAAGGTCGAGGCGCTTCAGGGGCTCGGCCGCCAGACCGAAGCGGACGCGCTGCGGGCCACGATCAGCGCCGGGGCCGTGAAATGGATGGTCGACGCCATGACCGGGCAGTTGTCGGCGCTCGACGCTTTGCATCCGTAGCGGTCGGAGGAGCTCGATGGCGACGCGTCACACCTACGTGAAGCGGGAAGCGCAGACCGTGGCCGCGGTGCAGCTCGATCTCGACACCAAGGGGTTCACCTACGAGAAGTGGGGCAGCACCCAGACGTGCAAGCCGGGCGACTGGATCGTGAGCAACGACGGCGACACCTATACCGTCGACCGCGAGAGCTTCGCTCGAACGTATCGCGCAGCCGGCCACGGAGAGTACGTGAAGGTCGCGCCCGTCTACGCAGAAGTCGCCACCACCTCTGGAGACGTGAAGACCAAGGAAGGAACGACGCACTACGACGCCGGCGACTATCTGGTCTACAACGAGCCTGACGGCGGTGATCCGTACGCCGTGTCGAAGGAGAACTTCGAGCGGATGTATCAAAAGCGGCCCTGATCGGCCTCATTCGCGCCGACTTTGGGAACGTGCTACACTGATTTCGCCTTTCTGACAGCAGCGCTTCCGGCCTTCCGCATCAGATCCGAGCTCCCTCGCCTCTCCTGCGTTCAGTCGCCGAGCACTCCGCTCGGGCCCGCCATCAGAGATATCGCATCTTTCAGGATGCAGGAGTAACGCATGAGCACCAAGCTTTATGTCGGCAATTTGCCGTACCAGACCACCGAAGCCGATCTGCAGACGCTGTTTGAGGGTTCGGGCCAGGTGGCCAGCATCAACGTCGTCCGCGACCGGGCCACCGGCCAGGCGCGTGGTTTCGCCTTCGTCGAGATGAGCGACACCGAGGGCGCGCAGAAGGCCATCAAGGAACTCGATCGGCACTCGTACGGCGGGCGCAACCTGACCGTCAACGAGGCCAAGCCGATGGAGCCGCGCGGCAACAACGGCGGCGGCGGCGGCTTCGGCCGTCAGCGCCGCGAGAGCCGCTGGTAAGACACGGCTGATTCAGTTGCCCTTTACCAATCTTGGGCTGCACCCGGATCTCCTCAAGGGGATCCGGGACCTCGGCTTCGCCCGGCCGACACCGATCCAATCCGAAGCCATTCCCCCCGCCATGAGCGGACGCGATCTGCTCGCGTGCGCGCAGACGGGAAGTGGCAAGACCGTGGCGTTCCTGCTTCCCACGCTGCATCGCATGATGAGCGCGCCGCGGCACACCACTCGCGTCCTCGTCCTCACGCCGACGCGTGAGCTCGCGGCGCAGGTTCTCGAGGACTTCAGGGGGCTGGCGAAGCACACGCCGATCAGCGGCGCGGCGATCTACGGCGGCGTCAGCATGGGGCCGCAGGAGCAGGCGTTCCGGCGCGGTGCGGACGTCATCGTCGCGACGCCCGGGCGGCTGCTCGATCATCTGAGCCGGCCGTACGGCAAGCTCGATGGTGTCGAGTACCTCGTGCTCGACGAAGCCGATCGCATGCTCGACATGGGCTTCCTGCCCGACATCAAACGCATCCTGGGACGCATTCCGCGCCAGCGGCAGACGCTGTTCTTCTCGGCGACGATGCCGGCGGAGATTGCCCGGCTGGCGGGCGAGATGCTGAAGAATCCCGTGACGATCGCGCTGCAGCGCCAGTCGGCGCCGGCGGCCGGCATCACGCAGGCGGCTTACCCGGCGCCCCAGCATTTGAAAGCCACGCTGCTGGTGGAGCTGTTGAAGCGGGGGGTGATGCCGCAGGCGCTCGTGTTCACGCGCACCAAGCATCGCGCCAACCGGCTGGCCGAGCATCTGGCGAAGAGCGGCGTCAGCGCCGAGCGCATTCACGGCAACCGCTCGCAGGGCCAGCGCACGCAGGCGCTGGCCGGATTCAAGAGCGGCCGCTTCAAGGTGCTGGTCGCGACGGATATTGCCGCCCGCGGCATCGACATCGATGCGCTGAGCCACGTAATCAACTTCGACGTGCCGGCGGCACCGGACGACTACATCCACCGCGTGGGCCGTACGGGACGTGCGGAGATGACCGGCGAGGCGTTCACGTTCGTGGCGCCGGATGAAGAAGCGGATCTGCGGGCAATCGAACGGGCGGTCCGTACCACCCTGCCACGCGTGACCGTGCAGGGCTTCGATTACCGGGCCGCGGCGCCGTCGCTGGAGGTGCCGCACGCCCAGCGGATTGCGGAGATTCGGCAGCGCAAGGCGGCGGAGCGCGCGCGGTCGAAGGCCAAAGCGGCCGGACGCCGTCCGGCTACTTCTTTACCGGCGCTTTCCTCTTCGCCCGGGTCGGCTTCACGGGGGCCGGCTCCATCGAGTCCGTCAGCACGACACGCGAGGACACGAACGTCCGGGTCCCGTGGGCGTCAAAATCGATCACGGTATGGTACTCATTGAGACTGTTCAACGTTCCGTGCCCGTATTGCATGTGAGAGACGCGATCGCCGGATTTGCGTAGGGACATAGGCTCCTCGATAGGGGGAGAACCGGGCTGAAGTAATAACTATACCGCGCTACACTCCCGCGCGGGAGTCGCGCGGTGTTCTACGAAATCGACAAAAACGACCACGGGCTGCGCTACAACCCGCTGAAAGCCTGCGTGATTCCGAGGCCGATCGGCTGGATCACGTCGATCAGCGCCACCGGGGTGGTGAACCTCGCCCCTTTCAGCTTCTTCAATATTCTCAGCTACGACCCGCCGTTCGTGATGTTCTCGGCCGGCACCCACGAGCGCGACGGCGGCCCGAAGGACACGGTGGCCAACGTCGAGGCCACCCGCGAGTTCGTCTACAACATGGCCACGTGGGCGCAGCGCGAGGCGATGAACCAGACCGCCTCGATCGTCGAGCACGGGGTGGACGAACTTCGCGCCGCCGGTCTCGAGGCGTGTCCTTCCCGGCTCGTGCGCCCGCCCCGCGTGGCGGGGTCGCCGGTGCACTTCGAGTGCCGCCTGCACGAGGTCGTGACGCTGCCGGGCCGTACGCCCGCCGCGAAACACTCGCTGGTGATCGGCCGCGTCGTGGCGGTGCACATCGACGACGCGGCGCTGACCCCCGACGGCCGCATCGACGTCGTCAAGCTTCGTCCCATCGCCCGGCTCGGCTACAAGGAGTACACGAGCGTGGACTCGGTGTTCGAGATGGAGAAGTCGACGCCGGAAGATCGGCGAGGCTAGACTGTGATCCGGTGCGGCGACATTTGCCCATCAAAGGAGTCCGCATGGCCCGCAGCTCATTCGTTCTGACCGTCGCGTGTGTGAGTCTGCTGCTGGCGAGCGCGCCGGCGCACGCACAGTTCGACATCAAGGCCGTGGTCGTGAAGCACCTCACCACGTCGCGAGACTTCACGCTGAAAGTGGCCGAGCAGATGCCGGAGGCCGACTACGGCTTCAAGCTCACGGCGCCGCAGATGAGTTTTGGCGAGCAGATGGCGCACCTTGCGTCGGACCAGGCCAACCTGCTGGCCCCCTTCACCAACGCGAGGCCGGCGCCGTCGAAGCCGGCGTCGATGAGCAAGAAGGATGTCATCGCCTTCGTGCGGCAGTCATACGACCAGTCGATCGCGCTGGTCTCGAAGCTGACGCCGGCGCAGATCGAGCGCGGCTACCCGGGGTTCGGCCCCACGCCGATGACCGGTCTCGAGCTGCTGATGTTCGTGCTCGACCACAGCACGCACCACCGCGCCTCGGCCGAGATGTACTTGCGGGCCAAGGGGATCGCCCCGGCCGAATACGAGTTCTGAAGATCGGCTGACGAAGAATTCAGACAGTCTTAACCGCCGGCGCCGCGCCCCGTGGCTACACTGGCCGCATGGGAGCTCTCACTGCGACGTTGATGGCGCTGGCCGTGTCGGCCGCCGGCGGCACGGGCACGATTCAAGGGCACGTGCGGCTCAGCGGACCAGCGCCGGGCAATCCAACCATCCGCATGGGCATGGACCCCATGTGCGCGAAGCTCAACGCCGGACCGTCCCGCCCGGTGCAGCAGCTCGTGGTGCGCGGCGCGGACGGCGGGCTCGCCAACACGTTCGTCACGCTCAAGGGCACGTTCCCGAAGGTCGCGCCCCCGAAGGAGCCGGTCGTGATCCGCCAGGTGAAGTGCATCGACGAGCCCCGCGTGGTCGGCGCGATGGTCGGGCAGACGCTTCGCATCGTCAACAGCGACACGCTGGCGCACGAGACGCACTCCGCCAACTCGACGACGAATACGTTCAAGGTCACGCAGCCGCACTCCGACATGGTGTTCGACTACGTGTTGAAGAGTCCGGAGGAGATGCTGCACCTGGCGTGCGACGTGCACCGCTGGATGACGGCGTGGGTGGGCGTGGAGCCGCACCCCTACTTCAACGTGACGAACGACGCCGGCGTCTTCACGATCGCAAACGTGCCGCCCGGCCGTCACCCGATCCGCGCCTGGCACGAGCGGTACGGATGGCTGACGAAGACGGTCGAGGTGAAAGCCGGCGCCACGTCGACGATCGACTTCGCCTACACCGGCCAGGAACACCCCGGCGCGTAGTCTGATAGTCCTTCGTCCTTTGTCCGTGGTCCGCACCAAGGACCCTGGACTGAGGACGGACCAAGAACCAGGAACTAAGGACCGAGGCCCAGCGTCGTCAGTCGTTGATCCGCGTGAGCGCGACCATCATCCCGCCGGGGACCGGCACCGGCTCGAGGGCGAGATGACGTGTGCGCCCGCGGGTGCCGACGACAGTCCAGCCGCTGGACATTCCCAGCGCCGCTCCGAATGCGACGTCGCTGACGAAGTGACGGTTGTCCACCAGCCGCGACGTGGCCACGTACGTCGCCGCCGCCATTGCCGGCCACGACGCCCGGTACCCGAAATGCCGCTCGAGCACTGACGCCGCGGCAAACGCGGATGCGGCGTGTCCCGAGGGGAAGGCGCAGCACTCCCCGGTCGGCCGATCGCGCCGGACCGTGTACTTCATGCCGTGGACGAGCGCCTGCGACAGGATCTGGGCGCGAATCAGGTCGAAGCCGAGCTCCGAGTACTTGTTGGTGCGCGGTTGATCGTCGGCCGGTGCCACGACGTACCGGCCGATCGCCCAGAGCCCGACCGCGGATCCCACCTGCACGTAGGTGCTGCCCACCCACTGGCCGACGCTGAACACCTTGTCGGCCGTGTCGTTGCCGACGATGTGCGTCTCGACGTAGTGATCCGCCGGGTGCGTCGCGAGGGCGGCCCCGGCGCCGATGGCCAGGATCACCCACGTCGAGTGCCGCCGCGGAAACGCCGCGAAGTCGCCCGCGCTGTCTTTCACGAGCGACGCCCACCCCGTGCTGCCGTGTGGGGGAGGCGGCGCCTCGTCCTTCTTGGGCTCCTCCTGCTTGGGTTCCTCCGCCTTGGATTGATCCTGCGCGGGTTCGTTCTGAGCAGGTTCGCCGGCAACCTGTGCCGCCGCGGGCGTCGCGGAGATGGCAACCGCGATCACGACGAGCCGGATCCACAACCTCATCGGTCCCACCTCCACCAGAAAGCTCGAGGCGGTCGTTGCACGACCGATACCAGATCGTTACGGCTGACTCCGGTCGCCCCAGCTCAGCACCTCGAGGCGGACCCGGGTCCGCCCCTCGCGGAGGAATCGCAACGTTTCCGCGCCGCGATAGGACAGGTCGATCACGACGCCGGCGGCGCGAGCGCTTGCGGCTGGGCCGCGATCGACGATCCGCACCTGCACCCGGCGGCCGTTGGCGAGATTCGTCACCCTGACGATGGTGCCGAAGGGGTAGGTCGGATGCGCGGCGACCAGCGACCGCATGTCGAAGCGAGCGCCGCTCGCGGTCGTCTTCCCTTGAAATTCCTGCCCGTAGAACGTCGCCACGCCTTCTCGGGCTTCGAGCACGCCGCGGGGGAGCCCCGGCGCTGTTGACCTGGCGGCACATCCAGCGCTCGCGAGGAGCCCGAGTGCGAGAATCCAGATTCTCGCGTTCGAAAGAGTCGCACGCATCGTTCTTTCCTCAAGAGGAAACACCACGACCATGCCGATTGCCAAGTACGGACTGCTCGTCGGACGGCCGCTGCACGGCGTGCCTGGCCGCGGCACCAACGCCCACTATCAGGTGCACGTCGTAGACGACACCACCGAATACCGCATCGCGGTGAACGTGAAGTCGCAACTCGCCCCGTCCGAGGTCGAGTACCTCGTGGACGACGACTTCCGCCATCCCCTCACCGCGTCGCTGCGCGCTCGCGCCACAGGGTTCTACCGGCTTGGCAACCAGCCGGCCGACGGCGGCCTCGACTTCATCCGCGGCAATTTGTTCGACCGGACCCGCATGCGGCCGCTGCCGATGAACCTGCCCGGCCCCGATGACGATCTGAACGACCAGCTCGATCGCGTCGTGCAGGCGGCGATCGCGGAAGAGGATGCGCTGCTGTACGCCTTCGGCCAGCGGTGGGGACCGGAAGACGGGCTGCGCGACAAGATCTTCGGGTTCCTGCCGGGCAACGGCATCCACGACATCCACATGAACCAGGGCAACAGCGGCCAGTTCGTGAACGACGACGGCGTGTGGCAGGACGGCGGTCTGCTCGTCTACTTCCCGTCGGTCGATCGGTGGACCGCGGTCTTCCTGAAGTTCCAGTCGCAGAGCTGGCACACCAACGACAGCACCGGGCACACCATCACCACGCCGGCTCCGGTGCCGGTGCCCGCCGTGCCGCCGGGGCCCGAGCCGTCGCCGGTGGCGCCAGGCGAACCCGACCTCCGAATTCGCATCGTGGCGGCGCTCGTCAACCCGCACGGCGGCGACCAGGGCCAGGAGACGGTTACGCTGCTCAACGTCACCGACGTCGACCAGCCGCTGGCCGGCTGGGCACTCGCCAACCGCAACAAGGCGAAGTTCACGCTGGCGGGCGTCATCAAGGCCGGCGCCACCGCCACGTTCACGCTGCCGGTGGACGTCCCGCTCTCGAACGACGGCGGCCTGATCTCGCTGCTCGACGCGTCAGGATTGAAGGTGCACGGCGTGTCGTACACGAAGGCACAGGCCGGGCGACAGGGCTGGACCGTCGCGTTCTAACGCCGTCATCGGCCGCGCTTATCAGCGTATCGACCGAATCGATTGGTCGTGCGCGCGCCGCGGCACGGATAATAGCGGGGGTGCCCATTCCGCGATTCCTCTACCTGCGAACGCTGCTGCTGCTGCTGCTGTCCGCGCTCCCGAGTTCCGCCGCCGCCCAGACGCCGACCGCGGACTTCTCAGTTCGCATCACCGAGTCCTCGGAACTCGTCGAGGAGATAGGAACCACACGCCGGATCGGACGCGCCGAAATCGAGGCGCGCAACGCCCGGACGCTCGACGAGGCGCTGCGGCTGCTGCCGGGCGTCTACGTCCGCACGGGAGGCGATGGCACGCCGCGCATCGACGTCCGCGGCTTCCGCTCGCGGCACGTCCTCCTCTTGATCAACGGCGTGCCCGCCAATTCGACCGCGGATGGCCAGTTCGATCCCGCCCGTATTCCGACCGCATCGATTCGGGAGATCAAGGTCGGCTACAGCAACAGCTCGGTGTTGTACGGCGACAACGCCATGGCGGCCGTCATCGAGATCACGACAGTGGACAGAGAGCCAGACGCGACCGTCGACGTGAGCGCCGGCACGCCCGATCAAATGGGTGGCGGCGGACGGTTCGCGCGTACCGCCCGCAACTGGTCGCTGGCGGCCACGGCGACGGCGTTCAACACCGACGGATTCCGCCTGCCGGACTCGTTCACGCCGACCGCGCTCGAGGACGGTGGCCGCCGGGAGAACAGCGACCGCGAGCGGCGCGACCTTCGCGCCTCCGTCGGCTATCGCTTCTCGCCGGCCGTCTCGCTGGCCTCGGAATGGTCGGTCGG
>Ga0068869_100001345_pt1 | contig 14559 bp, 12 predicted proteins | sample KBSMisM52_FD_64676 | JGI IMG/M metagenome (GOLD analysis project Ga0068869, IMG submission 64676) | Miscanthus rhizosphere microbial communities from Kellogg Biological Station, Michigan, USA - KBS Miscanthus M5-2 | ecosystem: Host-associated > Plants > Roots > Rhizosphere > Soil ... | reverse complement strand
GTAATAGTTAAGCTGAAATCTCCGGCAACACTTGTGCCGTTGTTATCGTTGATAACATTTTTTACTACAAGGATGGTTCCTTCTGTTGGTTCGTCTTCGCCAATATCGTCGTTGATAATAGTACAAGTTTTTGCCTCGCCGTCTGCAAGAGTAACGCCACCAGTGGCATCACAATCGCCTAAGAATGAACCAATGTAGCTGGCATTGCTGGTTTCAGATACTGTATATGTGCCTGGCTCAACGTTGTTTACATCTCCAGATGTTACCTGTGTCTGATCGATAAATAGTGGGAAGTCTGATACCTGTTGAGTTCCTCCATCATCGTTGATGACCTGTTTGATAACTGTAAGAGTTGTTGGTTGAACTACCGGAACGTCGTTGTTTGTGATGGTACATGATTTTGTGTCGCCATCTTCAATGTTCACAGAACCGTTGGCATCACAATCGCCACTGAATGTTGCAGTGTAATTTTGGTTGCTGGTTTCAGATACTGTATATGTACCGGCATCCAAAGATGTTGTTGATCCTGATGTTACGGAAGTCTGGCCAATAAAGAGTGGGAAGTCTGATACGACTGCTGTTCCGCCATCATCGTTTGTTACCACTTTGGTAACTGTGAGTGTGCCTTTTGTTGGAGTTACGATTGCAATGTCATTATTGGTAATTGTACATGTTTTGTTATCGCCTGTTGCGAGGGTTACGTTGCCACTACCATCACAATCGCCGCTAAATGATGTTATGTAGCTGGCATTGCTGGTTTCACTTACTGCATGAGCACCTACGGCGAACTGATTGGAAACGCCGGAAGTTACAGAGGTCTGATCTACAAAAAGAGGGAAGTCGCTCACAACTGCTGTTCCGCCATTATCGTTCACAACAACCTTAGTTACTGTGAGTGAAGGAAGTACAGGAACGACTACGTCATTGTCATCGTTAGTGATTGTACAGGTCTTGGTTTCGCCGTTGGCGATAGTACCTGAACATTCAGCACTTAAAGTTTTGGTGTAATTTGGATCTGCAGTTTCATCAACGCTGTAGCTACCCGCATCCAAATTTACAGTTGTACCAGCTGCATCACCTGGGAAAGAAGTATCAGTTACATTTGTGCCAGTTACGTTCATGGTGAAGTCACCTGATGTTTTTGTGCCACCATCGTCGTTAATAACATTTTTGATAACTGTGAGAACTGGTCTAACTTCAACAATTTCTACGTCCTGAGCGTCAGAAGCATCGTTACCGTTCTGCTGAGCGTGATAAAGTTTAACAGTAATAGTGTACTCGTCTGCTGTGGCATAAGTATGGCTGTTGGACCATGTCCCTGAGAAGTTTGAACCGGCACCAATAAAATTTACTGTTGATGTTGAACTTGTGGTTCCATCTCCCCAATTTACAGACACTTGATGTTGACCTAACTGGCCAACATAAGGCGTACCGCTTGCTGTTCCATCGATATCAACAACGTTTCCATTAACATTGTAATTAACAATTTGAATGGTATAGCTAAATGGTGCAGCTTGAACAACACCGATTGGCATCAACTGGCCAACAACGAGGACAGTAAATGCTAATTTAGAAAGAGTTTTTTTCGACCATTTGCGAAAAGTGGAGAAGAAGGACATGGAGTATTAGAAAAATGATATAAATTGTTGATAGTGATGACTTCGCTATTGAAGTCCGAGTTCTGGCAGAAGATAGCACTTTTCTAGCTTTATGCAATATGATTTTTCACGATTATTTCATAACAGGGCCTCGGGATGGCTTAAATCCACAATATATGGTATAATTATAAGATAATTTTTTATTTTTATCCCATGTCAAAAACGACACATCTCCCCTCGTTTTATGTTTTTGTGGGGATTTTGGTTGCGGCGACTGCTGCAAACAGCCTTTATTTACATGTAAATCCGCCCCTTCAGGACTCTCTGAATAGGGTTAAACTTCTGAATCAGCAGTTTGATGTGGCCGCGGAATTTATCACTCCGGGCGAAACATCGACACAGGATGCGCTTTTTGCAGATGTTTTAGGAACTGATGATGCGGAAAGACCTACTTATAAAGGCTTAATAGCCACCTTACATCAACCATCCGACAAGGATGCCATTTTGATTTTGGAGCCTCATGCACCAATGCCTGATGACGTTTTGCAGTCGATTGCCGATAAATATAAGGCTATTGTTCCAGAACTTGAGAGTGTTGAACTTGATCAGAATATTGATCTGGAAAGCACAGACACTTCTGATGAGGTTTCAGAAGATCTTTCTAAAGTGGGCGATGCTGACCAGGGGAAGAAAAGTATTCGTGTTGCGGTTCTGGATAGCGGCATTGATGTGAATCATGATGTTTTCAAAAATATTACGCTGCTGGATGGATGGAATACTGTTGGTGATAACGAGGATGTTTCTGATGATGTTGGGCATGGTACACATGTGGCCGGCATTATTGCCATGAACAGCTCGAATATCGAATTGATACCTTACAAGGTTGTGAGCAAGAGCGCGGGGCGTCTGTCCAATGTTTTGAAGGCTTTGAAAAAAGTTTTGAATGATGATGTTGATGTTGTGAACATGAGTTTTGGATTTTCCAAAGGTTCGGTTGCCTTGGAAAGTATTTTGCAGGAACTGAACGATGAGGGGGTAACTTTTATTGCGGCAGCGGGAAATAAAAATGAGTCTGCTCCTTTTTATCCTGCGGATTATGACAACGTGATTGCTGTGGCTGCGACGGATATGTATGGAAACAAACTCCCGAAATCCAATTTTGGAGACTGGGTGGATGTTGCGGCGTATGGCTACAATATTCTTTCCGCCGTGCCGGATCAGAAATATAAAAAGATGACAGGCACTTCCCAGGCGACAGCTTTGGTGACGGCAAAGTTTATTGATTATCTGCAGTCTAATGCGGTGGATTCGGATACGTTTGAAGAGAAACTGGAGAATTTTACCAAGCTTTATTCGACACCGATTGCCAAGGGTTATTTGAAAGGGAAAGCTTTTATTTCTTCGAATTAAATGAAAATTATGAAGCGTGTGATGACAAAAAAATCTACAAAAAAGATCGGACATTCTACTGCCGATCTTTTTACGATTGAGCTGCAGCGTTGTCTTCTTTTGAACGATGAAGACAAGGGTTACTTTCTGGAGAACGCAAAATTCATTCCGGAAGGAATGCTCAAACTCATGTATGAGCTTGTCCACACAAAAAATGCACTCGTGGAAAAATATATACGATTGGCTCTTGCGGAAGACAAGGATCATCTCTACTTGAGTGAACTAAAAGCAAAGATCCGCAAACTGAAAATGCAGTCGAAAAAAATTATGGAAGAGGGTGAACAAAGTGGTGTTGAATCAGAACTTTTAAAAAAACTTTCGGAAATTTAATTTTTGAATGGTATGGCTGAAGGAAATGATCAAACTATAGACTCGGCGCAGAAGCGATTGGAATCGCAGCGTGAACAACAGAAAGATAAGGATCTTGCAGCGACCATCCGCAAATATGGTGATGCTTTTTTTAAGGAGGTGGACTCTTTTCAGGGTCTGGCTCCGAATGTAAAAAGTCCGGATGCGAAAACTTATTTTGATGAAGGAAAAGGGGAGGTGTCCTCTTATTTGCTCAGACTCGCGGCGCGCGGACAATGGTTATTGGATCATCCCGTTGAGGCTGTGACTGTTGAGGATGAAAAAGATAAAAAGACCGGCAAAAAAGAGAGTGTGCCTGTGCCAAAAGAGAATGTTGATAACATGGATGCATTGGCAACTTCTTTGCGCGGGTCGCTCGCAAAATATCGTGAGAATTTGCAGGTGATTATTCAGGTGGATGCGAGTGTGGAGGCAGCTCAAAAAGAGAATGAGATTTTTGAAAAACTTGAGAAAGATAAAAAGAGCGGGAAGGATGTACAGTGGCAGCTGGATCGTGCGATTGCGTTATTTGCGCAGGCTAAAAAAGGGCTGGTAGATGCGCCGAATCTGCCTGCTGACTATCGCGGTAAACGGGAAAGTTTGATAGAAAAATATTTGGGAAAACTTGTTGATAAAAAAATTGCGCTGGAGTTGCAAAAATCTCCGGATCAGGATCCGGAAAATATAAAAGCGCGCGTTTTGGAAAGTGTGGATGCATTGAGCAGTCCAAAAATAATGGAGCAATATTGGCTGGGTCTGCGAATGTTTGAAAAAGGGAAATTGCCGGAGGCAAAAGTGGCACTTCTACAATTCCGTGACAAGGATATGAAAGCGATTGAGTTTCAAGAAAATAAAAAATTGAAAGGAAGCGAGTCTCAGTATTTAGAAAAAGTTCAGACAACTTTGGATGAGATCGACGGTCTCGAAAAAGGAAATAAAGAATTTTTTGAAGGGGCGCGACTGATGGATGAACATGATTTTATCGGTGCGAAGGCTGCGTTCAAAAAATTTCTGGCTGAACATGAAAATGATAAAATTGAGGTGGGGAAACCTGATTTTCGACTAAAAGCGCGCACTGAATTGCGTAACATAGCGCTACTTCAAGTTGCTGATGTAAAAGGAAAATTTTTGGTTGTTCCAAAACCTACGACAACAAAATTAGTAGATGCGGGAAATGGAAAATTTATGGATCAAAGTGAAATGTATGATTCGTACTTACAGGCGATCGATCAGATTGAAAAACTGATTCGCGGTGGGAAATATAATGATTACACCGATGCTTACAATGAAGTAATGAAAGGAAAAAAATTTCCTGATGATGTGAATTTTAATTTTTTGAGTGATGAGGCTTCACTGGATAAAGGCAAAGGGCAGCTGCTGGAACTGGCACGTAAATATCGCGCTAACAAACAGTATGACCTTGCTGAACAGGCATACATGCAGTACTTGTCTGGCCACATGAATCAGCTTTTGGAAAAAGATCAAAAACTTTCTTATGAAGGATTTTTACGAAAATATGATTCGAGTCCGAAACTGAATTCAGCAATTCAGAAACGTATTGATGAAGAAAAAGGGAAACATGATGCAAAAGCTGCCAAACTTGGAAAAGCATGGGCTGAAGAGAATACATGGAATGAGAGTGAAATTCGTTCGCAAATCTGGAAGGAAGCTTATTCACAAATGTTGCCGACTGAAGTACAAAACCGTCAGGCAGAAATTGATGGCATGGGGCAGGCCTCTTTTGATACTCCAGAAGCGAAGGCGGCCTGGGAAGAGCTGGCGAATATGAAGGGTCTGCACAACAAAGGCACTTGGAAAGAGCCGTTTAGTTTGAGTGATGAACAGTTAATGAATGTGATCATGACTGTTCCATTACTTTTTGCCCGACGTTTACCAGGCAGGGTGACCGGAGGATTGATGCAAGGTGAAAGTGCGATGCTAGGACGAAATGCGCTGGCGTTGGGGTCACGTGGTGGGTTGCTGAGAATGGCACGTCTTGGTGCACTCGGACTTAGCTCTGCTCTTGTACTTGAAGGATGTACTACTTATCCGAGCTTTTGGGCAAATTTTGATATGCGGAATTACGAATCTTTGAGTGAAGATGAATTAAAAAAATATGAAGATGATTATGAAGGCGTGGAAATTAAATTTTCCAATAAGGTGCTTCAGGATTTTATTGCAAATACTGTTATTCAAGAAACTGGTCTGAAAATAAATCTTAATAATCTTTATGGGTTCTCTTTGAAAGATGATCCGGCTCGCGAAGGGCAATTTAATCTCCAATCGCTGGCGAATTTTTCGAATCAGGCAGAACTTGAGGCTTTGCTTCGAAAGGATATGCCAGGTGCCTCCGTAACCAAATTTACGAGCGTTTCAAGTTTTACTTTTGTTGTTGATGGAAAAACTTATAATTGTAAGATCGGAGGGCTTGGATTGAGCTTTGAAGATGTTAGCAAACAAAAATTCATGGATTTTGACCTAGCTAATACTGGTTTTGGGGATGCGTCTGTAAGCATGTTTCATAATATTCAGGAGTTTCATGAATGGGTTGATGGAAAAGCCAGTCCCTATAAAACTCGGGTTGTTGATTCCAATGGTGGAATGGTTATTATTGATAAAACAAGTGGGGTTGTATCATATGTATTACCTGATAAACCGAATGAGATTCACACAATCAAGCAAGGATATGCCGGTTTGATCGAGTTTCTCGATAAGAATAACAGTGCACAAACGCTTAAATTAGTCCTACGCAATATCAACGTGAATGACATCGAATCCGTCGAGCAGCTTCGTGAAATTGCTAAAAGACTTCCGCCAAACTCGAATGCATTCAGGGATTTTGTTAAAGGAAGCATATCTTATGCTGCAAATGATGATGGTTCATCTGATGAGTATCGTTCACCTATTGATACTTTAAAGTCGGGATGGGGAGATTGTGACGACTACGCAGTTCTCAACGCATTTTGGGCTTACATGAGGGGTTATACAACAAGAGTCATTAAGATAAAGTCTTCTGCTGATGATAAGGATGCGCATGTTTTTGTTGTTTATACGGATGGGAAAACCGGCAATGCTTTTGCGATGGATGTTGATCAAGTGCATCCAATTGCTTCTGCTGATGAAAATGGAATCAATGCTTATTTGGCAACTCAGTGGCCTACGTATAGCATTAACGAGGATGATGAGGGAGGTATCATGCTTGTAGCTGCCGGGAGACCTGACTCATGGGATAAAACTCATCATGAACCTAAAAAGAAATCTGGGACAAAAGGTAATGCAGGCAAAGAAGGTCCTGGTGGGGTTGGATCACCTAGCGGTGGTTCTTAAGGTTGATAAAGTTAAACACCCTTGGCCCAGGCCTTGAGGGTTTCATAATCGCAAGAACCGCAGATAAATTTCTGGGTGGTGGTGTTGTAGAAGAAGGGGACACCGCCGCAACGGCCCTGGTCGTACTGTTCCAGGAGTTTGGCGTTGTCTTCGTCGTGCCAGGTTTCCATGTACTGGAGTTCGATGTTTTCCTCTTTTTTGAGCTGCTCAACGATCGGGTCCATTTCGTGACAGTGGGTGCATTCGGTTCCGCCGAACATGAGGAGGGTGTTGGTGACTGGGGTGGCCATGGAGAATGAATTAATGGTTATTGGTTCTTATTTTAGCATATTCCCTTTATTGCCAAAGTAATTTAACTTTTTGTTATTTCGTCCATTACCAGCTTTGTTAAATCGGGTGCGTAGTATTCTGTCGGCTTGCCGCGAATAGGTTTGTAATGTTTAAACCATTCTGGATGTTCGGTGCGGTATTTTTCGGCTATTTCTTTGACTCGATAAAAGTTTTTTATTCCTGACTCTAACATAATTTCGTTTGTCGATTTCCAGCCGGCTGGAGGTGCTTCATATTTTTTAAACTCTTTTATGAGCATTTCATAAAGTTCCGGACTGTAATAAGTTTTTTTGACTTTGCCAGTTTGGATATCTTTGAACCATTCAGGATGCTCTGAGCGATATTTTTCTGCATTCCTTGAGATTGTTTGCTGGGCAACACCTGTATCTTCAACCAGGCTGGTGCTTGCTTTCCAGCCTTCCGGCACTGCGAGTGTTTTTTCTAATTTCATTAATTCATCTTCAATAATTTTCACCAGTTCAGGGGCGAAAAACTCTTCGACCTGCTTGTGGGCAGCTATATAGTCCTTGAACCATTCAGGGTTGGAAACACGATATTTGTTAGCAATCTCCTTAATCTCTTGAAACCGTTGCTTACCGCGTTTCATTTGAATTCCATTATTGGTAAACCACCCTTCCGGTGCTACTTCATGACTGTTGAGTTCTGAAGCAAGAATTTCAATGAGCTCTGGAGCAAAATATTCAGCTGGTCCACCTTTTTCCGGTCTATATTTTTTAAACCATTCGGGATGTTCGGTGCGATATTTTTCGGCTGCTGTTTTTATAGTTTCATCAGCTTTTTTGAACTCTTTACGTAATGTGGCAAGCGTTTTCCAGCCTGGAGGTGCCACTTCGATAACAATACGAGTTTTCTCATTCGTATCAGCAGAGGCCACTTGAATTGTCCTGAGATCTTCGGTGATTTTTTCAATCAGCTCGGGAGAATAGTGCTCATATTTATTTCCCGAACGTTGATAGTATTCCTTAAACCATTCGGGATGTTCAGCGCGGTATTTTTCGGCTGCGGCAGATACCGTTGTGCTACCTGACCGAAGTTTAACAGCGACTCTGCTCGAAGTCATCCAACCTTCGGGAGCCATTTCGTTTAATTTTTTTTCTGCATTTACCAAATCAACCAACCTGGGTGAATAAAACTCAATGGGGTCCGTTTTTATTGATTGAAACAATCCTGTTTCATCCGGAAACTGGTCGGCATATTTTTGTATTGCCACTTTAAACAGTCTATAACCCATTCCTGTCTGCCGTGCTGCTTCAGTTGCATTTAACCATCCTTCCGGAGGAAGGGAAACTTTTCCGAACTCTTCAATTACGATTTTTACTAATTCAGGGGCATAATGTTCGCTAACACTTCCGGCAAAATTGTAATATTCCTTAAACCATTCGGGATGTTCGGCTCGATACACATCCAATTTTCTGCTTATCTGTATTTCAGTTTTTTTAGTTTTTTCGTGTAGACCATGCATTGATAACCATCCTACCGGAGCATCTTCATATTCGTTTACTTCCGCTTCGATTTTTCCTATGAGAGCAGGTGCATAATGCTCAAAACGTCTTCCCCGAGGATTGAGATATTCTTTAAACCATTCAGGATGTTCAGTGCGATATTTATCAGCAATTTTACCAATAGTTGCGTTGGCCTTACCTAGTTGTTGAGCGAGCTTGGACTCCGGTAACCATCCCGTGGGGGCATCTCCATACTCTGCAAGAGCATCGGTGATCAAAAGACAAAGTTCAGGCGAATAGTGTTCATCGATTCTTCCTTTGGCACTGTAATAATTTTTAAACCACTCTGGATACGCTGCGCGGAAACCTTCTGCTGTATTTTTTACGGTGCTATAACTTTTACCGATGGCGATACTCAATGCACTGTTTGTAATCCAACCTTCAGGAGGATTGGTAATGTTTTTATAATTATCAATAATCATTTGTGAATATGCGGGGCTTAAATATTCCCGCATCTGTTTTTTTTCATCCAAATACATTGCAAAATATTCAGCATGCTCGTTTCTGACTCGATGGGCAACGCGGCGAACCGTGGTTTCTGGTTTTCCAATTTGGAGAGCAATTTCCGAATATGTTTGCCAGCCTTCTGGGGCATGTTGATATTTTTGTTCTTCCATTTGTTTTACGATGCGCATAACTTCTTCCGGATCAACAACCACCTTCAAATTTTTAATATTGAGTATCGGTTTCAGTTGACTACTTCCTGAAGTAATTACCGGATCTCTACCTGATATTCCTTCTACACAGGCACTTCCTGCAACTTGAGCAAAAGTTACGAGCAGTTTTTTCTTTTCGTTATTTTTATCGATAAACTCAATAATTTTTGCAAATTTCTTAGGATTATTTTTATTGATGCGAAGTACTCTGCCACCTCTTTGCTCGGCAACAACAGGCGAAAGGGTCGGACGAAGGTTCAAGCAGACGCTGGCTCTTGGTTCGTCAAATCCTTCAATCAAGATATCAGAGTTACAAAGAACCAAGATGTCACCATCTTCATATTTCTGGATGATATCGTCTTTTTCTTTTTCTGACATATCTCCATGAATCACAGCGGCGGGAACTCCAGCTTCATTAAACATTTTGCTTAAATCCGTTGCGTGATTCACTCCACAACAATAGGCAACTGCTGTTTCGCCATCAAACTCCTGTGTGTATAAGTTAACTGCAGCCTGATTGCGGCTCTGATTGTTAATAGCCTTCGCCAGTTCTTCTTCGGAATAGTCATCGCCAACTACCTCAACCTTTGAAATGTCTGTTTCCGTGTGGGCTGCAATTACCGAGAATGGGCTAAGCATGCCTTCTTTTGCCGCTTCGATGATCGTCATGCTGTGAATCTCCGTGTCGAGAAGCTTTGCTACCTGTTTATTATCTGAATAACGCGGCGTTGCAGTGAAACCAATTTTAATATGCTGATTAAATTTGCGCACTACATCTGAGCGTTTTTTTGAAAGTGCCCGATGTGCTTCATCTAAAATAAGTAACTGATAGTCTTCCGGTTTTATTTTTCCGCTTTCAACACCTGTGACAAAAGAGTTGTAGGTGGTGATAGTTACGTGATGTCCGTGCTCTTTAGCATCTTTATAAATTTTACCAACATCGAGATCTTTGGCGAACTCCTGAATTTTTTCTTCGGTCTGGCCAATGAGAATTGTAGTTGGAACAACGATGAGTGTTTTGAGTCCGGTTGCTTCTATGAACTCTGTAAAAATAACTGTTTTCCCGGTTCCGGTTGGCAGTTTGATATAACCTTCTGTTCCGCCTTCTTCCAGATATGACCGCATGTCTTCAAAAACACCGACCTGCTTTTCCCAGAGTGTACGTTTTTTTTCATCTGAGGAATGAATGGAAAGATATTGATCGAGATTATTAAGGGCTCTGATAATACCGACCCTCCGAGCTTTTTCTTCCGCTGATATTTGCTTTCCTGTTTTTTTCTCACGTAGTGTTTCTAAATAGATATCGTATCTGGCTTTGTATTTTTTCCGGATCTCATTGATATCTTTTTTTATAATATCTTCGTCGGGACTTTCAGGGGTAATGAGTTCATCAAGCTCACCGGAAACATCAAGAATCTGATCTTCGAGTTCTGCGGGAGTTTTTGCCCTGGTTTTTCTTTGTTCGTTTTCTGACATCTATTTTTTTAGCTCAAGATATTTCTTTATTATTATACCATAAATATGGTTTTCTGGCTATTCATCTGGGGTGTGACAAAAAACTTGTTGCAGCGCTTATACTCCAACTTTTTGCTCTTTTCAATCTTGTTAAAATGGGGTCTTGATGTTGCGCAAATATTTGCGCAAAAGTTTATAGTTCGGGCAGTATTTTTCCAGAAGTCCGTAGAATCTTTCGGAGTGGTTGTGGTGCACGGTATGAGAGAGTTCGTGCATGATGACGTAGTCGATGACGCTGAGGGGCATGAAAACGAGTTTCCAGTTGAAGTTGAGATTGTTGCGGTATGAGCAGCTGCCCCAGCGGGATTTTTGGGCGCGGATGGTGACGGTGCCGTAGCGGGTGCCCATATATGCGCTGATCTCTTTGAGCCGTTTTATGAGGTGAACTTTGAACTTTTTGCGGAGGTAGTTTTCCAAAGTTTTTTTGAGAGTTGTTTGATTATCGGGTGCGTAAATAATTATTTCCTCGGTTTTTTCGGCAATGTAGGGGCGTTTGAGTTGGTGGATTTTGATGTGAACAACTTTGGGTTCGCCAAGAATGTTGATGATTGTTCCTTCAGTGATCTGTTTTTTTTGAACTATTTTTTGGGACTCTTCCAGATGTCGTGTGATCCAGAATTTCTTCTGGATAATAAAGTTTTCGATGGCATAGAGAGGTGTGCGTTTGGGGGCACTGACAACCAGGCCTTTTTCGGGGTCCACGTGCAAACGGATAAAGCGTGAGCCGGGTCTGAATGTAACCGTATAATCTATAGTTTGCTCACCTAAATTAATGTTTTTTGTGGCTTTGGTAAGCGGCGGGCGGCTTTTGCGTGCCTTGGGTCTTTTTGAAGGAAAGAAGAAAGATGTCATAGGAAGTTCATGGTATCGTGTTTGTGGCCGATTGCAAGAATATTTGGGTATGCGTATGATAGGTGAGGCTTTAACGCATTTTTTATGGAAGAAAAATCTTCAAAAAGTTTCTGGGACAAACCGATGGCGGTTGTGATTATTTTTATCGTGATGTTTTACGTGATGACTTTTGCAGTTTACTATTTTTATAGTCCGGGTCCCGAAGAACGAAATGAGATGATGAATACTCAGGAACAACAGGCAGCGGCAATCACGACAGGTCAACAACAGGCGAGTGTGGCTATAACGGTGTCTGATTCTATGTCTCAACAAAGCAGTTCACAACAGGGCACACAAGAAAGTGCATCAACTCAACAAGGTGGATCTGGTTCTCAACAGGGAACACAACAGAGTACCCAGCAATAAATTTTGAAAATATTTTATTATTAATTTGAAATAAATATGGCACTCAAGAATGAAATTCAATCTGAACTGGTATCAGCGATGAAAGCGAAAGATGAAGTGAAGACTTCTGTACTGCGCATGCTCAAAGCGGCGATTTTGAAATTTGAAGTTTCCGGTGATCGCAAAGAGGCGACTGATGCCGATATTCTTGCTCTTATTAATAAGGAGATCAAATCACGCAAAGATTCTGTGGAACAGTTTACTACCGGTAACCGCATGGATCTTGCTGAGAAAGAACAGGCTGAAATTAAAGTTCTGGAAGGTTATATGCCACCACAAATGAGTGAAGATGATGTGAAACAGATTGTATTGGATGTAATGAATGAAACCGGCGCTACTTCCAAGGCTGACATCGGTAAAGTTATGGGACCGGTGATGGCGAAAGTGAAGGGTTTGGCTGACGGTGGAATGGTGAATAAAATTGTTTCTTCGTTGTTGAAATAGTTGGCGAGTTAATAATTTTTTTGGGAGGGCGAAAAAGTTGATTTTGGTTTTGTTGTCTCAACTTTTATGAAAATTTATACAAAAACCGGAGACAAAGGGGAGACCGGCCTGATGGGTGGAAAACGGCTTGCAAAAGACTCTTTGCGGATTGAGGCTTATGGAACTGTGGATGAGCTCAATTCGTTTTTGGGTGTGTGCCGTGTACATAATGATGATGTTTTTTTGGGAGAGATTTTTATGATTTTGCAAAAATGTTTATTCAGATTGGGTGCGGATCTTTCAACTCCGGTTACGGAAAAACATCAGGTGCCGCGCGTGACGGACACTTTGGTTGTGCAGATGGAACAGTGGATTGACGTTTTGGATTCAAAACTGCCGCCGTTGAAAAATTTTATTTTGCCGGGCGGTTGTGAATTGGCATCACATTTGCATGTGGCGCGGACTGTTTGCAGGAGGGCCGAAAGGTGTGTGGTTGCTTTGAAGCGTGAGGAGGATATTGGGGAATTACCCGTGCAGTTTTTGAATCGGTTGTCGGACCTTTTGTTTGTGATGGCGCGGTATGCGAATTTGCTGGCGAGGGTGGATGAGGAAAAGTGGTCGGCTTAAGTCCAATGTGATTCGTAGCTCGGCGCACTGAAGTACGGCCGGGGGCCGAGCTCGGCGCATGAAGGTGCGGCTTGGGGCCGGGTCAGCGTAGCTGACCGGTATCGGGTATGGGGTATAAAGTATATGGTATATGGATGTGGTCCTTGTTTGACGGTGAATGATAAAAGGAGGTACAGTCGAATCCACTTTTTATTTTTATGCGAAATTCCATTGGAACGTTTGTTCTTGGTGCGGCGGTTGTGACAGGTGCATGCGCTAAAAATATCAAACCGGCGGATGTGAAATCGTGTCCGATGCCTGCGCATTCGGCGTCTGCTGAGGCGCCTCAGGAGCCGGAAGCGTTTCATACACCGGGGCCGTATGATGTTCCGGAGATGGTGGATAAAGATTATTTGTTGGCGCCGACAAATCCGAATGAGTTTGAAGAGACGATGTTTGGCTGCGTGGCAGCACTCAAGGCAGCTGATTTTACCGGTGCGATTTTGAGTAAATCACCTGTGAAATCCTGCCGCACAGTGCAGCATGTGTATGACGCGCAAAAGGGTGTGATTGATGCCTGTAAGCCTGTTGTTTATGCTGAGGGTTTTTCTTATAGCCGATTAGATCCGACAATTATGCCCCGGATTTTTGCAGTGAAAGCGGAGATGAAAAAATGGGTGGAACAGGTTTTTACTTTAAGACAGAATTTTCCGGAATGTTTTCAGCATGGTCCGGTCAAGCCGAAAAAGCTGCCTACTCCACCGGACGAATTTGAAAATAAAGGGGTGAAGATTTTGCAGACGGCGATGGATGGAGATGCCGTCGGAAAAATTAGCGGAAGTTTCTAAAACTACAATAGTCTAGCTTGGTGCACTGAACTACGGTTGGGGCACGCTGTTTTCTAGAGCCACGCGCGCGTTGCGTTGGAGGTTTTTTCTCTTTGGCCGCATGAGTGGGGAGCCGGCGAATTTTTGGAGGTACTCTTCGTCGGTGGCGATGTTGAGAATTTCCTGGAGGTCCATGGAGCTGCCGGCGATTTTTACGTCTTTGAAAGCTTGCAACGTGAGGGGTTTGGCGAAGGCTTGATTGTATGGGCAGACTTCCTGGCAGATGTCGCAGCCGAAGATTAATTTGCCCATGGGTTTTTGGAATTCGGCGGGAATTTCTTCTTTGTTTTCGATGGTGAGGTAGGAGATGCAGCGGCGGGCGTCGAGTTCACGAGGGGCGACGATGGCCTTTGTGGGGCAGGCTGAAATACAACGCGTGCAGGTGCCGCAGGTGCCCGCCGCTTCACTGTCGTATTCGAGTTTTGCTGTCGTGATAACTTCGCCGAGGAGCACGAAAGATCCGAACTCTTTGGTAATGAGAGTGGTGTTTTTGCCAATAAATCCGAGGCCCGCTTTTACCGCGAAAGCTTTTTCCAAGAGCGGACTGGAGTCCACGCAGGCATAGGTGCCCTCATTTGGTGCAGCGTTTTGAATAAAGTTT
>Ga0068869_100001343_pt1 | contig 14569 bp, 16 predicted proteins | sample KBSMisM52_FD_64676 | JGI IMG/M metagenome (GOLD analysis project Ga0068869, IMG submission 64676) | Miscanthus rhizosphere microbial communities from Kellogg Biological Station, Michigan, USA - KBS Miscanthus M5-2 | ecosystem: Host-associated > Plants > Roots > Rhizosphere > Soil ... | reverse complement strand
CTTACTCGGCGATGCTTCCAATGATTTCATCCCTCCCCCCCCAGGTTCGATGAAACAGCCTGGCCGGCGTTCGGGGGCGGCATTAAGCGTGGTGCCGCAGGTATTGGAGCGCATTGAGAGGCTGAAGCCGCCTGACGTGCTGGATATCGAGCAGACGAAGGTTTGGTGCAGCATTGTCAATGGTCATCCCGCCGATTGGTTTGATGCTGGTGCCATACCTACGCTGGTGCAGTTGTGCAGACATACGGTCATAGCAGACCGCATAGATACCATGATCGGGCAAGTAGGCAACAACGGCACATTGCTGCACCTGCTTGGACAACAGCGCAATGAGAGCCTTGTTATCCGCGCCCTATCGACAACGTTACGCCTGACACCTCAATCGCTGATCAACCACAATGCCAACAAGAAGCAGGCCCAGGTAGTCAATGCGCCGTGGACACGCACAAGAAACGCGGGCTGAGCGTAACATCTGGTGGATAGAGGAATGTTGCCGTGTGCCGAGCGGGCATGCGCAGATGGTGGGCAAGCGGGTCGTGTTGCGGGAATGGCAGCGGGATTGTCTGCGGGCGATATACGACAACCCGCATGGTACAAGGCGGGCGATATTAAGTTTCGGAAGGAAGAACGGCAAAACGGCGTTAAGTGCATTCTTGCTGTTGTTGCACTTGTGCGGGCCGGAAGCGAAAGCCAATTCGGCGATGTATAGTGCAGCGCAGAGCAGGGATCAGGCGGGCCTGTTGTTTGATCTGGCAGCGAAGTGTGTGAGGCTGTCGCCGGAACTGTATCCGTTTATACAAATCCGCCAGACGGCAAAGGAGATTGTCTGTCCCGAGCTTGGGACGTTCTACAAAGCACTATCAGCAGAGGCCACGACGGCATTCGGGCTTAACCCGGCGCTAACGATATTTGACGAACTGGGCCAGGTACGCGGCCCGCGCAGCACATTGTACGAAGCCTTGGAGACGGCAACCGGGGCGCAGGATGATCCGTTGAGCATCATCATCTCGACCCAGGCGCCTACGGATGCGGATTTGCTCAGCGTGCTGATAGACGATGCGCTGGCGGGGAATGACCCGCGAGTGATTGTCAGGTTGTATTCGGCGGATCAGGCGTTGGACCCATTCGATGAAGAAACCATCAAACGGGCAAATCCGGCATTCGGGGATTTTTTGAATAAGGCTGAAGTGCTGGCGATGGCGGAAGATGCTCGGCGGATGCCGAGCCGGGAAAGCGAGTTCCGCAATCTCATCTTGAATCAGCGGGTGGATCGGAACAGCCCGTTTGTGAGTGCGAGTGTGTGGGCCGGCTGCGGTGATGTGCCGTTGCCGATCGATGGCGTGCCGGTATATGGCGGGTTGGACTTGTCGGCTACGGCGGATTTAACGGCGCTGGTATTGATCGGCGAGATTGACGGTGTATGGCAAGTGCATCCGACATTCTGGCTACCATCGGTGGGGCTGAGCACAAAAGCTCGGGCTGACCGGGTGCCGTATGACCAGTGGCAGAAGCAGGGGCATCTGCAAGCGGCGCCGGGCAAGAGCATCGAGTACGAATATGTTGCCGAGCATCTGCGGGATGCGTTTCAGAGGTACGACATTAGGAAGATCGGGTTTGACAGGTGGAACTGGAAGAATTTGCGACCCTGGCTGAGCAGGGCGGGATTTGACGAATACGACCTTGACACCCGGTTTGTCGAATATGGACAGGGCGTAGCGAGTATGTCGCCGGCATTGCGTGAGCTTGAAAGTGACTTACTGAATCGGAAGCTGGCGCACGGCATGCACCCGGTGCTGACGATGTGTGCGGCCGGTGCGGTGGTGTGGTCCGATGCGGCGGGGAACCGGAAACTGCACAAGGCGCTCAGCGCCAGCCGTATTGACGGCATGGTGGCGTTGACGATGGCGCGTGGTGTGGCGGCATCGGACGGCACCAACGACATCGACATCATGGCGATGGTCGCCTGACCCCTTAGCGGGAAATACCATGACCCTGGTACGCAAAACCGCCGCCGGCAAGGTGAGCGGAAGCCTCAGCTACGTCCTGAGCGACGCCACGGTTGACCGGATGGGCGACGTGATCGAGCCGAGCGGGTGGATGCTGGATGCCTTCCGCGCCAACCCGATCGCGCTGTTCAATCATTCGCCGAACCAGCCGATCGGCAAATGGGCGAACATCCGGGTGCAGGATGACCGGCTGGTGGCGGATTACGAGCCGGCGGCGAAAGGCACCAGCCAGCGCACCGACGAGATCAACTCGCTGATCGAGCAGGACATCCTGCGGGCGGCGAGCGTGGGTTTTCGCGGCATCGAGTCGGAGCCGCTGGACTCGAAGCGGCCCGGCGGAGGCATCCGCTACACCCGGCAGGAACTACTCGAAACATCGATTGTCAGCGTGCCGGCCAACCCGGCGGCGCTGCAACTAGCGAAGTCCCTCGGGATTTCGGACGACACCCTAAACCTTGCCTTCGGCGAGCATGCCGCAACGAGGCGGGACGTGGTGAGAACCGGCGAGCATGCCGTGATGAAACCCGCAATGCGGGGAACCCCCATGAACATCGGACAACAGATTGCCGACGCCCAGGCGCGGCTCAATGCGGCGCGGGACGAACTTACCGAACATACCAAGGACGCCGATCACGACGTAGAGCGGGCGCAATTGCTGCAAGAAACTATCGAGGCAGTAACCGAGCGATTGGCCTCCCTGGAGCGCACGGAGAAAGCGCTGTCGGCGCGGTCGCTCGCGCAGCAATCGGAGATTCGCGCGCCGGCCATTGTCCGCCGACCGCTCGGCATCCAGGCGCGCGAAGTGGAACCGCAGGAATATTTCTGGCGGGCCGGATCGGCGATGCTGCGGGCGTACATCCAGCACCGCGCCGTGGACGATATCCTCAACGAGCGCTACCCCGACGACGAGGCTACCGCCATCATCACTAGGGCGGCGCAGCCGGGCGCCACCACGACGCTGGCGACATGGGCAGCCGAGCTGGTGCAGACGGCGACGCAGGCGATGCTCCAGCCGCCAACCGCGCGGCGCATCCTGCCGAGCTTGGCGGCGCAAGGCACCTCTCTGCAATTCGGACCCGATGCCGGGATCATTAAGATTCCGAGCGAGGCCACGACGCCGAATATTGCCGGCAGCTTCGTGGGTGAAAGCCAACCCATCCCGGTTCGCCGGATGGGCTTCACGACGATCAGTCTCTACCCGCACAAGGTCGGCGTCATCACCCGCTACAGCCGAGAGATCGCGGCCTACAGCAACCCGAGCCTGGAAGGCTTGGTACGCGATGCGATCATCCGCAAGACGGGGCTGATGCTGGACACGCTGCTGATCGACAACGTGGCCGGCGGCGGCAGCGGCAGTACCCGGCCGGCGGGGTTGATCAACGGCGTTGCCGCGATCACCGCCACGACGGGCGGCGGCTATGCTGCCATCCTGGGCGATCTCAAGGCGTTGACGGCGCCGTTCTACAACGTCAATGCCGGCGAGCGGCTGGTGATGCTGATCAACCCGGCGCAGGCTCTGGGGTTGATGATGACACCAGGGCCGGGTAACACCGGCTTCAACTGGACGGAGCAGTTCACCAACCGCCTCACCATCATCGAATCGACGGTGGTGCCGGCGGGCACGGTTTACATGATCGACGCGGCGGATTTCGTCAGCGTCATGGGCACGCCCGAGTTCCTGGTGAGTGAAGAGGCGACCCTACACATCGAGGACACCGCGCCGCAGAACATCTCTGCTACCGGCACGCCGAACGTCGTGGCGGCGCCGGTCGAAAGCATGTACCAGACCAACCAACTGGCGTTGCGGCTTATCTTGCCGACTACCTGGGCCATGCGCAGAACGGGCATGGTGCAGTGGATGTCCGGAGTGACTTGGTAGTGCCGCTGACCGTCCTGAACGGCCCGGTCATCGAGGCCGGGCAATCGCTGTCTGCGGGGCTCGACTGCACCGCCGGGGCGATTGTCCGGTTGACCATGCCACCATTCTGGAGCGGCGGGAATCTGTCGTTCCAGATTTCGTCTGACGGGCAGGGCTACAACGACTTGGTGGGAATGGACGGCAAAGAGATCGTCATCCCGGTCGTTCCCGGCAGCGCCGTCGTAGTGGCGCCGCTGTCGGATTACCTGCGCGCGGTCGCGTTTCTCAAGGTGCGGTCGGGAACGCGCACGCATCCCGTGATCCAATGGGAAAAGCGTGATTTCGCGGTCGCTATTGAAGTGCCATGAGGAGGAAGAGTGATGGAAAGTCGCAACGAGCAGCGCCCGGTGCCTGAACAGCCGGCACGCAGCGTGCCGCGTCAGCAGGAAGCCTCGCAGCGGGCCAGCGCTGAACCGCTGAGCGAGCCGCCGCCGCCGCCGCCGACCCCGACCCAGGAGGAACTCGACCGGATGGCGGAAGGAACCTACAACCCGACCGAGCCGCAGCCGCCCGAGGCCGCCGCCGAGGCGCAGAAGCGCGAGCGCGATGCGCTGGAAGCCCGCCACAAACGGGAGCGCGAGCAGCTTGAGCAACGCCAGCGAGCCATGACCCCGCAGGCGGGCGGCGGCTACACCACCCGATAATGGCTGTTGCTTGGCTTAAACGTATGTTTGGGGGCTGGGGCGGACCGGAGGGAAAGTATCGCCCCGGTCCCTACATGCTATCGAGCGGCTGGCTGCCCGCCGGCACTCCGTGGAACTATTGGCAATCCGGTCAGGATGTGCGGCCTTATGGCGGGCCGAGCGCGATGCTGGAAGCCTGCATCAGCGCTTACGCGCAAACCGTGCCGATGTGCAGCGGCGATCACTGGCGGCGGCTCGACAATGGCGGCCGCGAGCGGGTGACGAATAGTGCGCTGTCGCGCATCATGCGGCACCCAAACGACTACGAATCGATTAGCGACTTCCTTTTAAACCTAACGCGCCGGCTCTACGAGACCGGCAATGCCTACGCGGTCGCGATCCGCAACAGTCGGTTTGAAATCTCCGAACTTCACCTGATGCGAACCGGCGCGGCGACGGTCGCAGAGGATGGTTCCATTTTCTACAGCCTCTCCGGCAACGAGATCGTCGAGCGGCGGCTTGACCTGTCGAACGGCGTGCCTAGCCGGGATGTGCTGCATGTGCGATTACACACGCCGAGGCACCCGCTAAAGGGCGAAAGCCCGATCCTGGCGGCGCAGCTCGACCTCGCGATGTCGGGCGCGGCACTGAGCCAGCAGGTGCAGTTCTACCTCAACCAATCCCGTCCGAGCTTCCTGCTCACGACCGACGTTGTAATGAAGCGTGAGCAGGCGCAGGAGCTGCGTGCCTGGTGGAATGAGCAGAGCCAGAGCGAGAATGTCGGCGGCACGCCAATATTGACCGCCGGCCTCAAGGCGCAGCCGGTTCAGACATCGGCGGTCGATGCGCAACTGGTGGAGTCGCTGAAGATGAGCGACCAGAACATCGCGCTCGCATTGCGCATACCATTGCAAATCCTCGGCATCGGCACCTCGACCTTCTCCTCTACCGAGTTGCTGATGCAAAGCTGGATTGCGACGGGGCTCGGTTTCACGCTTAACCACATCGAGGAGAGCTTCGGGTTGCTGTTCGGCCTACGCGGCGTCCCGGATGAATATCTCGAACTCGATACCCGCGCGCTCCTGCGCAGCGCCTACCGCGAGCGGATCGAGGGGTTAGCGCGCGGTGTCATCAGCGGCATCTACTCGCCCGACGAGGCGCGCGCGCAAGAGGATCTGCCAGCGGTTCCGGGCGGGCACGGGGCCGAACCCAGAGTGCAGCAGCAGGTCGTGCCTTTGTCATACGGCAGCGAGATGCAACCGCCCTCGCCGCAACCGGCTACGCCAGCAACCGACAACACCGCCGGGAGCGCCGATGCCGGCGACACCGCGAGCAAACTCGCTTCGTTCCGCGCTTCGTATGACGAATACCGTCACCTTGCCGCGTGACCCGCTGGCGGCCGAGCTTGGCTCGGTCGTCGGGATGCTGGAGCGGGAGTTGCGGTTGCAGATGTCGGCGATGCTGGCCGAGGCGCGGCAGGAGATTGAGGCGCTGCGGGCATGGCGAGCCGAGGCAACGTTGCAGATTGCCACGCTGGTTGGCCCCGCCGGTGCGCAGGGCGAGCGCGGGGAGAGGGGAGAGCCCGGCGAGGCCATCGCAGGCCCGCCCGGCGAACAGGGCATTCCTGGGCCGCCAGGTAAGTTTGCAGCGCCGAAGGCGTGGGAGCGCGGGGTCCATTATGACGGCGGTCTCGTGACGCACGCGGGCTCAACCTGGTGCGCAACGCGTGACACCGCCGAGGAGCCACCGCACGTGGATTGGGTGTGCATCGCCGGACGGGGAGCCGATGGGCGCACACCCGCCTTTCGGGGCGCGTGGAAGGCCGCCAGTGCGTATGAAGCGCTCGACGTGGCAATGGTAGAGGGCTCCTCTTTCGTTGCGCTCTACGACACTCCAGGGGCATGTCCCGGCGACGGCTGGCGGCTCCTAGCGGCGCGTGGCAAATCCGGTCAGCCGGGACCGGCTGGCGCGATGGGTGAGCGCGGCTGGCCCGGCCCGCCGGGACCGTCGCCGACCGCGCTCGATGTTGACGGCGAGGGACTGTTGACGCTGCGGCTTGGCGACGGCTCGACGCTGAGCTGCGATCTCTATCCGGTTCTGGCGAAGCTGCGATGAGCCGCTGGGGCTATCGCTTCACGCGCGTCGTCACGCCGGCCGCGAGCCTGGCGCTCGTCAGCGTTGATCAGGCAAAGGCCGCGCTGGGCATTGACGCGAGCGACACCTCGCAAGACGCGGCGCTTTCGGCGCAGATCGACGCGGTATCGGCGGCGATCAATAACTGGTGCGACAGGGTGTTCGCGGTGCAGACCTACCGCGATCAGTTGCGCAACGCCTGCGGCTGGTATGGCGAGCCGCTGGTGGTGCGACAATACCCGATTGTCGTGGATGATGGCGGCGTGCCGCTGGTAAGCGTCGCGGAGGACGGCGGCGCGCTCGATCCGACGTTACTGGAGGTGTTCCCCGAGCAAGGCGCCGTGTACCGGCTCGATGCGAGCATGGTCCCGAGCGCGTGGGGCGCGGCGCTCGTCGTCGTGGATTACACCAGCGGGTTTCAGGCGGTCCCGAGCGACGTACAGGCCGCCTGCCTCGAATGGCTGACGCTGCGGTGGCATGCGGTCGGGCGCGACCCGGCGCTGCGTTCGGAGGCAATCCCCGATCTCATCACCCAAGTGTACGCAGGCGATGCCGGTGCCGGCACTAGCGGCGGTGCCATGCCGGCGGGCGCGCAGGATATGCTCTACCCTTACAAAATTTGGACGGTATGACGCCCGGAACCCTCATCGAGCGGCTCGACGCGGCAATCGCCGGCTACGGGCAAAGCGTGACACTGCAACGCACCGCGGTCGATCCGACCACCGGCGGCATCACGGTAGCCGAGGCCGTGACGTGTCCGGCAGCAGTCCGCAATTTCGGGCCGCAATCCTTGGAACCCGGAGAGGCTAAGGAGATCAAGGTCGTGCTCAGCCCAACCGGCGTCGGATCATTCGGCCTGCCGAGCCGTGACGATGTAATCCTGATCGACGGCAACCCGAGCAACATCACCGAGATCGATCCGCTGACCTATGGCGGCGCGCTAGTCCGCATCAACCTGCTCTGCCGTGGATAAGCGCGAGACAATTCTATCCCGGCTGGCGGCAGTTTGCGTTTCGGTGAGCGGCATCTCGGCCGTCGTCCGCAACGCCCTCGACGTACCCGGCAATGCCCGTCCGGCGGTGATCATACAGGACGGCATCGAGGCGATGATCGATCAGCCGGAGAACGTGCGGCATAGCGAATTGCAGCGCATGGAATTATCGCCGGGCATCACCGTGTATGTGCGGGCCGGCGGCGCGGCGGATGCCGGGGTATTACTATCTCGCTACCGCACTGCGATTGTCTCCGCGGCGCTGAACGACGGCACCTTACGCGATGTCACCGGCACGAACGGACGTATTCGCTACGAGGGTTGCGCGGTGTTGCCGCCCGACGCCGAGGCCAAGGAACATCGGCTCGATATAACGCTAGTCTTCACCTACGCATTCCGCCTGGACGAACTACTATGACGGCGGCGATCACCATCGACTCCAACCTCAATCGGTTGGTCCTGCATTTCGACGAACTACCGGCAGCGCTTCAGCGCAAGCTGAAGATAGCGATAGGCCGATCGACACACGCATTGCTGGCGCGGGTCAAGGCCGCCGAGCCGGTACAGACCGGCCGCATGCGCGCCGCGACGCATGCTTTTGTCGACGAGCGCGAAGATTTCGTTCGCGGCCGCGTGAGAATACTCGCCACGGGCAAGGCAAATCCGCTTGCTGCGAGGTTCGGTGCGCTCGAATACGGTGGGCCAGGAAAGCGGCGGGCCGGGAAACGGGTCACGGTGCGGGCCTATAGCCGCGGCGGGCAACCCGTCGGCAGCTATGAGCGGCGCCAGCCGAGAATACGGGCGCGCCGGTTCTTGCGTGGACCCTTCGCGGCGATGCGGCTGGCAATCAAGGCCGAACTCGAAGCCGCCATCGGTCAGGCAATCAATGAGTTCGACTTCGACAGCTTGAAGTAACCTCAATGAAGGATGGTTGATATGGCCGTCTCGTCACTCAACATCGGCACCGAGCCCGAGAAGCGAGGTACGCTTATCTTCACCGGCGCGAACGACATCGGACCCCAACTCGTCATCACGTTGACCAATGTTCAGATCACGCCATCCGCCCCGATGAACTTCATCGGCGACGAGTACGGACTGCTCGAAGTAACGGGCGAGGTGCTGGCCGACGATACCGGGAGCTTCGGCACGGTCGAGCATCCCGACGATGCTCTCGTGCCACCCGATGTTAGCAACTACTATGTCGGCACCGGGGTCGTCACTTGGACGCCGGAAGCTAGCACCGCGGTGCCAACACCGACGGCGCGCGATGTTGGCAACGTCAATGTCTTCGAGTTCACCCAGACCGTCGAGCAGCTCGACCACTGGAACCACCGCGGCGGCATCCGCAAGAAAGACTTCCGGCCTGTCGTCCAGCAATCGGCAACGGTTCGGATGGTGATGGACGAGTTCAGCGCCGAGAACCTGCGTCTGGCATTGATGGCGGCCTAAAATGCCGATCAGCTTTCTAGAGTTGGTGCCGGTCAGGCCCCACGCGACTGTTGTCATTGAAGGCGAAGCCGGCCCGGCGCAATTCGAGATTACGGGCATCACATTGACCGCTCTTGCCGAGATCGCTCGAAAATATCCGGCATTCGCTCATGTGGTCGAGGGCAACGCCGGCCTGATGAGTTCAACCGAGGCAATGCCGGCGATAATCGCGGCGGGCCTCGGGCATCACGGCGATTCGGACTACGAGCGGCACGCTGGCCTATTGCCTTCGGATCTCGTCATCTCCTTAGCCGGGGAGATCATCAAGCTGACATTCCCGGCGCGCCCTTCGCTGCTGGCCGAGCCGGAACCCGCCGAGCCCGAGCCAGCGCAGCCGACAGACGGCGGCCTCAGCGCAAATCGGCCGGCAGTCATCTCGCAGTTGCGATTGAGCAGTTGATCGCCTGGAACCATCCCCCGGCAGCGGTCTGGCAGATGACCCCGGCGCAGGTTTTTGCGTGGGTCACGCTCGGTCTCGACCGCGAGCGGATCGATCGTGCGTTACGGCTGGTTGATGCCACCACCGCCGCTCGCCGCGACGGCAGCCAGATCCAGGGCGCCATCAGGGAATTGACCGGAACCTAATGGCCGACAACAACCTCACCGTTCAGATCGGCGGCGACAGTTCCAAGCTCCGCGCCGATCTCAAGTTCACGCAGACCGCGCTCAAGGACCTCGACCGCCAGATCAGCGCCGCATTTAAGAGCGGCGACACCGCTCGGGCGCGGGATCTATCCAACACCTTCGGCAAGATGAAGGATGAGGCGGTCAACCTCGAACGCAGCCTCCGGGGTGTCGGGGCGACCGGCAGCCGAGCATTCAACGAGATCACGCAGGCCGCCACGCGGGCAGACGCAAGTGTCAATGTGACGGCGAGAAGCACCAGCCGGCTATTCAAGCAACTGCAAAGCGTGCCGCGCGCCTTCGGTATCGGCGGGACTTTGCTCGGCGGCGGGATCGGCGGGGCCGCAGGCGCTGCGGTCGGCATCGGGATTAGCAAACTGATCGACCAGTTCGGCGAACTGGCGAAGACCATGCGCGAGATTCGCGACCTGTCACGCGAGACCGGCGCCAAGCCGCTAATGGTTCAAGGCATGCAGGAACTCGCCAAGGAGGCCAGCGAGACCGAGGACGCCGCCAATAAGTTTCTTACCGGCGTGTCCCGTACCCTCGCGAAGGTTGCGACAGAGACAGCAGACGACACAAAGGCTACCACGCAGAACTTCGCCATCTTCGGCGATAAGACCGTGCAGGTAATGCGTGGGGCCGAGAAAGCTACGCTAGACTTCTCGGATTCGCTCTCGATACTTCAGATCAATCGAGAGCAGTTGAAAAAGCAAGAGTGGGCGAAGGGAGTGCAGACGCTCGGGGAGGCATTTCTAAGGACAGAGAAAAACGCCAAACAACTGGGTCTTAATGAAATTCAACTCAATGAAATATCAAAAGACGTATTCGGCGTGCCGAGGGCGGGGCTTGACGCGCTGCTAGCGGCCTTTACGAGACTCGATGAAAAGCAGAAGGAGCTTGCCGCATCGGCGCGCGGCGCCACCGCTGCAAACTTTGCCGCTGTCGATGAGGTTGCAAAAGCCCAGGAGAAGCTATCCCAGCAAACGAAGGAGAGTGGGTCGGCGATCGCCAAAAATGTCGCCCCCGCCTGGGCCGCGTTCCTTCGGGGAATGACCGATGCCCTCAAAAACTTGCCCGAGACATTGCAACAATCCCTGACCGCCCCTGCAGGCCCGACCTTTACCAAGCCAATAACGGACGAAGCCAACAAGCTACCGCCGTTCTTTACTGACTTGATGTCGAAGATCGGGAAAATCTTTCAGGACACCCCGAAGGAATTTGTTTTTCCGCTCGATCCGATAAAGGAGGAGGCCAACAAGCTGCCGTCATTCTTTGAGGGATTGACGAACACGCTGGACGATATCTGGTCGCGTTTCTGGAAGGGCCTTTCGATGGAGGCCAAAGCCGCAACGCTCGATGTCCAAGGTGGAATGGCGGCAATCAAGGCGTCAGCGGATCAAGCGACCGCATCAGTTAAACAAATGGGCGCAGTGGGCGGCGATTACGGAGGTGGTGGTGATACTGCTGGCGGCGGCGCCTCTAGCGTATCCGTGAAGCGCGGACCGGGTACCGGACCTACTGGCGGGTATGGTCCCGCTAGCTTTAATCAGTCTACCGGCTACGGTCCCGGTAGTTTCCCGACGCAATCAATCCTGCCGGGGGTCAGTGACTATCAGGCGCTCCCGCCGCATATGGTCTCTCCGATGGCGACATCATCCTATGGATCGCAGGCCGCCAAATCCGCCGCCGAGGCAAGCGCGGATGCCGCCTACGCCGCCCGATCCGCCGCCGAGGCGAGCGCTACAGCTGTAAAAGCCTGGGTCGATCCCGGCGTGAAGTTCGCCTCGGGCGGAATGGTGCGCGGCCCCGGCACGGCGACCAGCGACAGCATTCTTGCCCGGCTGAGCGCCGGCGAGTTCGTTATGCGCGCGGCGGCTGTGAACCGGGTCGGCGCCGGCTTCCTCTCCCGCCTCAATGGCTTTGCCGATGGCGGGATGGTGATGCCATCGCGCTCGATCCCGAGCTTTGCCAGCGGCGGTCTGGTATCCGGCGGCGTTGGTGGCGCGACGGTTAATCTTGTGTTCCCCGGCGGCAGCTTCGAGCTACGCGCGGATAGCGAGACGGTCGGGGCGCTCACCCGCGAGGCGCGGCGCGCCGGCATGCTCAACGCCGGCCGACTGCCGGGCGCCTTTGCCTGATGGCGAATGAAACCATCCTCGTCATCAGCGGGCCGGGAATGCCTCCGTGGGCGGCGCGCGGGTTAACACAGAGCCTCGATCCGATCGAGGCCAGCGGCAACCTCGCCCGCACCGTCAACGGCGTCCTGATCGATCTATCGCCCGCACAGATGCGGAAGTTCAAGAGCACGATATCGTGCTCGGACGTTGATAGCCCGGCACTGGATGGACTATGGCCGGGCATGGTGCTCACCGTCGATTGCGTGCCTGAGCTGGGCTACCTGACAACCGGCGGCACACCGGAACGGACGGTCGTGCCCGGGTCGTCGCGCGTCAGTAACGCATGGACCTACTACCGCCCGCGGCTCGATATGCGGATCACCAACTACAGCGTCGAGCGCAATGAATACGGCGCGCTCACTAGCTGGCAACTCAATCTAGAGGAAATCTAATTACTGGCCTGCTGGCTTTTGAGTATTGCGGGCGTTGCGCGCCGCCTCTTCTTCTCGAAGTAAGATATGCATGCGAGCCATGTGAGCCATGACCGTGTAATGAGTCAAGCAAATGTGCATTTCATCGACCGTTAACTGCGGGGCCGGCGTTTTTTCGCATTTCTCGGACATTGACGACTGCGCTCTTGCGGGGAGTGCGAGGCCGAGAGAGGCAGCGGCGAGGATGGCGATAGCCAGGATGCGGATGTTCATGCGCACTCAATTCACGAGCGCGGCAATCGTCGCAGAGAAAAGATAGTTAATGCCGGGACCGTTCTTCTTTACCTGGGTGCCGGCGCCGATCGCCTACGACTCGACGGTCCATGCCGTCGAGGACGAGGAGATCGTCTCGCTCTCGGTCACGCAGTCGGAGGGCGACTTCGCGGGGCTGAATATCGTAGTCCGCAATCCGTTCTATGGATTGCTTGCGCCGACCCGGCATCAGTGGTGCTGGCTGAGCTGGTACGACGGCGCTGCCTATGTGCCGCTGTTTCATGGGCGCCTCATCGCGTTCCCGGAAAGCATCGACGGCGAAGCGGTGGCGCTGCTCTTTTCAGCCAAGCCGCCGAACTTCGACAGCATCAAGGCCAGCTACGCCGAGACGCTAAAAGTGCTGCCGTTCTGGGACCCGATCTGGATCACCGGCGACACCGAGAACCCCGACAACGTACTAAACGCCTACGGCTGTCGCTGGCATATCGACCGTCGCACGCTGGCGCTCACCCACTCGGACGAAGTAACCGGCGAGGATGGTACGATCAGCGTCGGCGAAGCGGATCACCTCTACGATGCGTTTTCGGCTTCGTACTCCAACCCGCCACTGTCTCGCGTAGACATCGAGGGATCGCTCGGCTGGACCCAATCGGGCAGCGGCACAATCGACCTGACGTGGAACGTCTACGACATTTGCCTAATCCAGAAATCGATCTACACGCACCCGAGGGCCGGCGTAATTTCGAGCCTGACCGGCAATGGATTGCTGGACGATTGGCCGAAGCCGGGAACTTCAATAGACGGCGGCTGGAAGGTCAATGATGCGACCGGCGCCTTTGAAGCGCCAAAGAGCTTCAAGCGCTACAACTATCACGTCGAATATCGGCAGGTTAATACCGACCCCGCCGACCCCGAGCGGGCCACGACAAACCTCGCCTACTATTACTTCGGCGCGGAAGGCGATTACCAAGTTGATTTCCCGGTCTCAGCGATCCAGCAATTCACGCTGTTCGATTGGGAAGCCGACCGGAAGCGCACCGAGACCTTCAAGTGTTCGCTCTATGCGGACATACAGCCGCTGCTCGCCGAGCCGGACAACGAGGAAAACGTCGGCAGTATCAAGATCAGCGCCTCGGATACCGTCACCGAGCCGGACGGGTCCGGCAACATGGCGATCGGCGACACCCGCCGCACCAGCTATATGAACACCGATCGCGGCGCGCTGAGCGTGCAGTATCTTCTACTGCTGGCGCGCACCGAGTTGCGCCGCTCGGCGCGGGCTATCGAAATATCGTGCAGGGTGCCGTGGCATATCGGCGTCGGCGCGACGCTTCGTCAGAACGTCCACATCGCCGACTACCGCCTACCGGGCGGCGAGGCGGACGGAAAGATTATCTCCTACGAACTGGCCGCCGCCGGCACGGGCGAGATGTCTGTCGGCCTGACCATCGGCTGTACGATAGGACACGACGGCACCGTATCCGCTGCCGATGGTGAGACGACATATGTAGACCTCGGCTACGTCGAGGCTGGCTACCAGCAAATGACCGGCGCCGAGATCATGCTGCCGACCGACGATCTCGTGTATCAATCGCTCGATGGGTTCCCGGTCAATGACGACGGCGTGGACCTGTTCAACATCAACGAGACGACAGCGGTGTTATCGCTGGGTCTCACCGGCGGCATGGATACGCAGACGCAAGTTGTCGAGGCTGTCTCGGACCCGATAGACGCGCTGCGGCAATACCCCACCCGCCTCTGCGTGACGCTGGTGCCGGTTGCGGGACAAAACTTCGACACGGTGTACGCGCCCGACGTGCAGCCGCTGCCGATCCCGAAGCGGATCGACCTCGAAGCGCCGGCCCCCGGTCTGGCGCGGGCGGCATAAGATGGCAGCAAGCTCGGCGGGGCTATCGTATCAATACGCCCGACACCTACCGCTCAAACCCAAGAGCACCGAGC
>Ga0068869_100001341_pt1 | contig 14597 bp, 8 predicted proteins | sample KBSMisM52_FD_64676 | JGI IMG/M metagenome (GOLD analysis project Ga0068869, IMG submission 64676) | Miscanthus rhizosphere microbial communities from Kellogg Biological Station, Michigan, USA - KBS Miscanthus M5-2 | ecosystem: Host-associated > Plants > Roots > Rhizosphere > Soil ... | reverse complement strand
TAAAAAAAGCGATTGTAGAACAGTAGGCCGAGAGCTATTGCAAACGCAGAGAGCGCTGCGAAGAAGAGCGTCCACGGCATCGCTCGCGTAGCCGGGACCGGTGAGTTCTTCATGATTTCATCGCGCATACGTTTGTTTAGTGCCAGGACGACTTCCAATGCACCTATAAAGAAGAAGAACGCCGCGCCGCAGTATCTCCACATCGATTAACTAGCCCTCCAAATTCCAACTTCTCAGAAAAGAGCGGGGGCAAGTCCGCCTTCCCGACCCTGAGCTACTCATCCTCGAGTTTTGATCCTTGCTTGAAAGACATTCAATCGTGAATTCTCCGAACCGCCTGATAGTCTCAGGGTCAGGAAGGCGGGCTTGCCCCCGCTGTATTCTTTGCAGTTCACTTAATTACTTTACCGCGGTCGCTGGCCCCAGGTCGGTGGCGGCGGTTCTTTAACTGAACGATCGACCGGCCGCTCCTTCAACATGCGCAAGGCTTCCGCGACGGCGCGTTCAAGTTGCGGATCGCGTCCGGAGATAACATCCTTCGGCCAGTTCTCGACGTCGACGTCCGGCCCTACGCCTTCGTTCTCCACCGCCCATTTATTGTCGCGAGTAAAGAATCCGCCGCGCGGGGCGATCATTGAACCACCATCAACAAACCCCGGCGTGTCAGCCGTGTGAACCAATCCGCCCCAGGTCCGTTTCCCAACTAAAAGACCGAGCTTCCGACGCTTGAACATGTAGGGCATCAGATCGCCGCCGGAGCCGGCCATCTCGTTAATGATCATTACCTTTGGCCCCCATATACCCGCCGAAGGACTGGTAAACGGATAACGATCGCCGGCAACGTTGTTGAAGTAGCCATCGAAGTCGCGCCCAAGCACGTCGATGATGTAATCTGCCGCAGACCCGCCGCCGTTGTAACGTTCATCAACAACCACACCCTTCTTGTCTTGTTGCGAAAAGTAGTAACGATTGAAACTCGAATAGCCCGGCTGGCCGGTGTTGGGAAGATAGACGTAAGCAAGTTGGCCGTCTGAAAGTTTCTCAACCAATCTGCGGTTCGATTCGACCCAGGCGCGCGCGCGCAAACCCTGCTCGCTGGCAACCGGAACGACTGTGACACTGCGCGCGCCTTCCATTGAAGGCTTGTTGTTAACCGTTAGCGAAGTTTGCCGGTTCGCGGAGCCGTCGAGCAGCCGGTAAATATTGTCGGGCGCCTTCAACTCAATGCCGTTGATCGCGAGAATGTAATCACCGACGGCGACGTTTGCACCGGGCGCCGCCAGCGGCGCGCGCAGTTCCGGATTCCAGCTTTCATTGTCGTAGATCCTGGTCACTCGGTAGCGGCCATTCTCGATCGCGAAATCAGCGCCCAACAGTCCGCCCTGGACCGTCGGCACTTCCGGCATGTCGCCCCCGCGGACATAGGAGTGTCCAATCGCGATCTCTGCGCCCATCATATCGAGCAGGTAGTTGAGATCGGCGCGATGATTCACGTGCGGCAGCAACTGCCCATACATCTCCTTCATCTTCGGCCAATCAGAGCCGTGCATATTGGGGACGTAGAGGTAATCGCGCTCGTTGCGCCAACCCTCGTTGAAGATTTGCTGAAACTCCTGCCTCGGATCGAGATACATCCGCAGCCTGGCGTTGAGCCGTCCCTGTCCTGCCGTCGGCGGATTCTTATCAGCATCGACCAAAAACAATGAAGGAGGCTGCGGTGGTCCCGCTGGGGCTTGCCCGAAACCTCCCGCGACCGGGGTTCGATAAACGAGCTTGTGTCCGTCGGCACTGACATCGAAAGCAGCGACGCCGGTTACGAACGACGCGGCTTTGCGATCACTCAGGCGATAGCGCCACAGCTCATTTCCTCTCGGGCCGGCGGTGCCTTCCTGCCCGCGTGGTGAACTCGCCTCAAGGAAGAACACGGTGCCATCACCTCCCGCGCGCAGGTCGCCATACTGTCGCTCCGGAACGCCGCTGACGGAAACAATTCTTTGCTGCAGTCCATCGAAGTCGATGGCGACAGTCACCTGCTTGCGGGAGCGCCGCGGAGTCTGCGCAGACTGATCGCCCTGCGAGTTGTCGTTTGCGGCAGCGGAATCCGGAGTCGCCGATTCAGATCCGCGACCGGGACCTGGCGAGGGACTCGGCATCGCGTTGCCCAGACCTTTGTCTTCATCGCTCTCCGGCAGCAGTGGACTGGCTTCAGTTTTTTTCAGCACCGCAACATACAAACCGAAGTTTTCGTCGTGGTCGTAAGACGTCATGTCGAGCCATTGCGAACCCAGGCCAAAATCCGTCGACGCGAGAAACCAGAGATACTTTCCACTCGCATCCCAGGCCGGCGAGAGGGCGTCCGCAAGTCCATCGGTAACCTGCTTTGTCTCACCGGTCTCGACGTTGCTGATAAAGATCGCGTGATACATGGATCGCAGGCGGCTGGCATAAGCCACCCACTTTGAATCAGGACTCCAAACTGGATCGAGCGTACGGTTCGGCACCATCCACGGATCGTTGCCGACAACCTTCGCCTGACCGCTGGCTACATCGAGCACCCAAACTTTCAGGTTTGTATCGCTGAACAGCAGCTTCTTCGAATCGGGCGACCATGAGGCGTTGTAGTAGTGAGTCGGATGATTGAGCACGATTTCGCGCGGCGGCGTCAGGCCGTCCTGCGCTTCAATGTAGAGCCGATACTCGCCCGACTTGTCGCTGAAATACGAAATGAACTTGCCGTCGGGAGACCAGGCTGGATCGCGCTCGGCAGAAGCGCTCGAGTTGGTCAGGTTGCGTATGTCGCCTTTCTCGGCGGGAATGGTGAAGATCTCCCCGCGTGCTTCTACGAGCACGCGCTTGCCGGTAGGCGAAAGCGACATGTTTGTCATGCGCGCGGTTACGTCTTTCCAGTTTGGCATCATCCAGGGAAAGTCTCCGGCGGCAGTGATGTTGACGACATGCTCTTTGCCGTTGTTCGGATCCAACTCATGCACGTAACCGGCTTGCTCGAAGACTAAAGTACCAGCGCCCGAATCGAGCGTCTTGACGTCGAAGTCTGTGAACTTCGTAAGTTGCGATAGTTTTTTCGTTCTGGTTTGGTATTCCCAAATGTTGGCAACGCCGTCGCGATCGGAAATGAAATAGACCGCGTCGTCGATCCAGACCGGGTCGACGTCTTTCGAGTCGGTCCACGGCGGTGAAGTCAAATCGTAACTTTTAAGATCGACGATCCAGATGGGGCGGTTCTGGCCGCCGCGATAGTTGCGGCGTTCTTCGTCCCACGAATTGTTCATGCGATAGGCGACGCGCGCGCCGTCCGCTGAAATCTTGCCCTGATAAGCGCGTGGCAACGGAAACGGTTCTTCCATGCCGCCGGTAGCGGGCACGGTCCAGAAGCGTGGCGCTCCGGCCGGCGCCCAGGTGGCGCGCGAAGATGAGAACAAAACTGACTTGCCATCAGCCGTCCAGCCCTGAACCAGATCGCCGCCCGGATGCCAGGTAAGCCGGCGCGGCTCTCCGCCTTCTGCCGGTGCCACGTAGACGTCAAGATTTCCTGCGTACTCGCCGCTAAAGGCGATCCACTTTCCGTCTGGTGAGAAATGCGGATTCGATGTTTGACCCTGGAAGCTCGTGAGCCGGCGAGCACTACCACCGGAACGGGGTACCGTCCAAATGTTATTGGCATAAGCAAAGGCTATTTGCGACGTGCTCACCGTCGGCGTGCGCAGCAGGCGAGTTTGCGCATTTGCCGTTTGCACCAGGACAAGACTGCCGATTGCGAGAGCCACGAGCAGCCTGAAAGGTCTATAAGTCAGGCTGCGATTAGGGAGAACGGTAGCGCGGCGGCAGGTCGCAGCCGCCAAACTTCGCTTAGGCATGTGGTGGTTCCTCCAGACAGGTCGGATGATTGCGCGACACTTTTAGCATGAAGCTGCACGCCTGAGCTAGTCGAAAAAAACCCAAAAAACCGGAAGCGGCCTCCGAGAAACTGGAAAAGAAACGAGACTTCGGAACGTCAGACGTACTAAAGTTTTTTCGCTGGATTTGCCGAAACTAATTACTGCGGACGACGTAGTAACCGAACAAAGCGGCACTCGGCTCTAATGTGCAATTATTCAGGTCGTCTCCCTCTTCGGTATGAACTTGATGCACGCGTTCCAATAAAAATTTACGGAGAAGCTAATGACTAACTCGCAAAAATCTCTAGTGGCCTTCGCGCTATTGTCGGCAATCAGTCTGACAGCAGTATTTGGCCAGACGCGTCGTGGCAACGATCTTTCGAGCATGGACAAGAATACTTCTGCCTGTACAGATTTTTATCAGTACGCCAATGGCACCTGGCTCAAGAACACTGAAATCCCCGCCGCCTACTCGTCGTGGGGCGCTTTCAACGTGCTGGCCGAGAATAATCGCAAGGCGCTGCACGAGATTTTGGAAGAGGCCGCGAAGAAGACCAATGCCGTCAAGGGTAGCAACGAACAGAAGATCGGCGACTACTACGCCAGCTGTCTGGATGAAACCAAGCGGGAAGCCGAAGGCATGAAGCCGCTGGTGTCTGAACTTGCGCGCATCGAAAAGATTCAGGATGTGAAAGGCGTGCAAGCGCAGATTGCTTACATGCATCGCCATGGGATTCCGACATTGTTCGGCTACGGCTCGTTGCCTGATCTGAAACACAGTTCAATGGTTTTAGGCGCGGCGGGCCAGGGAGGTCTGAGCCTGCCGAACCGCGATTACTACACCAAAACTGATGAGACTTCAGTGAAGTTACGCGAAGCTTTTGTTGGCCACATGGCGAACATGTTTCAGTTGGTAGGAGACACGCCGGAGCAGGCAGCAAAGAATGCGCAGGCGGTGCTCGCGTTTCAAACCCGGCTCGCGCAAAACTCGCGCACGCCGGTTGAACTGCGCGACCCGACCACGCAATACCACATGATGAACCCGGCGCAGTTGAAGGAACTGACACCGGCTTTTTCCTGGGAAGACTACAGGAGTGGCGCCGGCGCACCCACCACTGGCGATATCAACGTTACCCAACCGGAGTTTTTTGCCGCCGTCAACAAAATGGTAACTGAAGTTCCAGTCGCCGATTGGAAGACTTATCTGCGTTGGCATCTGATTACCGCGGCCGCGCCAAGCTTGTCATCGAAGTTTGAGCAGGAAAACTTTAACTTCTTTGGCAAAACGCTTGAAGGCAGAAAAGAGCAACTCCCGCGCTGGCGCCGTTGCGTCTCAGCCACTGATGCCAGTCTCGGCGAAGCGTTGGGCCAGGTCTACGTGGCCCGCACCTTTACGCCCGAGTCGAAGGCCCGCATGCAGGCGATGGTCAACAACTTAATCGCGGCCTTCCGCGAGCGCCTGCAAAAACTCGACTGGATGAGCGAGGATACGCGCAAGCAGGCGATCGGGAAGCTCAATGCTTTCGGTCAGAAGATTGGTTACCCTGACAAGTGGATCGACTACTCGACGCTTACTGTTTCGCGTGATTCGTATTTGGCAAACGTTTTGCGGTCCAGCGAGTTTGATCAGATGCGCGACTTCAACAAGATCAATAAGCCGGTTGACCGTAAGGAGTGGGGGATGACTCCGCCCACCGTCAACGCCGGTTACAACTCGCTCAATAACGATATCTCGTTTCCGGCGGGGATTCTGCAGGCGCCTTTCTTCAATCCTGACGCCGACGATGCGATTAACTACGGCGCCATCGGCGCCATCATCGGCCATGAAATTACACATGGCTATGACGACTCAGGCAGCGAGTTTGACGCACTGGGCAACCTGAAAAACTGGTGGACCGAGAACGATAAGAAAAATTTCGACACCCGCGCTGACTGCGTGGTCAATCAGTTCAGCGAATTCGAGGCCGAACCCGGGTTGCATCTCCAAGGCAAGCTCGTTTCAGGCGAATCGATTGCCGACCTGGGCGGACTTTACGTCGCCTACGACGCATATTTGAAATCGCTCGAAGGCAAGCCGCGTCCGGCTGTAATCGATGGCTTCAGCCCGGAGCAACGCTTCTTCCTTGGCTGGGCACAAGCGTGGGCTGAGAAAGATACGCCAGAGGCGTCACGATTGCAGGCACAGTCTGATCCGCATCCGCTCTCGCGCTTTCGCGTCAACGGGCCGCTTTCAAACATGCCGAAGTTCGCCGAGGCGTTTCAGTGCAAGACTGGCGATCCGATGGTGCGGGAGGCTTCGAAGCGTTGCCAGATTTGGTGACATGGTCTTCCTGGGAAAACTTGTGGGACCGCGTGCGTCCCGCCCGTCTTAAGCAACGGGTTCGCTCAAGCGACAATTAAATCTGTAATTTCAACTGTGTGGCATTCAACGGAAGCGGGCGAGACGCCCGCGGTCCCAGACAATCACTTGAGGAATATTTGTATGAGCCTGAAGTCTCTTATCGCGTGCGCGCTGCTTTTGTCGCTGGCTGTCGCAACGATCTTTGGACAGTCTCCTTCCAGTTTTGATCTCGCCAATATCGACAAGAACACCCAGGCCTGCACCGATTTTTATCAGTATGCGGTTGGTGGCTGGCTGGCGCGCAATCCCATTCCCGCCGCGTTTCCCAGCTGGGGCGTCGACAGTGCGCTGGACGATCAGAACCGCGACATCCTGCGGCAGATTCTCGAAGCGGCGGCGCAAAATACAAAGGCCGCCAAGGGAAGCAGCGAACAAAAGGTTGGAGACTTTTACGCCAGTTGCATGAACGAAGCGAAGATCGAGGCTGATGGTCTGGCGCCACTTGCCGCTGAATTCTCGCGCATCGACAAGATCAAAGATCAGCGCTCGCTGCAGGAAGAGATAGCCCACCTCCACGCTGCCGGGGTTAATGCCCTGTTTCTCGTCGGATCCGCGCAGGACGCGAAAAACAGCGCCGAGGTAATTGTCCAAATTTGGCAGGGCGGACTTGGACTCCCTGAAGGTGAGTATTACTTCAAGACCGACGACAAGTCGAAAGAGATTCGCGACGCTTACGTCAAACATGTCGCGAAGATGTTTGAGCTGCTGGGCGATGATCCTGCGAAGGCCGCCGGCGAAGCCCAGACAGTAATGAACTTCGAAATGAAGTTGGCGGAGGCCTGGATGCCGCGAGTTGAGCGGCGCGATCCGCAAAAAGTTTACAACCGCAAGACACTCGCTCAACTCAGTGCCCTGGCGCCAAACTTTGATTGGGCAGGTTATCTAAAGAACGTCGGCCTTAGTCGTCGCACTGATGCGACCGTCGGTCAACCGAAATATGTTGAGCGGATTAATCAGCAAATGACCGGCATGCCTTTGGGCGACTGGCAAACCTATCTGCGTTGGCGGCTAATCAATGCGCGGGCCGCAAATCTTTCGCAAAAGTTCGTTGCCGAGGATTTCGATTTTAAAGGTCGGGTATTAACCGGGACGACTGAGCTTCTTCCTCGTTGGAAGCGTTGCGTTGCGTCTGCCGATAATGAGATGGGTGAAGCGCTCGGTGAGGTTTACGTGAAGAAGGCCTTTCCTCCGGAAGCGAAACGTCGCGCGCTGGAAATGGTTGCTAACCTGGTGGCGGCGCTCCGCAGCGACCTCACAACCTTGAGTTGGATGAGCGATCCGACTCGCCAGCAGGCCATCACCAAACTGGAAGCCTTTATCCGGAAGATTGGTTACCCCGATAAGTGGCGCGACTACTCGGCGCTCACGGTCGATCGCGGTCCTTATGTCACCAACGTGATTCGCGCCGATAGTTTTGAAACCCAGCGAGACCTGCGCAAGATTGGACAACCAGTCGACAAAACTGAATGGGGCATGACACCGCCCACGGTGAATGCTTACTACAACCCCGCGATCAACGAGATCGTTTTTCCAGCGGGCATCATGCAACCGCCTTTCTTCTCGATCGCCTTTGACGATGCGATCAACTACGGAGCGATGGGCTCAGTCATTGGCCACGAGATGACGCACGGCTTCGACGACCAGGGCCGGCAGTATGACGCTTCCGGTAATCTTTCAAACTGGTGGACCGATGCCGACATGGCAAAGTTTAAAGAACGCGCCGAATGTATCGTGAAACAGTTTGACGGCTTCGAAGTTGAGCAGGGCTTATTTCAAAACGGAAAACTGGTACAGGGTGAGTCGATCGCAGACCTGGGTGGGTTGGTTGTAGCTTATGCGGCTTTTCAGAAGTCGATGGAGGGAAAGCCGCGACCGGCAAACATCGACGGGTTCACTCCCGAGCAACGCTTCTTCCTGGGCTATGCATTTTCCTGGGCGACCAACGTGCGGCCGGAGTTTGCGCGTTTGATGGTTGCAACTAATCCGCACCCGCTGCCAAAGTTTCGTGTTAACGGTCCGCTCGCAAACTTCCCGGCGTTTGCGGAGGCGTTTCAGTGCAAAGCCAGCGACGCGATGGTGCGTGAAGAAGCGAAGCGCTGCCAGATCTGGTAATACTTGCGTTCCCGGGAAACACGCGATCGTATTTGTGGGACCGCGGGCGTCTCGCCCGCCTCAAGCAGCGGATTCGCTCAAGATTCAATTGAATCTGGTAATTCAACGATGCGGTATTCAACGGAGGCGGGCGGGACGCCCGCGGTCCCAGACCATCACTGGTGAGGTTTTCGAATTGCCAGCCGCGGATAAAAACGGATAATAAGGATACCCGATTCGAGTTAGCTTAACCCCGCGATAATTTACGAGGAGACACCATGAACACTCTAAAACGTTTCTATATTTCTCTCTTTGCCGTCCTGTTTGTGCTTTCGGGAGCGTTAATCGCCTCTGCACAAATTCGGACGCCGCGGCCAAGTGCGAAGGCCAGCGTCATGGAAACTATTGGCGTTACGGATGTGACGATTACTTACAGCCGGCCCGGCGTGAAGGGCAGAACAATTTGGGGCGACCCCTTACCTGAACAGGCCGCCACCAAAGGTGAGGCGACGCTGGATGATCAGAATGTGCGTCCCAAGGGCGCGCCCATTGTGCCCTGGGGTCACGCCTGGCGCACCGGCGCCAATGAGGCCACGCAGTTCGTAGTAACCGACGACGTTTTTATCAATGGACAGAAACTTCCAGCCGGTAGTTACAGCCTACACACAATTCCCACCCATGATGAGTTCACGATTATCTTCAACAGCATCGCGAACCAGTGGGGCAGTTTTAGTTACGATCCTGCAAAGGACACCTTGCGAGTGAAGGTGAAGCCGGAATGGAGCGAGCATAGCAAGGAGTGGTTGGAATACTGGATTGATCCCGTAAGCGACACTTCAGCGCAGGTCAACATTCGTTGGGAGAAGGTCAGGGTTCCTTTCCTCGTCGAAGTGAAAGACGTGCAGGGGCTGACGATGCAAAAGGCACGCGCGTCAGTAGCGGCCGCTAAGGCGGACGACTTCGTGACGCCTCTGCAGGCCGCAAACTACGCGCTTCAAAACAAACTGAGTGTCGAAGAAGCGATCGGTTGGCTTGACCGCTCGATCAAGATCAAGGAAACGATCGGCAACCTGGGCCTTAGGGCGCGCGTCCTCGCCGAACAAGGCAAGACGACCGAGGCTATTGCCGCCGGCGAAAGGGCGATCCAGGTTGGTAAAGACGCCAAAGCCAATCCGTCACAGATCGCCAATATGGAAAAACTCGTCGCTGAATGGAAAGCTAAGAAGACGTAGCACCACGCCCGCTTCCGGTGTCAAAAGCCCTTGCCCCGGCAAGGGCTTTTGCCTTCCCGAACCACACCTGGAAATGTTATTGTTTTCCGCATATCCCCGCTTCGTTTGGACCCAACTGTTTGCTCGTTTGAGGTGAAAATATGAAAGCTCCAGCATCTCCTTTTGCGCGTTCCCTCGCGGTTCTTCTTATGACCCTCTTCGCCGTTTCACCTGCCTGGGCAACCTGCGGCGGTGGCGGCGGTGGCGGCGGTGGCGGTATGTCCGGTGGTAGCGGCGGTGGCGGCGGCGCGGCTGCCGAAACTTACCCGGTGCCCTGGAAGGTTCACGACGCTAAAACACCTCCGGCGAAGGGACTGGTCCTCTACTGGTTCCCAGCGTCCAAGGAAGAGATACAGAAGTCGAGCTTGCGCATGTCGCGCACACTTTCTCTGTATGCCTCGCAGTGCATCTCGATGGAGCTGGCCGATACTCGGCTGGAGAACGCCGATAAACTCCTGGGCGATTCCAAGTTGCCGGTGGCTGTTGTAGCAACCCCCGACGGTACGCCGGTCACCAAAGTTGAAAATACAGCCGGCAAGCTTAAAGTCGAAGCAGTAGAAAAGGTGCTCGTGACGGAAATGAAGGGTCGCGAGAGCGCCCTCGATCAACAGTTGAAAGACGCCAAGGCGAAAGCTGCAGCCGGAGAAAAAGACGAAGCCATCAAGCTTCTTCAAGCCGTAGCCGAACAGAAGTGCATGTTTCCCGGTAAGGCGAAAACTGCTGCGAAGGAACTGAAGAAACTGGGTGTCAATGAGGTTGCGAGTCTGGCAGACGGTCCTGAGTTCGCCGTGCCGGTTTTTGACGCGCGCAAGAGTGCTCAAATCGAACGTACCATGCAACTTGGTCTCATCGCCGAAAACGGCGCGCGGTATCTTGTCGCTGAGAAACTTTACCAGCGTGCCCGTTCGATGGATCCGGCCGACCCTACACCGCTGCGTTACCTCGGCGAACTCTATCGCCACCACATCGGTGACTGGGAGAGTGCGAAAACTACCTTCAACACCATTCTGAACATGCCGGCGGATCCGCTTTCGCGCGCCGTTGCACTACACGGGCTCGGCAAGATAACGATCCATGAAGGCGAATTCAAAAAGGGACTTCATTTAATGGAACAGTCGGTCGAGGAGTATCCGCTGGCGCTTGCCTATCGGAACCTCGCGGTCTATTGGAATTCCGAGGGCGATCTGAAACAGGGCAATGCTTACACGCAGAAGGCGCTCGCACTCGATCCACGAGACCCTTACAACATCGTGTTCGCGGCCGTCTTCATGGCTGCTTCGGGTCAGAAGGAAGAAGCGCTGAAAGTTGCGCGCGCGAATGTGAATCTGCTGCCGGCTTCCTACAACCTGGCGGCAATCTATGCTCAGAATGGTCAGCGCGAAAAGGCGTTGGCATTTCTCAAGCGCCACTTCTATCAATACGAGCGTTACCATGCGGTGCGCTCCAAGGAGATGATGGAAGCGCGTGTGGATGCCGTGTTTGATTCGCTGCGCAAGGATTCAGACTTCATCGCGCTGACGCGTCACGCCGATGGGCGGCTAATGATGCCGATGCAGGGTGCACCCGCAACGCAGGCAAGTCCTAATCGATAAGCTTGAAGTCAGAGGACAAAACCAAGAGGCGGGCTACGGCCCGTCTCTTTTTTATTAGTCCGCTTTGCAGTTTGAGTTTTTGTGCCAGGCCGACGCCTCTGATCATTCTCGATGCATAACTATAAGTCTGAGTGTAGAATCTCAGGCCCCCCTGAGAACCAGATGCAAAGAGAGATAAGATCAGCTCCAGCTCGTTACGGATTAGCGCTTGCTTCATTCGCGCTGATCCTGGGGGCTTCCTTTGCCATTGAGAAAGTGTCCCCTTTCCGTATCGATCTCACCTCGCTCATCATCATTGCCATGATCGCCAGTTCGTGGTTTCTGGGCTTTGGTCCCGGTATGGTGCTGGCGATCATTCTCGAGTTAACACTCGATTACTTCACTCCCCCGCAATTTGCTTTCAAGTCCGCGATAATAATTTTCAATCGCATGGTGCTGTTTAGCAGCGTCGTATGGTTTGCCAGCTGGCGACGCAGCGCCGAGAAAAAACTTCGCGAGCAGCGGGAGTTGTTACAAGTAGCACTGGAAAACGAACAGCGCGCCCGGCATCAGGCTGAAGCGGCTGATCGCCTTAAGGATGAATTCCTCGCCACCGTTTCGCATGAACTACGCACGCCGCTGAGCGCCATCCTTGGCTGGGCGGCAATACTGAACATGGAGGAGCTGGATGCGAAGACTACGCGCGTTGCCTTAAGCACGATTGAGCGCAACGCGAAGGCGCAAGCCGAGATTATCAGCGATATCCTGGACGTCTCGAGCATCATGGCAGGGAAGTTGCGCATCGACGCACGTGCCGTTGAATTGTCGGTGATAGTTCGCGCCGCTGTAGACACGTTGCAACTGGCCGCCAGAGCTAAAGGTGTCTCCCTGTCCGTTTCTCTCGACAGTGATTGTTTCGTGGTAGGCGATCCGGATCGTTTGCAGCAGATCGTTTGGAACCTGGTTTCTAATGCGATCAAGTTTACACCGAACCGTGGCAAGGCTCAGGTTCGACTGGCACGAGTCAATTCCCATCTGGAATTGACAGTGAGCGATGACGGCATCGGAATCAGTAGTGAGTTTTTGCCACACGTTTTTGAGCGGTTCCGGCAGGCTGACTCGTCCAGCACGCGGGCGCATGGTGGACTGGGACTAGGATTGGCTATCGTTCGGAATCTTATCGAGCTGCATGGAGGAACAGTTTCAGCTGAAAGTTTGGGAGTGAGCCAGGGCGCGAAGTTTACCGTGCGGTTACCAATAGCGACCGAGATTGAAGAGAGCGAGCTAAGACTTCAGCCAGACGAAAGAGTAGATTTGCTGGAAGGAAACGGAGATAGGCCAAACCTGACCGGCCTGCGCGTGCTGTTAGTGGATGACGAACCCGACACGCTGGAAATCCTGCGCATGATCCTCTACCAGTTTGGTGCCAACGTTCGTGGTGCGGGATCAACAGCCGATGCAATGAATACCTTTCTCGAGTGGAAACCTGATGTGCTGGTTTCTGATCTCGGGATGCCGGAGGAGGACGGGTACGCCTTGATCGAGAGAGTAAGGGCGCTCAAGCCCGAACAGGGTTGCGATATTCCAGCCGCGGCGCTGACGGCGCATGTCAGGGATGAAGACCGGGTGATGTCTCTGGCAGCGGGCTACCAGATTCACATAAAAAAACCCGTCGACCCTGCCAAGCTTGCTCTCGCAGTGGCGCACCTTGGCAAGAAAGCAAAAGTATAAAGGGGTCTCAGCAAAGTGGCACTCAGTCCGGAAAAAGAAGTCATCAAGGCCGCGAAGTCGGGGGCGGTTGGTAGAGTCAAAGAATTACTCGATCAAGACGCGGCGCTTATCTCGGCCAGGGATGCGGACGGATCTACCCCGCTCCACTGCGCGACCTGGAAGGGACATCAGAATGTGGTTGAGTTACTGCTTAAACTTGGGGCCGATGTTAACGCGCGAAACGAGAACGATCATTGGGGCACGACGCCCTTGCACGCAGCCGCGCACGCAAACCAACGCGCGATCGCGGAATTACTAATCGCACACGGCGCTGATATCAACGCTACCAATCTCAATGGCAGAACCCCACTTGCGGAAACGGAATTTCATAAGGCTAAGCCGGTGGCAAATCTCTTGAAACAACATGGAGCAAGTGCGTAGTCCAACGGTCAACGGTCAACGGTGAAATGTCAGTGTCACCAGGGAGCGATACAATGTTCAGTGCGGATCGACAAATACAGAACCGGGAGCGGTAGCGACCGGGTCGACACTCAGCTGGGCTTGGTCTTGCTAGACTTTTAGGTCGCTCGCAGTTTTAGGTTGAGCCCATGACCCGGTCGCTACCGCTCCCGGTTCTGTATTTGTCGGCCCACTGAAAGACGTCCCTTTACCGCTTCTGGTTATAAAGCGGCTTCGTGCCATGTGTATCTACTTTTTGTGCAAAGTCGTTCTGGGTTGTTTCCTCTTTCTGCTACTCGCTTACTCGCCGGCTAACCTTCAATCTGAACAGGCAATTCCGCCTTCACCACAACAGACCGCTCGCGACTCGCGTTATCCGGCACATTGGTGGACCCCGGTCGCAAAAGAAGGAGCGCCTGCCTGGGAAATCCTGCCGCAGGAAGCCGGGCCGGGCGAAGTGATTCTGTCTAAACGCAATGAACTTGGCCTGCTCTCAAACTTCGCCGCCACTCCTTTCACGTTCAAAGGAAAGCGTTACGCCAGCCTCGAAGGCTTTTGGCAAATGATGAAATATCCGGAAGGGCCTAACGACTCGCGTGCAAAACTTCCAGAGCTGGAATGGAAGTACACGCGAGAGCAAGTGGCGCAGTTGACCAGCTTCGAGGCGAAAAATGCCGGCACGATTGCGGAAGAAAACATGAAGAAGCTGGGCATTACCTGGGTTACGTTTGCCGGAAAAAGATTTGAGTACCGGCCTGCGAAGCCGGGAGAGCATTACCGTCTGATCGTCGCTGCTACGCGAGCGAAGGTCGAACAAAACCCGGAAGTCAGGAAAGTGTTGTTGGCCACCGGAGATTTGATTTTAAAACCCGATCACCATCAGGGTCCCAACCCGCCGGCGGCTTGGCGTTACTACGAAATACTTACGCAAATCCGAAGCGAGCTGCAAAAACGGCGCTGATTTTTCGTGATATGAAAAGTTGAGGCCTTAACTTTACATAGAGAGCAGTCAAATGTAAGGTTCGCGCACAGGTTACAGATGGGCGTTGCCAAGCTAACAGATCAGAACACGATCGTTCCGGCAGATAGTAAGTACGCACGCGTTGAGCGTGAGCGGCGTTACCTCTTGCAGGACCTTCCTGAAGGACTAACCCGCGCCAGTCCGCACGTGCAAATAACCGACAACTACATTACCGGT
>Ga0068869_100001336_pt1 | contig 14611 bp, 13 predicted proteins | sample KBSMisM52_FD_64676 | JGI IMG/M metagenome (GOLD analysis project Ga0068869, IMG submission 64676) | Miscanthus rhizosphere microbial communities from Kellogg Biological Station, Michigan, USA - KBS Miscanthus M5-2 | ecosystem: Host-associated > Plants > Roots > Rhizosphere > Soil ... | reverse complement strand
AGCTGCTGTGTCACTTTCTTGCCAAGCGGTCGCTTTGGGTGACGGAAGAGTTCATCGTGCTTGACCGTCGAGGCATGATCCTCCATGCCACCGAGCGTGCACTCGGCGCTATACAGAGCAATCGTCGCGGCGGCATCGTGGACAATGCGCCGACTCGCTTTTTAAAGGCGCTCCCTTTCGAGGAGTGGCCAACGAAATTGAAAGAGCTCCTTCCAAACGCAAGCTTCGATCTTGTGAAAAATGAGACCTCTGGCATCGGCGCCATTGTAGTGATGCATGCGCGGCGTCGCTTGCCTATCGCCGATCATGACATTCGGCACAAGAAGCCCGCATTTGAACGTCGGGAAGCGGTGGATTCGACGAGCCCTCGGAAAGAGCCGGCATCTCGGGTCCAGATTCCTGATGATGCGGCAAAACGGACATTAGAGCCTCCCAGTTCTGCGGAGCGACGGTCATGCCGGCTCCAATCATCAGATTCCAACTTCGTCGCGCGCGATCCGAAGGTGCAGGCCATCCTCCGCCAGGTCGAGACTGCGGCAACACGCAAGATGCCGGTGCTCATCCGCGGTGAGACAGGCACCGGCAAGGAGCAGCTCGCGCGCCACGCGCACGTCGCCAGCGGACGAACCGGCGCATTCGTCCCAGTCAATTGCGCCGCCCTTCCCGAAAGCCTGATCGAGGCGGAGCTGTTCGGCTACGCCGATGGCGCATTTACCGGCGCGCGGCGCGGAGGCGCCATCGGACTGGTCAAAGAGGCTGACGGTGGCACACTGTTCCTCGACGAGATCGGCGACATGCCTGTCGCGCTGCAAGCCGTGCTTCTGCGCCTGCTCGACGACTGGACCGTACGCCCGATTGGCGGCGCCAGAGCCAAAGTCGATGTCTTTCTCGTCTCGGCGACCAACGCCAAACTCGATAAAGCCATTGCCGAAGGGCGCTTCCGCTCAGACTTGCTCTATCGCCTCAATACTCTTGAAGTGACACTGCCCAGACTCCGCGACCGGTCCGACTTCGATGCTATCGTTCACCATCTGCTTCGTACCGTCGATCCGAAACTCGAAATCGCGTCAGCGGCCATCACTAATCTCGCCTCGCGCACCTGGCCCGGCAACATCCGAGAGCTGCGCAATACGCTCGCAAGGTCCAGCCTTGACGCTGCTAATGGCGTCATCGACGAGCCCGGAATAGAGGCAACGCTCGGTCAGCCGGCACTCACAGAAGCGACCGCTGGCTCGCTCCACGAGATCCAGCGCGCAAAAATCCTCGCGGTCCATGCCGAAACCGCCGGAAATATCAGCAAAACTGCACGACGACTCGGTGTTTCCAGAAATACTATCTATCGATCCCTCGGCCATAAAAAGCCGGCGTCACCTGCGGATTTACGCGGTGCACCCCTCCCCCCGCAGCCGGACGACCGCTGAGCAAGCCAACGCCCTGGAACCTTGCGATGCGGAGAGCCGACGCCGTCCAGATCGAAACGACGGGTTCGGAAGAACGCCCAAGCGCCGCTTGTTCGCTCATCAACCTCAGAGAGACCATGCATCGCGGACACGAACTGTGCGCATTGGGAGACATTGCACTTCGATCGGTCAGGAGATGTCATTCTCGGATACGCCGACGAAACTGCAGCAAAAGAAGGTACCAGTCTCGCCAAGCGCCTCAATGACCTGCACGACGAGGTCCTTCATCAAGACACTTCGCGCAACATTCTGCAAATCAGGCCCCGCGCCGTTGCTCTGGTCCAGAGCAACGGCCTGGCCGACAGGGCTACAAGTACCTAAAGCCCATCGCCATCCTGAACCGCATTTGTCGCCAGATCACAGCAACTCTGCGCCGCCACCCCGAGCGGGTCCCGCCGTCGGGTCATAGTCGTCCGGCTTCTTGGCGATCAGCGTTTGCGTCGTCAGGATCAGGCCGGCGACGGAGGCAGCATTGCGAACCGCGCTGTAGCAGACCTTGACCGGGTCTATGATGCCGGCCTTGACGAGGTCGACAGTTGCGCCATTGCGTGCATCGAGCCCATGACCATTCTTGGCCTTTGCCGCCCTTGTTACTTCTGTTTCGGCGTTCAGGCCTGCATTGGCGGCAATGTGGAAAAATGGACGGGTCAGCGCGCGTTGCAGCAGCTCCGCGCCCTGTTGGGCGCTGCCATTTAATCCACCAATCAAGTCCTCGAGCTGAGGTGCCACTCTGAGCAGAGCAACTCCGCCACCCGGCACGATGCCCTCCTCGATCGCTGCACGGGTCGCATTGATTGCATCCTCGATCAGTTGAGCGCGCCGTTTCTGCTCGACCGGCGTTGCGCCGCCTGCAAGGATCATGGCCGTTCCCCCCGAGAGCTTTGCTATCCGTTCCTGGAATTTGTCGCGCTCGATATTTTCCGGGGCCGCATCGTATTGCCGCATGACCTGTTCCCGGCGCGCGGCGATTTTCTTTTGATCGCCTCCGCCCGCAGTGATCAGCGTCTTACTGGAAGAAATGCGGACCTGGCGCGCGGATCCCAGATCATGGAGCTCAACCTTTTCGAGTTTGCCGCCAAGATCGACCGAAATCACACGACCTCCGGTGGTGATCGCGATATCCTCGAGCATCGCCTTGCGCCAGTGCCCGAACTCGGGTGGATGGATCACGGCGACCCTGAAATTGTCCTTCTCACGGCGCGCCAGCAATTGCATGATCACCACCGGCGCGACTTCCTCGGCGATGATCAGCAGCGGCCGACCGCTCCTCTCAATGAGCGAGATCACGCCGGCAAGCTGTTCCCCGGCCTGAATCTTGTGATCGGTCATCAGAATGAATGGATTGTCGAGTACGACCTGCATCTTCTCCACATCCGTAACCATGTGGTGCGAGAGATAACCGCGCTCGAACGCCATCCCTTCGACAACCTCCAGCGTCGTCTCGACCGTGTTGCCAAATTCGACGGCGACGATCCCGTGATTGCCGGCGCGCTCAAAAGCGTCGGCGACCATGGCGCCAAGCGTCGCGTCGTTGGCAGCGATGCTCGCAACGGCACGCAGCCCCGCGGAACCTTGCAGAGCCTTGGCCGAGCGCTTTAGCGCCGCGATGGTCTCAGTCACCGCCAGCTCGAGGCCTTCGACCAGTTCCACGGGATTGGCCCCGGCGGCGAGGCACTTCAGGCCGTCCTGGACGAGTACGTCGGCCAGGACCGTGGCGGTGGTGGTTCCGTCACCCGCCACTTCGTTGGTCTGCTTTGAAACCTCGCGAAGCACCTGCGCGCCCATGTTCTCGAACGGACATTCAAGTTCGATTTCGCTGGCGATACTGACACCGTCGCGCGAGATGATCGGCGTGCCGATCGGCCGGTCCATGATGGCGTTCATGCCCTTCGGACCCAGCGTGCCGCGTACCGCCTTGGCCAGCTTGGCGACGCCCCTGCCCAGCGCCGCCCGGGCTGCTTCATCATGTAGCATGATCTTCGACATGGGATTTCCTCACCTTTACTAGAAACATTTCTTGTTGCCTTGAGTCGCTCAGCCGAAGTGGCGGCGTCAGGGCACGTGTTGCGATTCCGGTGCGTTCAACGGAGTTTTGGATTTCGGTACGAAGGGCGTTTCGAGATCGAAGCGCACCGAGAGCAGCCCCCGACAGAGAGCGCTGTTAAACTCCGCATTGACGCCGACCCGCCGCAAGCCCGAGACGTAGGTCGACAACTTTTCGGCTTTCAGGCGCGCTCCGTCCGCGTCGACGAAGGCAAACGCATCGGGGTGCACGGGTCCGACGACAGCTCGCCGCTCAATATAGCGCCGCACAAGCTTCCCACCTTCGTCATCGCCAGAGAGAGATTCGAGTTCCGCCAGCGGCAACGCCACGACCATCTCGGGCGGAAGCCCCATTGCAGCGAGATGGCTGAGCAACGCCGCCTGGCGGCGTTGGAACGCCTTAACCAGAAAGGTTTGGCGCAAGTCGTCCAGACTGCCATCCGCCTCGGCGCCGAAGGTCTCTTGAAATGAGAGTCCTTCGGCTAGGCCCGCGTTGATCTTGTCGGCATACATATGCTCGCCAAGCACAACGCTGACGCCTTCGACCCAATCCAGCGCACCGACGGCCCGTCGCATGTCGTCAGCCATCAGGAATGAGAAATTCGCCGCGCACCAGTAGGTCGGTAGCCGGAATTCGATATGGACCCGGTTATCCGGCCCCACATCAACCCTTGTGACGAAGTTCAGCTCAGTCACGGACTCATCCAGTTCCGGGTCTGTCACACCTTGCAGGCAGGTCCAGATCTCGGCCTCCCTTACCCGGACCTGGTCGCTGCTCGACGGCTCGCTCTGTTCAACGTGACCGGCCATTTTGATCACCGTGGCGCGTGGACGGCTTCGGGCAGATGGGCATAGCCGCCGCCCGCCCTGATCTTCTTCTTCTGGGCTTCGACATCAATGCCGTAGAGCCGTGCGGCGTTGAGACCGAGAATCTTGGTTTTCGTCTCCATCGACAACACCGAGCCGGTCTCCTTGGTGATATCGTCCGGAATCTCGAACGCCATGAACTTGTCGATCAGCCATTTCGGCGTCCAGATGCCGTAGTCACTGCCGTAAAGGATCTTGTCCGGCCCGACCCAGAACAGAAGTTCGGAAATGACATGCGCGAAATAGCCCGGGCGCGAGTGGATGAAGGGCAAAGCCACCGCGAGGCCTGCGTAGACGTTGGTCTCCTGCGTTGCGATCCAGCAGAAATCGTCAAGACGCGGCAGTCCGCAATGCTCGACGATGAAGTTCAGGTCCTGGAACGAGGTCGCGACGTCGTCGACATCGGCGACGTCAAACGCATCGCGGTTGAGCGGAATGATGGTGGGGCCCTTGTGAACATGGATATTCTTGATCCCGAGCTTCTGCGCCGCTTCGAGATATTTATAGGACGCCTTGTCGGTCAGCTTGTATCCCTTGGATTCACCGCGCCATTCCGCGGTGTAGAGCTTGACGCCCTTGAGCTTGTGTTTCTCAGACAGCGCATGGAGATCCTCCAAGCCCTTGTTACCGTCGCGCGGATCGAAGGCGCCGTTGAGAATGAACCGGTCCGGATGGCTCTTCTTCAATGCCGAATTGCGCTCCGTGGTATTGAAGCCATTCTTGTAGAAATCGGTAAGATACGTCGGCTGCAAGATAGCCATGTCGTCATAACCGGTAACGAACAGGTCATCGAACATCGTCTTCGCATCGTATTTCTCAAACTTGTCCTTTTCCCACTTCTCCGATGGAGGACTCAGGTTTGAATGGTACGCATAGAAGCACTCGATGAACTGCTTACCATGGATGTTTTTCTGATTCGCGGGACTCCCATCCCAAAAATGCGTGTGTCCATCGATGACGAATATCTCTTCACCCTTGGCCGTTGTGTACATGGCGTTTCTCCTGCTCCCGTCGTTCGATTTGAATATTGTTAGGCCCGCCATTGGCGCAGCCGGACCGCATGGCCGGCCCCAGGGCCGGCCACACCATCGTTCGCCGTAACCCTCAGACGATGTATTCCATCATCTCGTTCATGTCGCCAAACAGCATCACAGTGTTGTCGTCGATCATCACCATGCGTCCGTAATGCGTTGAGGTCGAAATCTCGAACAGATGGGGGGTCATCTCCCTACCCAGCTCCTCCGAGATTTCGTCCATCTTGAATTCCATTTTTCCGGTACCGTCGATGCGGATCATCGCCGGCATGTAAGTCACCTTGATATGCTCGTGGCGGCTCATGACATCGGCGATCGCGCGCGCCTCGACGCTATCGTTCATGGTAACTCCGCATTGATGCGACACCGTATCCTCGAACGTGATGTCTTTCATCGATTTGAAGATGTTGTCGTTCTCGTGCAGCATTTCGATCTCCTGAAGGGCCTGGTTGCGGGACGTCGGGTCTGGTTACGATGCGAGGTTGGCTGGAACCGTCAGGCCAAGCTCGGCCGCGATGCCCTTGATGCGGTTCTTCGCATGCGCCAGGGCGTCACCGAACGTTACGACCTTGACGCGCGGCTGCGACCATATCGGCTGCAGATGATTGGAGGCATCGAGAGCCAAGTCGCCATGCTTGGCGAGCCAACTGTTGAACAGCGCAATATTATGCTTCCCATGCTCAGGGTCGGTGCCGAGCATGTGGAACAGTTCAACGGTATTGGCGAGGTTGCGTTCATAATCCGCCTCTGCTGCGGAGACGACGGCAGGCGTGATGAAATCATTCTGTGCCGAGGCTGCCTGCATCAGGAAGCCGGAGCGGAACAGCTCGCCGACCAGTGGCTCGAATACCACGTTGGTCGCAAAGTATTGCTCCAGGTAGTCATTTGAACCCATGATGGATTCAATCGACTTGCGCACGCCCTGCCAGATCGGATCCTCGAGCCAGTGTTGCTTGCCCGCGGCAATGTCGAAGCCGGGAAGATCGAGGCCGATTTCGCTCAGATAGAGCGTGATGTCCTGAGCGAAGCGCAGCTTGTAGGACGAGTTGGTCAGGATCGCATTATTGACCATCTGGGTGTAGCCATAACGCTGCGCCTGCATGGTCGACGTACCCAACCCAAACTCGGCGTGCTTGTAGGCGCCGAGATGGTTCTGCAGTATTTTCACCCAGGCCGCATCGAAGCGGACGGGTGCGCCGGATTTCCGACCATTCTCGATAGTGTTCTGCACCATGCCGCAAATCGTCGACTGGCGCTGGTAGTGCGTACGTTCCCACTCCTGGTCAACGGCGCGGAATTTGTGCCAATTGGAGCTTTTCGCCGCGGTCCAATCCTTGGAATAGGTCGGCGTTCCATCGGGAAAGGAAATGATCCAGTCCTGCAGCAGATAGCGCTCGGGATCGGGTTGGACATCGACCGTCATGTCCTCGTAATGCGTTGCCTTACGACCCTTTGGCTCGAAGTAGTTATACTTGCGGCTATCGGATCCCGGAAATACCGCGGATCCCGCGGCTCCGGACTTGACGACTGCCGGCTTTACGGCGGCTCTGCTCGGATGTGCGTTCATGTCTCACTCCCTTTTTGATAATCTCTTCTGCGACGAACTTCCAAACGCCGTCATCGCACCGCCGGCGTAAACTTGTCGAAATAGATATGATCCGGCTCAACGCCGTTCATCTGCAAAATGGGCAGCACGGCATCGATCATCGGCGTCGGCCCGCAAGCGTAGGCGTCGATCGCGCCGGTCAGCTTTTCCTCGCGCAGGTGCCGCAAGACGACCTCGTGAACGAAACCCTTTTCTCCATCCCAGCCGTCATTCTCCGCCGCGTGGGACAATGCCGGCACGAACTTGAAGTCCTTGAGCCTCTCCGCGATAGCCGCCAGTTCCTCGAGATAGAAAAGGTCGTCGCGCGTGCGAGCTCCATAGAAGAACCGCACGGGCCTCTGCTCGTTGCTCTCGATATGATCGGCCAGGATCGACCAAAGCGGCGACATCCCCGAGCCGCCGCCGATCAGCAACATCGGGCCGGGTCGGGCCTCCCGCCGGAAGCACGTGCCATAAGGTCCTTTGGCGACCACGGCATCGCCCACCTTCAACTCCCCGTCGAGCTGGGACGAGAACGCCCCGTTCGGATACTTCTTGATGATGAAGCGCAGGTTTGTGCCTTCGCCGGGCGCATTCGCCATCGAGAACGCGCGGGTCACGGCGCCGTTCTGAAGCGTCAAATCGACATACTGGCCGGCCCAGAACTTCAATGGCTTTTCAATTTCGATTTCCAGCAACCTGATGTCGGCGGTCAGCGCACTGATCCCGGCGACGCGGCCAGGAAATGCCTTCACGGCGATGGAGCGGCTGAGCAGATCTTCGTCATAGTTGAGCAATTCGAAGCTGACATCGCTAAATGCGTGCGTACGGCACAGGAGGACATGCCCAGTCTCGCTCTCGTAATCTGGCAACGCGAAAGTCGAGTATTTCAACAGCTCGATGTCGCCATCGATGACCTTTGACTTGCAGCTGCCGCACTGTCCTTCCTTGCAGCCATGCATGAGTGAGATGCCCTGGCGAAACGCCGCGTCAAGCACGGTTTCGCCCTCTTCCACTTCCATCTCAACGCCCACCGGCTCGAAGCGGACTTTGTGGATCTGCGCGTCTGTCATCGTTGCGGCCTTGTCGTGTTCGTGAATGAGCGGAATTGTCCGAGCCGTACCGACCCGGGAGATGGGGGTGGCCGGAACCACCCCCATCCCGTTGTCGGACTCAGTGACAAGGATTGATCTTGAAGCCCTTGCGATATTCAGCCGTAGCTACCTCACGCTCGATCGGCGAGAGCGCGCGGAACCCGCGAAGCGGACTGCCAAGCTGGTGGCCGCGCACATGATCGAGCGTCCACATGTCCTTGGCCTCGAAGCGCAAGTGCGGCTGTGCGACCAGGGTCTTGCCGTCGGATCGAACGAACCCGAGATCCTTGATCGCATCAGCGATATCCCAGCCGTGATAACAGTCCTCCCACTCGCGGCGACCGCTGAAGCGGCCCATTGCCGGCGTGGCGCGGCCTTCATACTCGGCAGCAAACGCCACCTTGTGGGTCCAGCGGCACCCTTCCGAGCAGTAGGTGTAGATCTTGCCGTCAACTTCGTCGCAGACAAAGTCTTCGCGGATCAGGCAGGGAACCATGCAGCTCCAGCAGCGGTGCGGGTAGGTATAGCCGACGTCGCTGTTGAAGAGGATGTTGGTCTCGCCGGGAACGCTGAGCTTCGCGTGCCATTTCCAGAAGTCGCCGAATTCTGCGTACCAGCCCGGATACTTGTGCTCGAACCACTCGAAGTCCTTCTCGGTCTGAGCCTCGATACGCCAGAAGTTCGCCGACCATCCGACGGTGAAGAACTGAGCGGTCTTGTGAACGTAGTTCTTCTTGACGATACGATCCCAAGCCGCGGCGACGTCATCGTGGTGAATCTTGATGCCATATTTCTCGAGCGGCAGCATGTAGGTGCGATAGTAATCTTCATAGATCCAGCGATGCCAGAGTTCGGCATACGATTCCTTGTTCTTGTCGCGATTGGTCGTGCCATACTCGATGAACGTCCCGATGGCGGCGTCGACAATCGCGTGATTCTGCCAGAATGCATATTTCAGATCGCGTTCCAGCAGCTGATGGTTCGACGGATCGTTGATCATGGCCATCAACATCGAATGGCCATTGCCGATATGGCGGGATTCATCCGACTGAACCGACAGGAACACGGTTGGCAACGCGTAGTCGCCGTTGCGCGCTGCCTCCGACGGCATGGCCACGAACAGCGTATTGGTGAACGCGGTCTCGGCAACGACCGTCAGATAAACGTTGGCGGCCGTGACGGCGTCCCCGGTCAGGAAGCCTTCGGCGAACTGACGGCCGATGGTGGTGGCGTAGCACTTGCCGAACGCAGCTTCGGTAATATCGAAGCCCGCCGGATCGATATAGTTCTCCATGTACCATTTCTTGAGGTTCATCTGGATCGTCGAGTGGCGGAATTCATCGACCATCTGCATGGTGAACCCCGTCCGCAGTTCCTCGCCCGGCGCCAGCCGGCCAACCATCGCCATCGAGCGCGCCGCGGAGATTTCCGGGAACGGGATGATCGCCAGGAACAGCTTCATCCACTCGACCCATCTGGGCTCGACATTGCGGAACATGTCACCGCGCAACGCGGCATCCAACGCGCCATAGACGCGGTTGTCCTTTTCTTCCTGCATCGGGAAATACGATCGCAGGACCTGCTTCATCGGGTCGCGCGGCGTCTTCGAGATTTTGTAGTCGGTCGGGAAGGTCATTGCCTCCTGCACGTAGCTCGGCGTCCAGCCAAGATCGGCTACGCGATTTGCCGCTTCGGCAATGCTGATGCCTTTCTGGGACGTAATCTTGTTTAGGGTCAGGCTTGCAGACATTTCACTCTCTCCTTTGAACGTTGCTTGGTTTCGACATTCTCGCTTCAGTCACCGGATCAAAAGAGAGCGCAATCGGCCCTTCTCTTGATCTGTCTTCTCGAACTCCGCGTCGGCGCAACACACCTTGAGTCCGGCAAATGCACTTTGATGGGCGAAATCAGATCGCCTGCTCAAGCGGGCTTTGCGTCGCGCTTGCTGTCATGACCTCCGTCTGTTCGGTTGCTCAGCGGCTTGCCTTCGGCGATGAACTTCGCCGAAAGAAGCAGCGTTCCCATTGCGAAATCCTTGCCGTGCCGCGCGATCATGGCCTCAGCAATTTCCCCCAACTGGACGAAGAAGGCATCCTTCGACCTGTCCTCCTCGTTCAATTCCATTGACCTGGGTGGCGCAGGTGGCGGCACGACCGTTTCGACACCTTTGATTCCGATTTTTCCCATCATGAGTGTCCCGAGCGTTGGTGTTCATCGTCCGACGGTCCGTTTTCGAATTCCAGAAGCGACGCGTTGAGCCACTCCCTTTCGGCGACAAGGCGCTGATGCTCCTCCTGGAGCGCCTGCAGGCGAGCCGTCGCTTTTTCCAACTCTGCCTGCGCGGCGGTCCCCGCATCTCCCTTCGCGACGTCGCGTCGTGCGCATTCGAGTTCGATCTCGGCTCCGCCGCGTGCACTTTCGTTCTTCAATTGCAGCTCATTGTTACGAATCATCCCCTCGATCAGCTTGTGCCGCGCAAGCATTCGCTCCCGGGCCCGTTCAAGTTCGGCGGCTTCCTCTGCCGTAATTTGTGGCCCGCGACCGCTGGCGTTCACGAAGATCACTTTCGTTGGATAGTCCGGAGAGAAGAGCATGTCGTTGTTACGGGATCAGGACCGCACGACCATGGATGCGTCCATGGTGCAGATCGTGCAGAGCATCGTTCGCCTGGCTCAGCTTGTATTCCTTGGTGTGGAGGGTCACGAGGCCACGATCCGCGAGCGCCATCAACTCGACCAATTCGGCGTAGGTACCGACCAAATTTCCGACGATGGACTTTTCCGTCGTGATCATATCGATGGTGGGAATGTCGATCTTGCCGCCGTAGCCCACGATGTAGTAGCTGCCCCCGTTTGCGGTCATCGCCAGACCCTTGGCGATGGCATCGCCCTCGCCGACGAAATCGATCACGGCTTCGGCGCCGCGTCCGCCTGTCAGTGCCAACAGGGCTTCGACTTCGTTGCCGTCGGCTTTCACGAGGTGATGCGCACCGCATGTCTTCGCGAGTTCAAGCGACTTGTCGGCGCGATCGATCACGATGATCTCCGCCGCGCAAAGCGCCGCAAGGACTTGAATCCCGATATGCCCGAGCCCACCGGCGCCGATCACCGCGACAAACTCGCCCGGCAGCAGGTGACGCGACGCCTTTTTGGCCGCTCGGTACGCCGTCAACCCCGCGTCGGTGTATGGAGCGACATCCTTCGGTGCCAGCGACTTGGGTAGCCTGATGAGAGAGCGCTGACCGGTGAGCAGGTATTGCGCGTAACCGCCGTTGGCGTTGATTCCGGGAAAGGCGCTATCGAGCGCGTGCATGTCGTTGCCGCGCCGGCAAGCCAGGCAATGACCGCTGGTCACCAGCGGATGGCAGATAACGCTGTCACCAACCTTTACCCCCTCAACACCAGGCCCGATCGCCTCGACCCAGCCCGCGTTTTCGTGGCCCATAATGTATGGAAGCTTGACGTCGACCTTGCTGCGCCAAATGCCTTCGACGATGTGCAGATCGGTACGACAGACGCCCGCTCCGCCAATGCGTACGATCACGTCCGTCGGACGCGAAATCTTTGGGTCCGTCACATCCTCATAAGTGACGAACTCCTTCGCCGTCAGCTTTTCGTCGAAGGTATGGAGCACTGCGGCTTTCATTCTTTGTCTCTCCCCTGGGTAACTTTTTTTATTTTGCGGCCATGGCGCCAGCGCCACCTCACCAAGTAATTCAGCAAGGGCTGTGCCAATCCGATAACAGGCTGATGAATTTGACATTCTCTAAAATTCGACGGGTTCGTCCCGCTCCGCGTCGGACCACACTTGATGGCGATTGTGTTCCGTGACGGAACACTTCGAAGCGACAGCGGCGAACAGAGAGAAATTTGGACTTTTGACGATTTGATTTATGATCAACAAAAGCGTGGGCGCGCGAAGAAGACCCGCACAGGGCATCGATCAAGAGGAAATTGCCGAATTCGGGGAGGACCGAGGATGCTGCCTGCCAACCGGCGCGTCGAGAATGCTTGGATGACGCTCGAGCAGCGCGGAGCGCCGCCGGCGGAACTTCTATCGGCTGAGATCTACGACAGCTGGATGCGCTGCATTTCGCTCGGCCTCGACACCTTGCGCCCACCTGAGCCCGAATTCGTCAGCCCGGCAATACTGCGCCAGGAGCAACAGCGTTGTTCGCTTGTCCGCGGCCTCGCGCTCGCCGAGATGCACACGTTGCATCAGCAGATTGCCGGCTCCAATTTCATGATTGCCTTTGCGAGCGCAGATGGTTTGCTGCTCGACATCATATCCGACCCGAGCTTCAGCGACGCTTCGAACGCAGCGAGCATTCGGCCAGGTTCTATTTGGACGGAAGGTATTTGCGGGACCAACGGTCTTGGCACCGCTGCGCACCTCAAACGAGCGATTGTCGTGCATGGGCGCGAGCACTTTTTTTCACGGTACAACAATCTCACCTGCGTTGCGGCGCCGATCTTTGCGCCCGACGGCGAACTGACCGGGATATTGGATGCTTCGTCGGATTGCATGTCCAGGCAGGCTCACACGCAGGCGCTCGTCTCCATGGCGGCGACCCAGATCGAGAATGGCCTGTTCCGCGAACATCATCGCGGCAATCTCCTGATCGCGTTCCACAACCGCGGCGAATATCTACACACGTTGAGCGCGGGCCTGTTGGCCGTCGATACTGAAGGCAGAATACTTGCGGCGAACCGGGCCGCACGCATCTTGTTGCACGGTTTGCCGGCGTCGTCGGGCCGCCGTTTCGCTGACGTCTTTCGTACGAAATTCAGTACGTTTGTCGATGAAGGTCGACGCAAGGAACGCCAGCGCCTTGAAGACGACGTCGGAAGCCAGTTTGTTGCGACAATCGAGAACACGCGCCAGTTCCCAATGATTCAAGGGATTACCAGGCCGCGGCAACCGCCGCCGAAAGAGGTCGCCACGCAATTTGTATCCACTGATTCGACGATCGCCGGAGTTGTGCGGCGAGTTGAGAGTGCGGCGACGCGCAAGATGCCGATCCTCATCCGCGGCGAGACCGGCACCGGCAAGGAACAACTCGCCCGCCATGCACACGCCGCCAGCGGACGGGCCGGCGCCTTCGTCCCGGTCAATTGCGCGGCACTGCCCGATAGCCTGATCGAAGCGGAACTGTTCGGCTACGCCGAGGGAGCTTTCACAGGAGCCAAAAAAGGCGGCTCCACGGGACTATTCAGAGAGGCAGACGGCGGCACCCTGTTCCTCGACGAGATCGGCGACATGCCGGTAACGCTGCAAGCTGTCCTACTGCGCTTTCTGGACGATTGGACGGTCCGTCCGGTCGGTGGCGCAAAACATCAAGTCAATGTCCTCCTCGTGTCCGCCACTAACGCCAATCTCCACGATTCGATTGCAAAGGGCCGTTTCCGATCTGACCTCTTGTTTCGCCTCAACACGCTGGAGGTAACATTACCGCCCTTGCGTGAGCGCTCGGATTTCGCCGAAATTGCGCGGCATCTGATCGAGAAGATTGATCCCTCCGCGAACTTGACGGAAAGCGCAATTGATCGATTGGCGGAATTGAATTGGAACGGCAATATTCGCGAATTGCGTAACGTGCTCTCGAGATTGTCCCTCGGGGATCCGGGAAGCCTGATTGACGAAACAGCGGTCGAATCCGTCGTCGGACATTCCGGCAACGAGCGCTTCTCTCGGGAAGGATCAGTCAACCACGGACTTAGAAGCGATCTGCATGACATTCAACGCGCGCATGTGTTGGCCGCTTTTGCCGAGTCAGGCAACAACATCAGCAAGACTGCGCGCCGGTTGGGCGTGTCACGCAATACGATTTATCGGACCCTTCGTGACAAGGACACCTGACATGCTCGCCCATGATGGAGAGGTCGTCGAAACCGTGGTGTGTCTTTTCACTGCGTCGAGAATGACGCTCCATGACGACGTTGTCGCATTCAATGGGAGGATTTTCCGTGTTTGAACCTGAAAACAGTCTCGAAGCTCTGATGCAGGCTGCGGGAAAGGATCCCGAAATCGTTCCCGCGTTCTATCGAGCTCTACTGGAGACGGAAATCTATGTTCTAACGCCTGAGGCGCCACTGAAGCCCGGCCGTCGGCGTTCGCTCAAATTTCAGGAAAAGATAAATATCGCCACCGTCGAGTTCCAGGGCATGAGATGGCACCCTGCATTCACGTCGAAAAAACGTATATCCGACTACGTAAAGGAGCCCGAGACCTGCCTTGGAGCTGCCGCGCGTAATCTGTTCGAAATTTTGCCAAACTCGAATTTCTGGCTCAATCCGCTGTCCGAATGCCAAAAGCCATTACCCGCGACCGAAATCGCTCTCCTGATGAATGGCAAGATCTTTGAAACGCTAAAGAGAGCAAAATAAGAGGTGGTGGGCCGCGCTATCGATGTTGGGATTTGCCTCGTGCGACCGACGCAACGATCGTCCATGCAGGTTGCGCTTTCCTGGCTGCTTCGTCGCGCCCAACATCCTCCCTATCCCCGGCCGACGCATTCCACCAAGGCTC
>Ga0068869_100001331_pt1 | contig 14641 bp, 13 predicted proteins | sample KBSMisM52_FD_64676 | JGI IMG/M metagenome (GOLD analysis project Ga0068869, IMG submission 64676) | Miscanthus rhizosphere microbial communities from Kellogg Biological Station, Michigan, USA - KBS Miscanthus M5-2 | ecosystem: Host-associated > Plants > Roots > Rhizosphere > Soil ... | reverse complement strand
CAGCAGGCGTAAAAATTTCTTTCAACATTTCATAAAACAAAAACACAAGCCTTAGTTCTTATGTTTTTGTTCTCTATGAAACGTTCGATTACCTTCTTCAATCTCGCGGCCCTGATTACGGCTCTTCTGAGCCTTCCTTCTCAGTCCGGCCAAATGTTTAATGCCTTGCTTGAAAGTAAGCGTGCTAATGAACAGATGGTAGTCGAGACTCAGAATGCTCCTTTAAGTGAGGAAGAGGCTGCTGCTAAATTGCCTGATCTTGGTATTAGTTTGCATCCGGGTACGGACTTTGAGTCTGATGATCCGAAGCCGACGACAACATCTTTGAATCATTGCAAATCTCTCGTTTATAAAACACTTCAGAGTTTGCCTTCCGGACATTCCAAGAATCTGAAAAGCCTGACTTTATATTTTTCTGATACCGGTCGTCGCGGTCTTGGTGGTGGATCTACTATTATTCTTCGCTGCCAGAACGTAACTGATGAAGAGTTGATCGGTGTACTTGTCCACGAAATGGGTCATGTGGTTGATACAGGTTCATTGCAGGGTTCTTCAGATAGCGGAATTAGCAATTATGTTGATGGTCAAAATCCTGTTTACAACGATGATCCAAGTGCTGAGTTTTATAGTTATACTTTTAAGAATGAGAATACACAAAATGATAATGCGACTGAGACAGATTTTGTTTCAGGTTATGCACAGACTGATGTGTTTGAGGATTTTGCCGAGAGTTATGCGTACTATGTGCTTCATGGAAATGAGTTCCGTGAACTTGCCTATTCCAATGCCGTACTTGCTTCGAAATATGATTTCTTAAAAAATAAAGTGTTCAACGGTAAAGAGTATTTTACCGGTGACGACACGAAGGAAGTTGATCTTTTGGCTCGCAATTACGACGTTACGATTCTCCCGTACGACATGAGAAAGTTCCTTGCAATTTAATGGTAACCCTGTATAATCAATCAGCATAAGGTTTAATTACCTTAAGAAATTGTTTTAGGATATTAAGGCTTTTCTAGGGCGTTAATACTCCTAAGACCCTAAAGACGGTCCCGGCAAGTTCTGGGGCCGTTTTGGTATGTAAAAACCTTTTTATTCTTCGTCTTGCTTCGTCACGTTGCGAAAATTTCCCCTCAACGTATCTTCGTATACGTCTCGGGGAAATTTTCGCAACCTTCCTCGCAATACTCGAATTAAAAGGTTTTTGAATTTTCGTCGGATCTGACAATTTTGAGTATTTTTGAATTTAGATTTTTTAGTCTAATTTTACTTTATTTGCGCCGCTGACAGTTATTACTGAAATATTTTTTTGCTGGCCGGTGTCGTCTTGGAGGTCGATTTGAATTTTGTGGGTTCGGGCGGCTTCTTCGTTATTGAAGATTATTTCGTTTTTTGGAGAAACCGGTTTTTCTTTTTTGATTCGCTTTTCAATTATTGAACCGAATCTGCCCAAACCTAAATCGATTGGTTCATAGCTATCTCCTTTAAAAGGGAATTGTCCTAATAAGGCGGCGCCTGCCAGTAACTGCACAGGTTTTCCAAGTTGTTCGACCTTTTTTTCTGCTAGGCTTGTATATAATTTTCCATCCAGAAAAATGTGTACGCGAAATCTGGTGTGGGAACTTATAAAAGCTCTTAATTCTGCAAGATCGATATGAGCTGCCTTTTTTCTAAAATTCATAATAAAATCTCCTGAGCCATCGGGTATGGTAACACCATCTCGGCACATGCCCACCAGTAAATGCTCTGCTTTTGCCTGAAATTGTTCACGCAGGTATTTTTGTAAATTGGCTTCATCTTCTGAATTCAAATCGGTTACGATTGGGCAGCCGCTCAGATAACCGGTTTCAATAAGATCGACGGGTGGCTGGTTATAACTGTATGAACTATAACCCCACGAGGGATTCGAACTGAATACCTGACCATAATTCCCTGCTTGATCTTTTTGTGTTTTGCAAAGAGCCGTTTTTACTGTTGGTAATTTGTTTTTTTTATAAAACTCATTCAGTTGATTTCGTTGACGTCTCTCTTTAGCGATTCTCGATTCTTCCAGTGAATCTCTCTCTTTTTCTTTTTTTGATTTTTTCCAACCAAATGGATCAAAACCAATACCGTAAATCATTAATCTATTTTTTTCAGCTTGTGATTGGCTTTCATAGTTAAAGCGATAACACCTGGCTGCGTATTCCCGATAATCTGGAATCCAAGATGGCACAGATATGGCTTCAATATAATCTTGCAAAGTAACAGGGATTTTAAATTGTCTCTCATTTACATTTGGAGTCCCTTCGTGTAGACCCGTTGCTTCATCGATAATTTGGCCACGTTCATTGATAATGACTGTTAAGTCTCCTAGATTTACTTTGGCATGAGCTTGTTTTGTTTGCTCATCAAATGGCTTTATTTCTGCAAATGGTTCTGAGATTACGGCCCCATCATTGTTGATAAGTACCCAGGCTCCTTTTGTTAAGATTCTGCCTATGCCGATTTTTTCCTGAAAATTTCCAAGTTCTTTACAACGTTTAAGGCGGTCAGCGTTTTCTTGAGCTACCAACTCTAATTTTTGTCGTTTTTTTTGTGTGTAAATTGCATCGATTTTCTTGCGTATTTCCTCTCTGGTCATATCGACCGAAAGTATAGCTTCCCGCTTTTCAAAGCCGATTACAAATTGTACTGATTTTTGCGTTTCTTTGGCCAGATCGAAAACGACTTGAACTTCAATTACACCATCAATATTTGTGTTAGTGTCAGCGATTTTTTTCATTGTTTCTGATTCTGCATCTTCCACAAATCCTCTTACTTCCTGATCTTCAATCGGGTCATTATTTTCGTCCCAAAATTGTAGTTTGTATTTATAATGAGCCTGATTATTCGCATCGATATATTGGAAGTCTGCTTTGGCAATTTCTATTCGCATATTTTTACAGTAAATGTCTTATTTCCATTGGTATTTCGCCAAACCGTTTTACTTGGGATGCAGATGCGCCTAACATCCGCTTAAAAATGAACGAGATTTCCGGGTATTTTTTGTTTCTGGCTAGATTCATGATTTGAGAATCATTTTTATATAACCACATTAAAATCTGGCGCGCTTGCTGAATGTCATTCTGATTTCCAAGGAGTGTTCTTACGGCCCACCAAGCTGAGTTGGTTGGCAGCTGAGGTAACTGTGCAATATCTACCATCTCTCTTAAAACAGGCATAAAAATGGGTAGAGTGGTTGTTGGGAGTCCTTGAAATGAGGGATCATCTAGATACTGCTTCAGTAAAGATTTGAGTTTCTGGTGAGGTGGCTGCCCATTGTTTAGACCAGACATTGCAGTAACTTTTTCTTCCACTGTTTCGGCTAGTTTTTCGGCTACTGAAAAATGGTATTTTGCTTGGGAGGCGTTACCGCTTTGTGCATAAGCCTGGGCAAGTAAGAGATGCGCGGGGCAGCTTGATTGATCGCTTTCCGTTGCTTTTGTCAGAACATTGACTGCCTCTTTGGGTAATCCGGCACTGAGTAAACGTTTTCCCTGATTCATGTATTGACCGGCTTTGAGTTCAAGAGATCGACCGGCAAGATCTACCATGGTTTCTGTCTGATGATTGATGCTGTCCTGTGTGGCTTGGGCAATATCCCTGATGTTGTCTAGTGTATCGGCCATTCCATCAAGTCTGCTCTCGACAGTCAGAAGCCGTTCCTGTAATAAAAATAAAATGCCAACAACGGTTTTAATTGCAGTTTCAAACATCTCACGTACCATTTGCTGGCTTTGATTTCGACCTAGAGTCTCTGCTCTTGTTTGTTTAACTATGAGTTTAGCTAAAGCTTTCAAAAGACTTTTGGTATCAGCATGTCCATTTTTAAGAACAGTAATAATATCGATCAAATATCGACTTTGTCTGATCTGCTCTTCATTGAAACTCTGCAAACTTGAATCGATATTTCCCAACCTGTCATCGATACAGCCAAGCTGGTCATTTACTTCATCGATGCCATCCTCAATATTTGCACTCGAATTATAAATGTAGGCTATTGCTGCCATGAGTTTGTCGGCAGATTTTTGCAGTTCCTGATCATGATGCCATCGATCGAAACTGGCATCTTGGGAGTACTGTTCAAGTGCTGATGTTATTGACCTACTGACACGTTCTACGGCTTCTGTGTCATTTTTTCTTTCGACAAAAACGGTTTGAATATCATGACGAGGAAGCTGACTTGCAATTTGTTCACCTGCTAAAGCTGTTCTTTCTGCCAAATGTAGTGCCAATTCGCCCTTGGTCATCTTGGCATTATTGGGAACACCGATTAGATCTTGAATAAGACCTAATCCTTCCATACTTGCTTCGTCTTCCCATCTTTTAACATCTGATCCCATAGGCACTTTTTATTGCAAAATTGTGTCCTTCTGCTACAATCGGCGGGCGTGTAAAACCATAGGAACGCTTCTAAACGGTGGTCTTAGCTCAGTTGGCAGAGCATCGGGTTGTGGTCCCGAGGGTCATGGGTTCGAGCCCCATAGACCACCCCAGAAAATACTTAAGCCAGATCGCTCTGGACTGTTGGGCGTGCGAAAGCACAGCTAACGAGTTCGTCAGGTTTAATATTGCTGAATTTTTCAACTGTGCCATCATTGGCAGGAACTGCGAGGAGCACGTCACCATTTTCGTCGACATTATTGAGAATGGTTGAAACTGTAGCACCTCCCACATTATGTCCTCCATCAAAATAATCCCAGCTGGTGAAAGTACTTAATTTTCTTCCTTCTCCAGCAAATTTTGCCATCAGATTCGTGTAAGTACTGAACTCCATAACACCAGCGCCTGGTGCATTATTGAGATCATCTGTAAATTTGAAATTGTTTTGTTTTTCACGTCCTTGAGGTGATAATTTAAAACCAACCAGACGAACTTTTGGCAGTGAGCGAACATGTTTAGGTCGGGCTTTGAGGATTGCTGTTGGTGAGGTTGTTTTTCGAACTTTTTGTGGAGTTATCGGTAACGCACGATTAATCTCGTTAGTGAGATCAAATCCAAAATGAGCTTGATATATTGCGCTATTTTTTAGACGGGCATCATCAACCATAACTGTGTCGATACGCTCTTCAGCAAAGGCTTTTTCGAATGCCTGCATGGCCCCCTCAGTTACTTCTGGCATGGGTAATTTATAATTTTTTTCGCGATGAGATATCTGTCCTTCATTGGCCAAGGCTGTTTTGAAATCTTTATTTGATGCATAAAACTTTTCCCATTCGGCGTGTGTTTTTTGAATATCGACGCCTAATTTCTGGAAACGCTCAAGAACCTCTTCCTGAGGTAAGATTCTTTCTGTGTGGTACTCGCGGGCCTGATCTACCATTTGATGAACAAGTTTTTGAACGTGTTCAATCGGTTCAACTTTTCCGCGAAGTTCAAGGTCTTTCCAGACATTGTAAGCGTCCATGGCCAGGTGATAATTGCTCTCTAAATCTCCGGAACTGACTTCTCGCCATGCATCCTGTAATTTTATATCTTCAATTCCCCGATTTCCTTTTTTGCTTTTTTTGGTATCTTTAACACCCATTTTTTGACTCATACTTTGGCTTTTGCGAAGATTATTATAGTATCTTAAAAAATGCTGGAACTTTGGGCTTTTTATGAGTTCCGAGATATTTTCACAAGTTTTGTCGGGGATTTCGTATACATCTCGTGGTTCAGGTGCGTTTCTTGCCATATAAAAAATTAATAATAAAGTTGGGAGTTACTTTATCTTTTGAGAGTGTTGAAGTCAATAAAAATGCCTGCTATTTGAGCTTAATTGCCTTTCAGCTCTTTTTGGTTTTCCACCATATCATCGAGCTTTTTGAAGATGCCCTGGAGAACGACCTCCATAAATTCGCGCAGGCGGTCGTATTCGGCTTCCTGAGCCTGGCTTTCCATGAAGTCGCGGAGGCAAAAAGTGGCCAGCTGTATTATAGTGAGCTTAATGTTTCCTTCGACATCGATACCGGTTTTGATGACACGATGCGGGTTTTCGCCGGCGCGCTTCATGATTTCCTGAATCCAGGCGTCGATGGCGATTTTGATTTTCAGGGGCATGACTTCGCCGTGTATATAATGGTCGGGCAACGTCTCTTTTTTGGGTGGGTCTGTGGTGCCTTCTAAAAGCACTTTTTCTGATTGGGCAGCTGCATGTTTGGCTAAATCGTCAGGTTCCGGCAGTAATTTGAGTCCGATTTGCTCCTGAATCTCCTGATAGGCAATGGCGATGAGAGATACGATGAAACTTGCCGGTACGTTATCTTCCAGCAAGTGTGATATTAAGAGGAGCACATCCCGATTTTGGCCAGATTGAATAAATTTGAGGAGAATTTTGATAAGTTCATCCTCTTTTTTCTTTTGCTTTTGTTCGCCAGCCTGAATGGCTTTTAGCTGCGCCGAAGCAGCCTTCATACGTTCTTTAAAACGTTCAAAGGCAGCGGGGTCATACGCTTCATTTCCATTAAATCCTGAAAATGATTCTAGGTCGGTCATTAGGCGTTTACGACGTTGACGAACTTGTCTTTGAAGACGCGGCCGTCATACTTTCGCAATTTCTTCTCCTTAAATTCTACCTTACCATCTGTAAGGGCAAAAAGGGTATGATCTACACCAATACCTACGTTTTTACCTGGATGGAATTTTGTACCGCGTTGTCGAACAATGATGTTACCGGCGCGAACTACCTGACCGCCATATACCTTGATACCAAGGCGTTTGGCCTGCGAATCGCGTCCGTTACTTGTACTACCTGCGGCTTTCTTATGAGCCATATATCTAAATTAAAATGCACGGTGATTGTACTGAAATCAATTAGGCGATGCAAGGGCAAAATGGCATGTTCGGGCTTAATTTGAGGGCAAATGAACCGGGAAATGGTTATTTTACATAAATTACCCCTTTTGGCAACCACCTTTTGGCTTGTATGAGCCATAGGTGCGTTGTTCAAAGGACATTTTTTTGCTATAATGAAATGATATGCAAAGTACCAAAAATCCCGTTCTCACCGTAATGCTTTTACTCACTTTTGTGGCCATGTTTGTGGACACTGGTGTTTTAATGGCTGAATCTCAGGAGTACGTTCCTGATACTTTGGCTGCAACAACTTTGGCCCCGGCACCAGATCCTGTAACCCAGCAGATGGACCAACGTGTGATGAAACGTACGGAGTTTTTGCAAAATATCCGTGATGAGTTGCGGGATACACAACATGATTATTCGAATATCACACGCAATGTGAGTGATGCGAGCAACCGTGTGAAGGAAGTTGAGGATCTTGCTGAAACTCTGCAGGAGCAGTTGCAAAATCTTGATACGCAAATTGCCCAGACCCAAACATTGATTGAAAATGTGAGTCTTCAGATTAATGAAAAAGAGAGTCTTCTGCTTCAGCTCTACGATGATATTGAGATGAAAAAACTGGAGATTGAAAATCAGAAAAATATGCTGATGGACTATCTGAGAACCATCTACATGCAGGAAAGTAGCGTTACGAATACATTAATGGATAATGACGAGATTAACGTGGCGAAACTTTTGCTTTCTGACGATAGCATTGGTGATCAACTCCAACAGATGAAATATTTTAATATTCTCGAAGATAAAGGTCATGAGATTTTTGATCGTCTGGAAAGCCTTGTGAATGAATTGCATGAAGATGAAGGAATCGTGAATGAGCAGAAGGATCGTTTAACGAAATTGCGAGCACGTCTTGAGGAAGAAACACAAAATTTAAATACACAACGACAGGCAAAAGCTGATCTTTTGGACCAGACCAAGGGTGAGCAGAAGATTTATGAACAGCTGTTGGAAGAGTCAAAACTGCAACAGGAACAGGCTCAACTGGATCTGAGTACTTTGCGTGATAATCTGAAATTTATTGAAGATAAGATTAAAGAGCTGGGTGATGACTTTAATCCGGAAGACTATGAGGCACTGTTACATGGTGATAAAACTTCTGTTTACGAGTTTATCCGTAATACTGAAAATGATGAGGATTTCCATCCAAGCTGGCCGGTAAGTCCTGGACGCGGAATCAGTGCTTACTTCCATGACCCTACGTATGTCGGTGTGTTTGGTGTTCAGCATCAGGCGATCGATATTCCGACAACCCAAGGTACTCCTGTTCGAGCTCCGGATGATGGAGTAGCTTATAAAGTTCGCGATAACGGTTATGGTTATAGCTACTTAATTATTGCTCACAAAGGTGGTTATATGACGGTTTATGGACACGTTTCTGCATTCCGCGTGGAAGAGGGAGAAAAGGTCTATCGTGGTCAGACTGTGGCTTTAAGTGGCGGTACACCTGGATCTAAGGGTGCAGGTTATATGACAACTGGAGCGCATTTACATTTTGAAGTTTTGAAAGGCGGCAAGCATGTTGATCCTCTGGATTATCTGCCACTCAGTTATCTGCCGTTTGATTCATTACCTGAGAAATATAAAAACCGCGTCACTGGTGATGAACATAAAGTGAAACGTTTGAGTCCCGAAGACTTACCTATTCCCGATGATCAATTGACCAAGGCGGTAGAAATGAACGGGAGTATGGAACAGATCTTCCAGCAAACTCAGGATACTAGCCTGTAAGAGGTTTTTCTGACTCCGCGGTCATGGTCGGGTTCATTTTTGTTGTGATGGCATGTGCATGATCCGGAGCCGGTTGCAGGCGTTTCTTTTTGTTTATGAATGGAATGGTAATTACGGCTGTAGCTGTAAGTAGATGAAGTACGATCATACTCACCGTAAAAATATTGATCAGGTTTGGCGGGAAGTCTGGGCGCAGGATATCAATGAATGAGCCCCAGAAACGGTCTGAATAGTCTTTCAGGGCAAAATAACCAAAGATGAGCAGATACTGATAGATCGGTAGTTTTTTGAGATCGGAAAAAAGAATCAGTGATTGGAGCGCGTAACAGGTTACCCAGATAATATTGCCGACCAGACGGAAGCGTACTCCATCCCAGGCCATGTAGAGCGGGTAGTATATGTAGGCCATAATGCCGTAACTGACGATGGCCATGAAAATAAAGGTAATCAGCCAGTCCGGCACTTTTTTGCCTAAATATTTCAGGCTGAACACTATTGCTAATACAAGCGGATATAATGAACAGATTGGTGCAAAAAACAGCAGATACCACTTCACACTACTGAGCCATGGCCAGTCAGCAATATTGGATCCGATAGCCAAAAAAATATCGATACCGATAACGATCAGTAAAGTTTTTTTGTTGGCTTTGATGCCGTCCATCCAATGGTAGAATTTGCTGAGCAGTTTCATGTGGTATGATGTGAATACGGTTTATTTGTATATGAAAAAGCCACCAAAAATCAATGCGAAAGATTTGCCAGCGCATGCCGTGAAAGTAATTGGTATTTTGAAAAAAGCTTATCCAGATGCCAAATGTGCATTGTATTTTTCCAATCCGCTGGAAATTTTAGTGGCCACAATTCTTTCGGCGCAATGCACGGATGTTCGTGTGAATATGGTGACACCGGGGCTTTTTAAAAAATATCAAAGTTGTCAGGATTATGTAAATGTTCCAGCTGAAGAGCTACAAAACGATATTAAATCTACCGGTTTTTACCGGAATAAAACTAAAAGTATTCAGGGGGCGTGCCGGGTGATGCTGGAAAAATATGACGGAAAGGTACCGCGCACTATGAAAGAGATTCTTGAGTTACCGGGTGTGGCGCGTAAAACTGCGAATGTTGTTTTGAATAATGCCTATGGAGTTGTTGAGGGTATTGTCGTTGATACTCATGTGCGAAGATTGAGTCGGAGACTTGGATTTACTAAGCTGAATGTTCCGGAAAAAATTGAACAGGAGTTATTGAAGATTGTGCCTCGCCAGGATTGGGGTGATCTTTCCTATTTATTGATTGATCATGGTCGTGCGGTTTGTAAGGCGCAGAAGCCTGAATGCGGAAAGTGCGTGCTCAACAAAGTTTGTCCGTCTGCATTTTCGTTTGATGAAAAAGGGCGATGGGTTGGGTTGAAGTAATTTGAGTCGGGGTGACCTATTTTTTCCTCTGATACATACCAACCAGAACTGTCTGATCCACAATGTGTCCTTCCATAGCTTTTAGAAGTTCAGCTTTTTTTGAGGATGTTGGAATATCCAGCATGATATCGAGAGCGTACAGAGTGAAATTGTAATGGTGGATTCCGGATGGCGGGCATGGGCCGTTCCATTTATTTTCACCAAAGTCTGTCTGCCCGAGTACACCGTTTGATGGCGTGCTGTTCTGTTTTATTTCTGTAATTTTTGGATCGATGTTCCAAACAATCCAGTGCACCCAATCACCGGATGGTGCGTCGGGATCATTTACTATGAGAGCCAAACTTTTAGCGTTTTCCATAACTTCCGATATTTGCAGATCGGGATTCACATTTTCTCCGTCACAGGTGAAAGCTGAAGAGAGTGTGCCGTTATTTTCGAAAGCGGAGCTTTGGATTTTCATAATGTTTTGGTTAATTGTTTGTTGAGATTGTGTTCGTTGAATGTTTTGATTGTTCATCGTATAAAAAAACAGACCCCAGGCAAACGCATTTACTAATGCGAAAACACCTAAAATTATCAGAACGAGACGAAGATTTTTTTGGCTTTCCATGGCGTAAATACAAAGAGTGTGATAAAGATATTGTAAACGTAAAAACTTATTTTTGAAACAAAATATGAAAAAACTTTTTGCAATGCTTGCCGGATTGATGATATTTGCCATGCCGGTTTTGTGTCAGGCAATGACTGTGAAGACGGACGGAAATCTTGGTTTGAGCGAGGTTGTTTTTGGAAATTTGTATTTAACTGGCGGTGCTCCGGTAATTGCTGGTTCTGTACAGGGAGACTTGATTGCGGCTGGCGGCACAGTTGTCGTCACGGGAACTGTGGATGAGGATGCATTTATTATGGCTGGTAACACCAATGTTTCCGGAAAAGTTGCCGGAGATTTGAGAGTTTTTGGCGGAAGTGTTTTTATTGATGGCACTGTGAACGGTGAGGTGGTTGTTACTGGTGGAGATGTGCGTGTTGGTCCGAATGCTGTCGTTCAGGGAGATTTCCTGGCATCGGGTGGGTCTGTAACTATCAATCCTCAGGCGAAAATTTTTGGTAAAAAAACTATTCAGGCAGACAGCGAGGGTGAGGATGGTAAATGGAAAAAAGGTCTGGAGAAGTTTTTGCAGGTAGCATTTTTGATCGGTCAATTGATGACGATTATTGGCTTGCTGCTTATTGGTATGACCCTTTTTGGTATTTTCCCGAATATTGTGAATCGTGTGGTTCAACAGGGTTTGCAAAAAGGTCAGTTCTGGAAAAATATCGGTCTGGGTATTGTGATTATGGTTGCGACTCCCCTCTCTGCACTTCTGTGTTTTATGAGCGGGATTGGTGTGATGATGGGTCTGATTTTGATGTTTGTTTTTGTTCTCGGAATTCTGATGAGCATGGTGTTTTCAGGATATATTTTTGGGGGACTTGTTTATAAGCTTGTTAAAAAACCGAAAAAGCTCCAAATGGGTTGGGGTATTGTGATTGCTGGTATCGCTGTCCTGCACTTGATTAGCTTAATACCTTTCATTGGATTCCTGTTTGTTCTGGTATTTATGCTTTTGAGTTGGGGCTCGCTGGTGCGCGTTCAATGGGCTTTAGCTAAAGGTATCAAATAACCTTTAGGCCTGGAATTTCTTGAGGTCTTTTACGGAAAACCCAGTGATATCAATTCCCTCTTCCTGTAGTATTTTTTTCTTTTTATTCAGGCCCCAGGCAAATCCCCGAAGCCAACCGTCGCTGCTTACGATGCGGTGACATGGAACGAGCGGACTGCGGTTTTTATTCATAATGGCGCCAACAGCGCGTGATGCCAGCGGATTGCCGGCCAGGGTTGCCACCTGTTTATAGGTCATGACTTTTCCTTTGGGAATATGACTGACAATATCGAGAACCTTTGTACGGAATTGACTCTCTTTTTTAACAGGGGTTTTTGGCATAATGATTAATTATAGAGCTCTGTCGGTGGCGAAGCCACACGACTCCACCTTCGGCCTGTGGCCTCAGATTAGCTGGATCTTTTGCCATGCATCAGCATTTGCAGAGCATGATCGAATGAACCGGCGCGAATGACTTCACCTGAGTTTACGAAGTAAATGTCATCGGCGTTTTCAATGGTATTCAACCGGTGAGCAATGATAACACGTGTGGTACTTTTTGGAAGTTTTTTGAGAATTCCTTCAAGAAGTTGCTCGGTTACCGTGTCGATGTTCGCAGTGGCTTCATCGAGAATGAGAAGTTCAGGTTTACGTAAAACTGCACGAATAAAGGCAATCAACTGTTTCTGACCCAGACTGATGGTATCGCCGCTGCCACCAACCGGTGTGTCTAATCCTTTTTCAAATCTTGCGACCAGGTCTTCAAGTCCTTCTTCTTTCAAGACTTCTCTCAGCTCTTCTGAAGAAAGATGTCTGTACTCCTCGTTTCCGTATAAAATGTTTTCTTTTACCGTGCCGGTGAATAAGAAAGGTTCCTGGAGAATAAAGCCGATTTTTTTGGTGCGTTCTGCAGTTTTATAGGTACGAATATCTTTTCCATTCAGGTAGATGGTTCCTTCAACCGGATCGTATAAGCGGGCCATAAGTGAAGCTGTGGTTGTTTTGCCTCCACCTGTCGGGCCAACAAGTGCATAAGTTTTGCCATGCTCAAGATTTAGATTTACGTTGTGTAAAATTTCCTGACCTTCGGTGTAGCCAAAGTGTACATTCTTAAATTCAAGTGTGGATTTGAGAGTTTTTGGATGAGGTGTGGCTTTTGATTCAGGTATTGTGACCAGATCTGTTTCCATGGAAAGAATATCGGAAATACGGTCCCAACCTGCGAGAGCAGCTTGGAACTGTGCCCATAGATTGGCAATCTGTCTGAGCGGATCGTAAAACCTGCTGACAAAAGTAAAGAAAGTAATAAGAAGTCCCACAGAGAACTGACCGATGGAGATCAGGTAAATTCCGCTTGCAAGCACGATAAGCTGTGCAGCACTGGAAACAAGACCGTATAAGGGCATAAGAAAGACTGTGTTCACTATTCCGGCGCTCATGGCAGCTTTGTAGTTTCTTTCGTTGGCTTCATTAAATTTTTTGCGGAAATAGTCACGGCGATTGAAAGCGACGATGACTTTGAAGTTGTTAATACTTTCCTGAATTTCCGAGCTCATATTACCGACGCTTTCTAAACTCAGGGCATTTTTACGTTTAACATAGGCAGAAATCGCCACAGTAAAAATAAGCAGAGCCTCGGCAGGAAGCAGTGTCGCTCCTCCGAGTCTGATATTTAAATAGAGAATAAAAACTCCGGCTCCCACAATCATGAACGTATTGCTGATGAACTGAAGTAAGGCCTGGGAGAAAAATTGATTTAATTTATCGGTGTCGTTATTGATGCGGGAGATGAGGTCGCCGGCTTTATTTTGATTAAAAAAACCTACAGGTAGTTCCTGTAATTTGTTAAAGAGAGCATTTCGCAGGTTATAGAGCGTTCGCTGACCTACGCCTCCCATGGTTTTCGTCTGAATGTAGCTGGCTACCAAAGATATTGCGTACATTATGAAAAGTACGACGGAAAACTTCACTACGCCATCATAGTTGCCAGTTTGAACATAGGTATCAATTGTATAACCAACAACTACCGGTGCCATCAGGTTCATGCTGGAGTTGATGACGATGGCGACAAAGGCCAACAGCATCTTCTTTTTTTCGTCTGCTAAAAGTGGCAAAAACTTTTTCACAGCATTCATGATGCCGTTATTTTGCTCTTTTCTGCTCGCAGTTGTATTAAGCGCGTAGTTGTTCATAATGGTTTGTACTTTGCTGTGAATTATTAATTTGTACGTATTCAGGTGATTTCTCCATGAGCTGTTTATGCGTACCTGTGGCCAGAACTTCACCTTCCATCAAGAGAATAATTTGATCGTAATGTTCAATGGAGGAGATTTTCTGAGTTACAGAAAGGAGAGTGAGGTGTGGATAGTTTTTTTGGATATTTGCTAAAATTTTCTGCTCGGTATGACGGTCAACGCGTGCTGTGAAATCATCGAGTAAAAGTATTTTTGGATTTAGAGCCAGGGCGCGCGCAAGCATGATGCGTTGTTTCTGACCTCCGGAAAGACTGGTTCCGCGTTCAGAAACAATGGTGTTCAGTTTGTCTGGAAGGGCGTCGATGAAATCGTGAAGTTCAGCAGTGTCGATAGCTTTTTGGAGATCTTTATCGGTTACCGTGTCACTGAATGCGATATTTTCTCTTAAGCTCAGATTAAAGATAATACTGTCCTGGAATACAAAACCTATTTGTTGATGCAGGGACTTTTTCTCATATTCGTTAAGATTTTTTCCATCAAATTCGATGGTCCCTTTTCCCGGTTGGAAAAGGCCAACCAGAAGATATAAAAGTTGTGTTTTTCCAGCAGCAGTTGGGCCAATGATAGCTGTTCTGGTTCCGGCCTTGATACTGAAAGATGCATCTTTTAAGACAGGTTTTTCTCCATAAATGACTGTGACATTTTTTACATCGATATCACCATGAAGTTTTTTGACAATTGTTCCAGTGTCCTTTTTTTCTTCAGCTGAAAGTACCTCGTTAATGCGACCATAAGA
>Ga0068869_100001326_pt1 | contig 14673 bp, 12 predicted proteins | sample KBSMisM52_FD_64676 | JGI IMG/M metagenome (GOLD analysis project Ga0068869, IMG submission 64676) | Miscanthus rhizosphere microbial communities from Kellogg Biological Station, Michigan, USA - KBS Miscanthus M5-2 | ecosystem: Host-associated > Plants > Roots > Rhizosphere > Soil ... | reverse complement strand
GGCGCCGCGGCACGCGGAGGCGGCCACGCCTTCGCGGCCCGGCCCGATCGTCACGCGCGAGGTATCCCACCGCAGCGACGTCGCGACGCTTCGTCCCGCGAAGACGGCCGTGCCGCGGCACTCGCCGCGACCCGCGGACGCCGGCCCGTGCAGGTCGATGGTCCCAACAAACTGCGTATCGGGGGCGGTGCCGGCCAACGTCCCAGTGATGGTCCCAGTCCAGTTCTGATACGCCGGTGACGTGAACGCCAGCGTCCCCGTGACGGTGCGGTCGTCCTGATCGAGCGAGAGCCGCACGCCGCTGATCGCATGAACGCCGTGCTGCTCCCAGTCGGAGGTGCCGCTCCAGGTTCCCGAGATGTTGGCGACGCCCGAGAGCGGCGACGGCGCCGTCTCCACGATGCGGGAGCCGCTGAACGCCGCCACCGCCATCAAAGGCAGCAGCGCGAGCACAACGGTAGCGACGCGTCGTCGAGGAGTGGACACGAGCGGGCGGCCTGGAATCACCGGGTCGTGGGAACGAGCGTGAGCTGAATCCGCTTGCGGTACTTCACCGGCCTGCCGTTGAGCGTCGCCGGCCGGTACTGCCAGGTCTTGGCGGCCTGGAGCAGCAGGCGGTCGTACGCCGGGTTCGGCTGGCCGCCCATCGTCGCCGACTCCACCGAACCGTCGACGTCGATGATGACGTCCATCATCAGCGAGCCGCCGACCAGCACGCGGCCCGGGTATTGCGGCACCTCCTGCCGGACGGTGACGGGGGGCACGACCTCGGTGTCGGACGGCGAGTAGATGCGCGGCGTCCTGTCCACCATGGCTTCGGCGGAGGGCGCCGCCGGCGCGGGCGGCGGGGGCGGCGCGATCGCCTTGGCCGCCAGATCGTTGAAACCGGTGGCGAGCATTTTCAGATCCGAGAGCGGCGGCTGCGAGCTGGCGCTTTCGAGATCCGGATCGTTCAGCCCGGCCAGCACCTGCGAGAAGCCCTTGGCCGCCGCGGCGTAGTCCTTCTTGTCGAACGAGGCCTTGGCGGCGACGTAGCGCTGCTGCACCAGGCCGGGCACCAACCGCTTGCGGGCGTCGGTGAACGCCGACCGCAGGCGCGGCGGCACGTCGTCGGCGGCCGGGCGGTAGAGCGGGTCCTGCACGATCATCGCGTCGATGACCTTCACGGCCTCGGCGTTGTTGCCCACCGCCACCAGGCACAGCGCGCGATAGAGCTCGATGGCCTGCCGCTCGGGACCTGCCGGCGTCTCGGTCACGAGACCGTTCAGCATGTCGAGCGCGCCGCCGTACTCTGCCGACGCATAGAGCGTGCGAGCGGTGGCGAGCGACGAGACCGGCGCGGGTGCTTGCGCCGACGCGACGGTGACGGCAGCCAGCAGCGCGGCAGCCGCAACGAGCCAGGTCTTCAGAGCCTTCATTTCGCCCTCATGTCCATGCTGACGCGCGTCGGCGCGCCGGTGGTCACGGTCGTCGTGGTGCGGCGCTCGCCAAGATCCGGATGGCGGAACACGATCTCGTGCGTGCCGATCGGCACCGACACGCTTCCGATCGGGGTCTCCCCCGCACGCTCGCCGTCGATCGACACCTCGGCCCACGGCAGCGCGTTCAAGGCCAGCGTCCCCTTCGGCCAGTCCGGCCTCACGGTCGCCACCTGGCCAGCGCCGACGTCCACGGTCTTGGTGGCGCGGTAGCCGAGCGCCTCATTCACCATCTCGAGGTCGTGGCGGCCGACGGCCACCATGATGCGGTCGCTGCGGCTGCTGCCCACGAGCCGGCCGCCTTCGAACACCTGCAGGTCGGCCGGCGCGGCAATCGCAATCCAGCCGGAGACATTCGCCCCCGCGGCCTGCGGCTTGGTCATCGGCACGACCAGCGACGCGGTGGCGCCCGCTTCGATCACGACGTTGTCGTTGAACGCACCGAACTCGTTCTCGAGCGACACCTTGTGCGTGCCGGCGGCGAGCCCCTTCACCGTCACCGGCGAGCGGCCGTACTGCTTGCCGTCCACGGTGACCATGGCCTTCGCCGGATCCGTGCGCACCATGAGGTCGCCGACGCCGGCCGGCGTTTTCGGCATCTCGATGAAATGCGACATGTGCGTGCCGGCTTTCATCGTCACCGGCACTGTCCGCCGGTCGGTCTCGGTGACGAGCTCCACGACGTGGGCGCCAGGCGGCAGCGTCACCGTGAGCGGCGTGTTGCCGCGGCTCGAGCCGTCGATGATCACCGCCACGCCGTCCGGGTTGGTCCCGATCTCGAGCGTGCCGGTACTGGCCGGGACGGCTGCCGGCGTGGCCGACTTGCGGCCGAGGATCGTCACGCCGGTGGTGACGGCAATCAGCACCAGCACCGCGGCAATCGCCCATGGGCTCTGCCAGACGGGACGGCCGGATCGGGCGCGAGCCGCCTCGCGCACCACGGGTGCCACGGTTTCCTTCGTCGAGACGGGCTCGGGTTTTTCGATGCGGGGCATGTCGGGGTCCTTCTTCATGGACACGATCGGCTCGGAGCCGGCGCTCGCCCACTGGCCCAACGGCGCGGCCGGGGTCTTCAGATCGGCTGCGACGCGCGGCGTGAAGGGCGTCACCGAGGCGGTGGTCATCGGCGGCGACGGCGGCGGCGCAAACGCGGCCGGCGCCGGGAAGGGCGTCACGGTGGAGACGGGGGAATCACTGTCCTCGTCATCGTCGTCGTCCATGGCATCGGCCTCGCCGACAGGCTGGCCGGCGATGGATGTCTCGACGGCGGCGAACGCGACAGGCGCCGCCTCTTCGCGGCTCGCCATCGGTTCGGGCGCCGCAAACGGCACCACCGGTTCCGGCGCCACGACGGCGACCGGCTCGGGAACCACGGGCGTTGCGGTCACCGGCGCGGGCGGAACCACCGGCAATTCGGCCGCGGGCTTGGCCGCGTCCGCGGCCGCCGCTTCGGGCTTCGGCTGCGCGGCCATCTGGCGCTCGAGCGCCATGGCCGCGGCGTACCGCGACAGGAACGACCGGAGCGCGATGCGCCCGCCGGCGTCGTCCGCGTCGAGGACGCGATCGAGCTCGGTCTGCGCGTCGAGCGCCGAAGCAAACGCCGCGCGCGGCTCGATGTGCAGGGCGCGGCGCATCCAGGTGCGCAGCGCCGCCGGCAGCGGGTCGGCGCCGTTCATCTGCCGCGCGGTGGCGCTGTCGAGAACGTCGGCGATCTTGTGGGGATACTCTTCGACGGCGAGCGGGCGGCCCAGCAGCAGCGCCAGCGCCACCGCCGCCATCTGCGTGACGTCAGCCGTCTGGTCGAACCGCGAGAGTCCGATGGGGCGCGGCAACGCGATCCCCAGCTCTCGCCAGTAGCGCTCCCACGAGAAATGCATCTCTTCGAGCGCCGGACCCAGCACGTACTCGACGACCACCAGGCGGCCGTCCGGCGTGACGACGAGACGCTCGGGCGCGATGGCTCCGTGGCACACGCCCGGGCCGCTGTCGTGGAGCGCCGCGATAGCGGACACGAGCTGGCGGATCAGCCAGACCGCGGCCTGGTATTCGAGGGTGATCGAGCGCTTGCGGGCCCCGGCAAGGACGTCGGACAGACGCACGCCGCGAACGTGATCCGAGATGATCACGATCGCCGAGCTCCGAGTGTCGAGCCGCTCGACGGCGCGGACCCGGCCGAAGGCCTCGTGCCGGAAGTCCGCCACGCGCTCGGTCTGCCCGCGCAGCGCGTCTTCGAAAATGGTGACGCAGCTCAGCTCGTTGCTGATCTTGAGGACCTCGAGCGGCTCGTTGGCGGCGCCGACCGCGTAGAGCCGTTCGCCGAGGCCGTCTTCGAACGCCACGGGCGCGATGGCACGCGATTGTGAGGCTGCGGGATTCATGTGATGGTTATCGGCAGCAGCGGTGCCAGTTCTGCATAGCGAGCGCAACAATGTGCAAATGGCCGGAACGGGTTGTACCACCGCGGTTTGAGGAGCGTTATGGCCTGCAAGGCGCCGATTCGGCACGGGACGTCAGTGGTGATCGGCTGACAAATCCGTCAGCGCTTTTTCGTTTTTGATCGACAGGATTGTTACGGCCGAGGTTAGATTTCTGAAGATTCTCGCGACGTGAACCTCGCCCTCCTGCTCATCGCGGCACAGGTGTGGCGCGCCGGACCTGTCGACGCGTTCGCGCGCGTGACGCTCGCCGTCGCGTTGCTCTCGCTCGAAATGCAAGCCGTCACGGTGCTCGGCGCGGGCAGCCTGTGGTCACTCGCGTTCGTGAACGCGCCGCTGGCCGCCGTGTGGATCTACGCGTGGCCGCCGCGCCCGCAGCCGCGCGCTGCCGGCACGTCCCTGCCTTGGACGGCGATCGTGGTGCTCGCCGCGATCGGCGCCGTGCTGGCCACGCGCCCGCTCGTGGGTGCCGACCCGTACCATCTCGATCGCGTCGCGCAGATCCAGCGGCTCGGCACGCTCGATTACGACACCACCGCCGACATCAAGGTGAACGTCCTCGCCTCGTCGTACGAGCTGCTGCTCGCGGACCTGGGGCAGGTGCCGTGGATCGGCGGCCTGCTGATCCGCTTGCACGCGCTCTTCAGCCTTGCCTACTTCACGCTCGGCGTCGCCGCGGTGCGGCGCTGGCTGCCGGGCGGACGGACGTGGTGCTGGGCGGCCGTCTTCGTCGTGCCGGTGGTGTTCCACCAGCTCGCCTTCGTCAAGAACGATCTCTACTCGGCGACGCCGGCGCTGGTGGCCCTCGCGTGGACCATCGTGCGCGCACGCGACGCCGGCTCACGCGAGATTGCGGCGGCCGCCGCGCTCGCCGGCCTCGCGGTAGCGATGAAGTGGGTGTCGTTTCCGCTGGCGCTCGTCATGGCGGCCTGGGTCGTCTGGTACCGTGGACGAGACACCGCGGCGCTCGCGGCGCTGGTGGCCGGTGCGGCGGCGGGCGCCGTCGCCGGGGGCCTGCCCTTTACGCTCGCACAGACCGCGCGCGTGTACGGGCACCCGCTCGAACCGCTGGCGGCGCTCGGCAACCGGACCACGGGGTTCGCGGATGCGCTGGTCAGCATCGGCCGGTTCGTCCTGAGCCTTTTCGACTTCGGCGTCGTGACCAGGCAGTGGTGGCCCGGCCGCGGGGGCTGGGGCGCGACCTTCGGAGCGCCCTTCATCTGGGCAGTGGTCGTGACGGCCGGAGCGTGGGCGTCGCCGGCGGTTCGCGGCGCGGCCGTCGTCGCCGCGTGCTACTTCGCAGCCTTCGCCGCCGTCTATCCCGACGCCGACGTCGCGCACCGCCTCGTGCTGGCGCCAGGCCTCCTGCTCATCGCCGCCGCGGCACAGCAGACCGACGGCGACGACCGGCGCGCTCGCTGGTACCGCCGGCTTCTCGCCGTCGCGCTCGCGCTCTCCGCGGCGCAGATCGCGAGAAGCCTGTGGCTTTACATGTCGGCTTAGGGCTTAGGGCCTGAGACGGAGGCTCCGCCCCTTGGTGATCGCGACCACCGCGGGGTGTTTGAGCTTCCGCTCGACCGAGACGGCGACATAGCGCTCGCGCACCGCGTCGGTGCGCCCGATCACACGCGCGCCCGACAGCCGCGACACCTCGCGCTCGATGACCGTCGGCGCCGGAAACATCGCCTGTGCCGAGCCGGCAAACGCCAGCAGCAAAGCCGAATCGTCGAACTCGGCGACGACACGCGGGCGCACGCCGGAGGCGTCGAACCACTCATCGAGGGCGCGGCGATACGCGGTGGTGGCGGTCGGAAGCAGCATCGGGCCGCCGCTGAGCGACTTCGGAAACCGCCCGCGCCGCACCAGGCCGGCCGGCGCGAAGAACGACGTGCCGGATTCTCCCAGCGCGTGGTTGAACACGCGCACCCGCACGTGCGGGGGTGCCGGCGTGTCGCTGATGACGACGTCGAGCGCGTGGGTAGCCAGCCGCGTCAGCAGCTCTTCGGGGTTGCCCTCGACGCACACGAGCTTCACGTCGCGCCGCTCGCGCAGGACGGGCTGCAGCAGCCGGCTCACGATCAGCTTGGGAACGGCGTTGGCGACGCCCACGGTGAGCTGCAGCGCACGCCCCGACGGACGCCCGCGCAGCGCCTCGAGCATCTCGCCGCCGAGGCCGAAAATGTCCTCGGCATACCGGTAGACCACGCGGCCGACGGCGGTCGGCACCAGCGTGCGGCCCCGGCGCTCGAACAGCCGATGGCCGAGCGCGTCCTCGAGCCGGCGCACCTGCGCGCTCACGGTCGGCTGCGACAGGCGGAGCTTCTCGGCCGCGCGCGACACGCCGCCCTCGCGGACGACCGTCCAGAAGTAGAGCAGGTGGTGGTAGTTGAGCCAGTCCATGGGTGAACCTGGAGGGAGCTGGGGAGCTGGGGGGCTAAGGGGCTAGGGATGGGACCCTACCTGCGCCCAGCCCTCAGCCCCAGCCCCTCAGCCCCTCAGCCCCTCACTGTATCGAGTTTCTCACTCGATCGCTTCACAACTATCTATTTGTCTATACATCAGGATGGCGGCACTCTGGCGGACAGACCGGAGGCTGTCTGGACCTGCTCTTTCCGTTCTCCGACTCGTGGTGGCTGTACGCCGGGTTCACCGGCCTGGTCCTCGCACTGCTCGCCCTGGACCTCGGCGTGTTCCACCGGCGCGCGCACGTGGTGTCGTTCCGGGAGTCGCTCGCCTGGTCGGCCGTGTGGATCGTGGTTGCGCTCGGCGTGTGCGTGGGGCTCGGCATGTATGCCAGCGCCCGATTCGGCGCCGGCACCGGCCGCAACGTGGCACTCGAATTCCTGGCTGGCTACCTCGTCGAGAAGGCGCTCGCCGTGGACAACATCTTCGTGTTCGTCCTGGTGTTCCGCTATTTCTCGGTGCCGCCTGCCTTCCAGCACCGCGTGCTCTTCTACGGCATCCTCGGGGCGCTGGTCTTCCGCGCGGCGTTCATCGCCATCGGCGCCGCGCTGCTGCAATTCGAAGCGGTCATGCTGCTCTTTGGCGCGTTCCTGCTCCTGACCGGGGCGCGCATGCTGTGGTCGCCCGAGCCGCGAGTGGAGCCGGAGCGCAACCTCCTCGTGCGGCTGCTCCGGCGCGCGCTGCCGATCACGCGCACGTTCGAGGGCTCGCGCTTCATGGTGCGGCGCGACGGGCGCCTGCACGCCACCCCGCTGCTCGTGGCGCTGGTCTTCCTCGAAGTGAGCGACGTCGTGTTCGCCGTCGACTCGGTGCCCGCCATCTTCGCGCTCACGCGCGAGCCGCTCATCGTCTTCACGTCGAACATCTGCGCCATCCTCGGCCTGCGCGCGATGTACTTCCTGCTCGCCGGGGCCATGGAACGCTTCCACCTGATCGGCTATGGCCTGGCCTGCGTGCTGATGTTCGTCGGCTTGAAGATGGTGTGGCTGAACGCCGCCTTCGACGGCCACTTCCCCATCGTCTGGTCGCTCGGGATCATCACGCTGCTCATCGGCGGCAGCGTGGCGGCCTCGCTTGCCTTTCCCCGCCGCCCGGCCGCCGCCGCACCAGAGGCCCGCCGGAAGGCCGGCTGACCCACCCGGCCTACCCGGCCTACCCGGCCCACCCGGGCTACCCGGCCCACCGGTCCAATCCGTGCGGTCCGGCCGCACCGCGCGTTAAGCAGATGTAGGCCCGACACGCCATGCACGCCGACATCGCCTTCCCCGCTCATCCCGGCTCAGCCGGACTCACCGCGTCAGACCGCCACGCGCGCATTGCGCGGCTCGCGGCCGCTGGCAGCGCGGTGCTGGCAGGCGGCGCGGCGCTGGCCGGCGCGGTAGTGGCGTTCGGGCCGACCCCGCTCAGCTGGCCACACGCGCTCGACGGCCCGGCACGCCTGGCCGTGGCGGCCGTGATCGGCATCGCCGTCACGGCGGTGCAGCGGCGCGGCGAGCGCGCGGGCCAGTCTCAGGCGGTACACCACGCCCAGATTCTGCTCTGCGTGTCGGGGGCCTTGATGATGGTCCTCATCAACGATTCGCTGGCGCGCGCCTTCGGAATCGCGGGTGCGGCCAGCCTGGTGCGCTTCCGCACGCCCGTGGACGATCCACGCGACGCGGCGGTCATGTTCCTGCTCATCGGCCTCGGCATGGCGAGCGGCGTCGGCGCGTTCGCGCTCGCCGGCGGCGGCGCCGCGATGATCGCGCTCTTCCTCGTGTGTCTCGCCCGCAGCGGCGGGCCGGGGCGCCGGCGGCTCCTGGTCGACCTGGTGGCCTGCGGGCCGGCGTTCCCCGGCGCGCACGTGCAGCGCGTCTTCGCCCGGCACGGCGCCTCGCTCGAAATCCGCGAAGCCTGGTTCGGCGACGACGCCCGCGCCACGTATCTGGCGACGTTTACCGGTGACGTCCCGATCGACACCGTTCACGCCGATCTCATCGCCGGCGGCACCGGCGGCCTGCGGGCGGTGTCGTGGGAACCGGCCAAGAAGAGGCTGCTGTGAGCGGGCGCGCGCGCGAGCGCCTCGTGATTGCTCCGCGTCTGCGGCGCCGCACGATCCTGGCGGCCGTCCGCTCGGCGCAGACGCGCCTTGCGCTCTCGATCTTCCGCTGCGACGACCTGGCGGTGCTGGATGCGCTCGCCGCGGCGGTGCGCCGCGGCGTCCACGTCCAGGTGCTGATGACCGCGCGGGCGCGCGCGGCGGGACCGCAGCTCAACACCCTGCACACCTGGCTCTCCGGCCGCGGCATCGAGGTCCGCCGTTACGGCGGCGGCACGAAGTACCACGCCAAGTTCCTGGTGGCCGACGAACGGCTGGCCGTGGTGACGACGCTCAACTACACGGCGCGATGCCTGACCCGCACCTGCGATTTCACGCTCGTCTCGCGCGACGCGGCCGTCGTGTCGGGACTCACCGAGCTCTTTGCCGCCGACTGGGCGCTGCGGCCCGCCACGTTCACGCCCGCGCAGCGGGACCGGCTCATCGTCGGACCCGACCACGGGCCACGGGAACGCGTCGCCGCGCTGGTGGACGAGGCCCGAGCGCGGCTCAGGATCTTCGACGCCAAACTCAGCGATCCGCAGATTGTCGCGCGGCTCGGCGATCGGCGGCGGGCGGGCGTCGCCATCGAAACCGCGAGCCGCCGCGACGTGCGGCCGCTCCGCCGCCACGGGAAGCTCCTCGTGGTGGATGACGCGGCGGCCGTCATCGGCAGCCTCTCGCTGTCCGCCCGCTCCCTCGACGAGCGGCGTGAGCTGGCCGTCGTCATCCGCGAGCCGCGCCTGGTGGCGGAGCTGAATGCGTTCTGGCAGACGCACGCCGTGCGCGGCGCGCGGACGGCCGTGGCCGGAGTGCCGGCCGGGCCCCTGGAGCTGGCGTCATGACCCGCGGACTGCCGGTGCTCATCGGGACGCTGCTGGCCGCCGCGTGGTCCACGACGGCCGCGGCCCAGTCGCTGCGGATCGGCGAGGCGATTCGCATCGAGCCGAAGGCGCGCGTGGACGTGGACTTCCGCGCCGCGGAGGTGGACGACGGCGACGTGGACGTCGATCTGGCGCGCCGCCGCGTCGGCGTCAGCGGCCGGGTCACGCGCCACCTCGAGTTCGAGGTGGAACGCGAGGTCGATGGGACGGGCCGCTGGCGGGACGTGTTCGCCGACGTGCGCGCGACCCGGGCGATTGGGGTTCGCGCCGGCCACTTCAAGGTGCCCTTCAGCCGTGAGCAGCTCACCGGCGCCGGAGATCTCGACTTCATCGACCGCTCCCGCGCGGCGGACCTGCTGGCGCCGGGGCGGAGCGTCGGACTCTTGGTGCACGGCCGCGTCGCGCGCCGCATCGTCGGCTACGACGTGGGGACCTTCGTGGGGGACGGCACCCGCAGCCGCCTGCCGGGCCCCGAGTCGGCCGAGCCCACGGTGGCGGCACGTGTCACCGTCAGACCGCGCGGCGGGCCGCGTCGCGCCGGCGCGATCGGCGACGTCGAAATCGGCGTGGCTGCCGCCACCAGCGAACTGCGCGACGGGCGGGCCTCGTTCCGCGGCCGGCTGACCTCGAGCGATCAGTTCTTTTCGCCAGTGCTCGTGAGTGGGCGCCGCCTGCGCGTCGGCGGCGACCTCGACTGGCGGCCAGGACCGTTTGGAGTCCGGGGCGAATTCCTGCGGGCCGATGACGCGCGCCAACATCAGGGGCTGATGGGCGAGACGCTGGCGCCGCTGCGCGCGCAGGGGTGGTACGTGTCGGGCGTCTGGGCGGTCGCCGGACGTTCGGCGCACGCGCGGGCCAACGACGGGTTCGCCGTGCAAGGATTGGCGGGGCTCGAGCTTGCCGCACGCGTCGAGCAGTTCTCGCTCGGCACGCCCGGCGCGCCGGCCGCGCAGATCTGGACACCGCGGGCCGAGCAGCTGTCCACGGTCACCGATCGTGCCTGGACGCTCGGCGTCAACTGGACACTCAACCGGCTGGTGCGTATTCAGGCGAACGCCGTGCGCGAGCGGGTCACGGACCGCTCACGAATTGCCGCACCCGGCCACGCCGTCTGGTCGCCGGTCGCGCGTGTCCAGGTGGCGATGTAGGGGGGCTCAATGCGCGCCACGCTGTCCGCAACCGTCGCACTGGCCGCCCTGCTCCTCGGGAGCGTCGCGCGCACCCACGCGCAGGACACCGCGCCGCTCGACGCCGCGGCGCTCTTCGACGACGGTCAGCTCCAGGAGATTCGGCTGGTCGTCAACCCGCGGGACTGGGCGGATCTGAAGGCCAACTTTCAGTCGAACACCTACTATGCGGCCTATTTCATCTGGCGCGATCGGGTGGTGAAGAACGTCGGCATCCGCTCGCGCGGCACCGGCAGCCGCAGCGGCAGCAAGCCCGGGCTGCGCGTGGACTTCAACCGGTTCGACGAGTCGCAGCACTTTCTCGGCCTCAAGTCGCTCGTGCTGCGCAACAACGTCCAGGACGCGAGCCAGCTGCACGAGCGCATCGCCATGCGCCTGTTCGCGCGGCTCGGACGTCCCGCGCCGCGCGAGGCCCACGTCCGGCTCTACGTGAACGACGCCTACGCCGGGCTGTACTCGGTGGTCGAAGCGATCGACAAGGTATTCCTGGCGGATCGCTTCGGTCAGGACGGCGGTTATCTCTACGAGTACGACTACGACCCCGCCGACGCGCCGTACCGCTTCGAATACCGGGGAGCGCAGCCCGCGGCGTATTCGCCGAAGCCGTTCAAGCCGGTGACTCACGAACAGGATCCCGACGCGCGGCCGATCGCCGAGATGGCGCGGGCGATTACCGAGACGTCCGACGCCGACTTCCAGACCGCGGTGTCGAACTATCTGCACCTCGAGGGGTGGGTCGCACACGCCGCCGTCGAAGCGTTTCTGGCCGAGACCGACGGCCTCCTGGGCGACTGGGGCATGAACAACTTCTACCTCTATCGCTTCCAGGGCACGTCGGTGTCCACCGTCATTCCGTGGGACAAGAGCGAGGCGTTCAAGGCCGGGGTGGGCGCCAGCGTGTGGCGCAACGTGGACGACGTGCCGCCGTCGAACCGCAACGCGCTCATGGTGCGAGCCATGCAGCAACCGGCGCTGCGCGGCGTCTATCTCGACACGCTTCTCTGGTGCGCCACCATCGCGGACGAATCGGGATGGCTCGAGGGCGAGGTCCGGCGCGCGGCCGATCAGATCCGCGAGGCCGTGCGGGAAGATCGCGCGGCGCCCTTCACCTTCGAGGAGTTCGAAGCCGAGGTGCAGCGCCTGATCGACTTCGCGCACGACCGCGGCACGATCGTCCGCGAGGACGTGCGCCGCAGCCCCCGCTAGCGTCTCTGCCTTCTCTGCCCTCTCCGCCTACTCTGCCTCCAGCGCAGTCGTTTGGAGCGGCACGTACTGCAAACCGCCACTCGACTGCCTGCTTTCGTACAACGTGATCGCCTCGACTCGGAAGCTGCCGAGAGGGAGCTGCTCGAGACCGGCCAGGAGCGTCTGGACCCGCAGGCCGTGTGGTTCCTTGACGCGCGCCAGCGTCAGGTGCGGCCGCAGCTCCTCCGGATCGCCGCCGACGAGCGGGTCGAGCCGTGCGTTGACCTCGCGCGCCAGCGCCACCAGCTCGGTTCGGCCGGCGGCAAGCCCCGCCCAGACCACCCTCGGCGGCCGGCGATCGGGAAACGCGCCGACGCCCTGGGCCACGGCGTCGAACGCGGGCTGACGCAGCGGCGGCGCCAGCGCGTCTCGAATCCCGGCGGCACGCTCGGCGTCCACGTGTCCGATGAACCGCACGGTGACGTGCAGGCGCTCGTTCGGCACCCACGTCAGGCGCGCGAGCGGCGCCAGCCGCGCCACACGCGCCTTGAGCTCGCCGATGAGCGCCATGGCGGCATCCGCCACCGCCGGTCCCACGGTGCAACCCACAAAGAGGCGCATCTCTCTACCAGGGCAACGTCACGCCCGCGCAGTCCTGCGGCCCGAACTTTTCCCGCAACGCGTCGCGGATATCGGTGGCCTTCTCGGCTTCCGCGAGGCAGAAGAGCCCGCGGGCATTGTCGGGCCCCAGGTGCGCGCCGTAGGCGAGGCCGAGCTCGAACATGTAATCCTCGCGCGTGGCGATCGCGGCCTCGAGCGGCGTCGCCGGCGTGTGCCGGCCGCGCTTGATGACGTCGTAGACGTCGTAGCGCCCGTCGAGGCTCACGCCCGTCCCCACCTGCCGTACCACCTCGCCCTGGTCGCGATTGGCGATCGCCTCCGAGAGCGTCACCGGCCGGGCGCGCCACACGAGCGGCCGATCGCCCAGCAGCGCGGCCACGCCAGATGCGGCGAACGTCAGCGCCACGAGACACGGGGCCAACGCGACAGCCCACAGCGCCTTCATTCCTCGCCCCACCACGATTCGCCCCACTCGGGCATCTGGGCGGGCGGCGGCACCGGTGTGGCCACGGCCTCGGCTTTGAGGCGCGACACCACCCCGAGGCGGCGCGGATCGGCGGGCCACCTGTCACGCTCGTTTGGCCTCAGCACGTCGGCCCACTCGGACCGCGACACGAAGGCGGTGTGCCGGAGCTTGAAGTGGAGGCCGGCGTCGCGCACCGCCCAGGCCGTGCTGGCGAGGGCCAGCAGCGCCACGGCGGCGCCAGCCGGCCACCGCGGCGGCTTGCCCGCCGCGGCTTCAGCGGAGGTGGGCTGCTGCAGCCACGCGCGGGCCGCGGCGAACGCCGCCAGCGCGTAGAACACCCCGGCGGTCCCGATGATCTCGTTCTTGGCGTACGCCCACGACACGGCGGCATTCGTCACGAGCACCGCCGCAAACACCGCCACCACCGGGTCCCGCCACCGCCGCCGGCCAGCGGTGTCGCGGCCGAACGCATACCAGGCGATGAGCGCCGTCGTCAGCGCCGACGATCCCATCTCGACGACGAACACCGGGGACAACCCGCCGTGCTGCCACGCCTCCGCCACCGTCCACTGCCCCGCCGACGGCTGCGAGAGCAGCACCGAGAGACCAGACATCACGACGGTGTAGACGTAGAGCGGAAGCGGGTTGGCGCCGAACCGCGCCACCTGCTCCGACGGACTGAGCTGCGCCGCCCAGAGCCCCGTCGCGTGCTCGCCGAGGCCGGCGGTGTGCAGGCCGAGATAGCCGACGCGAAAGAACGCGTAGCCGGCCAGCACGAGCGCCATGACGCCAAGCGCCGGGCGCGAGATGCCGCGCGCGCCCGCCACGGCCGCGGCAACCGCCACGACAAAGACCAGCACGCCGGATTCGAGCGTGAGGAGCGACACGACGAGGCACGCGACGGCGGCGACGTCCGCCAGCCATCCGCCGCGCGATCGCCCGAGCGCACACGTCACCATCGCGTACGTCGTGATGGTCAGGAAGTGGTTGGTGGGATACGCCTCGCGGAACATGCCCGAGAACGTGTGCATGCCGGTCAGCACGGCCAGCGCGAACGCCAGCGCCGTCACGTCGGTCCACGTGCGTGCGCTCGTCATCCCCACGAAGAGCAGCACGAGCACCACGCCGCACAGCGCGTGATAGCCGCGAAACGCCGCGTCATAGCGGCCCCCAAGCGCGTCGCCGATCTCGACCAGCAGCTTCGTGCGCACCTCGCGCAGCGGCCGCAGCATGCTGGCCGAGTTGCCGATACCGCTCGCGAACGATGCCGGGAGCGACGGCACCGTCAGCGACCGTTCGATCGTTTCGAGCGCGTCGGTGACCTGAATGGGAATGCGATAGACGCTGCCGGCAAGGCCGATCGCGAAGACGAGCCCGAGCGCCCACGCCGCCACGCGCGGCTCGACGCGAAGAGGCGACGTCACCGGTTGATAATATACGCGCGTGAAGTCGTTGGCGCTCGCGGCGGCCATCGCCGCCGCACTGGTGATCGGGGCCGGCTTCCGGTTCCTTGCGCTGCGCAACGGCTTTCCCAACGATCACTTCGTGCACCTCGTCGGCGCGCAGCAGATCCTGCTCGGCGACTGGCCCACGCGCGACTTCGTCGATCCCGGCCTGCCGCTCATGTTCGGTCTCTCGGCGGCGGCGGAGCGCGTGTTCGGCTCCACGCTCTTCGCCGAGGGCGTGCTCGTGGCGCTGGCCTTCGGGGCGGGCGCCGCGCTCACGGTCGCGGCGGTCGCGCGGCTGACCGGCTCGGTGCTGCTGGGACTGCTGGCCGCGGCGTTCGAGCTCGCGATCTTCCCGCGCACCTACGGCTATCCAAAGGTGCTGATCTATGCCGCCGCCATCTGGCTGTTCGGCCGCTACGCCGCGCGGCC
>Ga0068869_100001324_pt1 | contig 14678 bp, 9 predicted proteins | sample KBSMisM52_FD_64676 | JGI IMG/M metagenome (GOLD analysis project Ga0068869, IMG submission 64676) | Miscanthus rhizosphere microbial communities from Kellogg Biological Station, Michigan, USA - KBS Miscanthus M5-2 | ecosystem: Host-associated > Plants > Roots > Rhizosphere > Soil ... | reverse complement strand
CTTGGCACGGAGGTAGGGCGCGGTGGGGCTCGACTTGAGTTTTAGGAGGCCGGGGAGGGCTCCTTGGTAGAGGAGTTCGCCGCCTTGGGGGCCGCCTACGGGGCCTAGTTCGATGATGTAGTCGGCTTCGGCGAGGAGATCCAGGTGGTGCTCGATCACCACGACGGTGTGGTCTTGGTCCACAAGGGAGTGGAGGACCTTGATGAGTTTCTCGCAGTCGCTGAGGTGCAGACCAATCGTGGGCTCTTCGAGGAGGTAGAGGTTGCGGACCGCGATGCCGCGGCTGCGCTCTTTGTAGCTCGCAAGGCCGTTGGCGAGTTCGGTCACGAGTTTGAGGCGTTGGGCTTCGCCGCCGGAGAGGGTCGGGGAGCTTTGGCCGAGGGTGAGGTAGCCGAGTCCGCAATCGACCATGAGCTGGCAGACTTGGGAGAGCTGCGAGTGGAAGTCGAAGAAGGTCGCCGCTTCCTCGAAGGTGAGCTGGAGGACCTGGCCGATGTTTTTGCCTTTCCACTGGATGTCGGCGAGCTCGGGGCCGTAGCGGGTGCCGCGGCAGTCGTCGCAAGGGAGGTAGGTGTCGGGCATGAAGGCCATCTCGAGCTTGATGCGTCCGCCGCCGGAGCAGGTTTCGCAGCGTCCGCCGGCGGTATTGAACGAGAAGCGTCCGGCGCTGTAGCCGCGCATCTTGGCCTCGGGGAGCGAGGCGAAGAACTGGCGGATGAGGTCGAAGATGCCGAGGTAGGTCGCGGGGGTGGAGCGCGGGGTTTTGCCGATGGGAGATTGGTCGACTTCGATGACCCCTTTGAAGCTATGAGCTCCGCTCAAAGCTTCAAAGGGGAGTTGAGAGCTGAGAGTTGAGAGTTGAGAGATCGGGCCTTCGCAGGCGAAGCCGGTTTCTTTGACGAAGGTTTTGCCGGTGAGTTTTGCCGACTTTGATTTGATCGCGTGGGTGACGGCGGGATACAGGACGTCGCGGAAGAGCGTGGATTTGCCGGCGCCGCTGGGACCGGCGACCATGATGAGGCGGCCGAGCGGGAGGCGGAGATCGAAGTTCTTGAGGTTGCGGAACTGGACGCCGGTTAAATGCAAGAAGTCAGGAGCAAGGAGCGAGGAGCTAGGAGACGGAGTTTTGTTCGAAGCTGACTTCTTACTTCTCACTCCTGACTCCTCGACGGGGCGATACGAGCCCCGCAACGGGTGTTGGATGCCTTTGGCGAGGAAGAGGCCGGTGAGGGATTTCTCGCTGCGCTTGATTTCGGCGGGCGTGCCGTGGGCGAGGAGGTCGCCGCCGTGGATGCCGGCGGCGGGTCCGAGGTCGATGATGCTGTCGGCGCGTTCCATCAGCTCGTCGTCGTGCTCGACGACGAGGAGGGTGTTTCCTTTGTCGCGAAGGGCGAGGAGCGTCTCGATGAGGCGGTCGTTGTCGCGGGCGTGGAGGCCGATGGAGGGCTCGTCGAGGACGTAGAGGACGCCGGCGAGGTTGGTGCCGAGTTGCGCGGCGAGGCGGATGCGCTGGGCTTCGCCGCCGGAGAGGGTGTCGGTGGGGCGGTCGAGCGAGAGGTAGCCGAGGCCGACGTGGTCGAGAAATTTGAGGCGCTCCTGGATTTGCGGGACGATGTCCTGGGTGATGAGCGCGCCGCGTTCGTCGAGCTTGAGGGCGGAGAGTAGGGTGAGGAGTTGGGCGGGCGTGCTGGAGAGCAGTTCGGGGAGGGAGATTGAAGAAGAAACCTGAGACTTGAGACCTGAGACCTGAGAGACGGACTTCGGCTGGTGCTTAGTTTCAGGTTTCAGGTTTCTCGCCTTCAGCTTTTCCGGGTCGAGGTGGAGGCGGACGGCGCGGGCGATGCGGTTGAGGCGCTGGCCGTGGCACTCGGGGCAGGGCGTGCCGGTATCGGCCACGTCGTCGCCGGACTCGATGCCGAACTCGCGGAGGCGGGCGGCGGGATCGTCTTTGTTCTCTTCGTCGGCGGGTTCGAGCATCCACGGGAAGACGCGGCCATGTCCGCGGCAGGTGGGGCACCAGCCGCGCGGGGAGTTGTGCGAGAATTGCTTGGGGTCGAGCTCGGGGAAGGATTCGCCGGTCTCGATGTCGGTGCGCGTGGTGGAGAACCAAGAGAGGATTTCGCCGTTGGGGAGGGCGATGAAGCAGGAGCCTTTGCCGAGGCGGAGGGCGGTTTCGAGGGCGGCGTGAGGTGTTTTCGGAGCGCCCGCAAGCGGGCGGCCTACGAGGTCGGCGACGACGACTTCCACGTCGTGCTCGGAGTAGCGGTCGAGTTTTTGGAAGGTGTCCACGCGGAGGAGTTTTCCGTCGGCACGCATGAGCTCGTATCCGTGGTCCTCGATCCAGGTGGCGATGGGCTGGTGGTGGCCCTTGCGTCCGCGGATGAGCGGGGCGCAGAGGTAGAGGTGTTTCGCCTTCTTCGCCTTGGGCGAGGCGAGGACGTTGGAGAGGAGCTTTTTGAGCTGGCCGGGGGTGAGCGGCTGGACGGGTTTGCCGGTGTCGGGATGGTGCTGGACGCCCATGCGGGCGTAGAGGAGGCGGAGGTATTGGGCGACCTCGGTGATGGTGGCGACGGTGGACTTGCGGGAGCCGCGGGTGATGCGCTGCTCGATGGCGACGGTGGGCGGGATGCCGGTGAGGCGGTCGATGGCGGGGCGGGGCATCTGCTCGACGAACTGGCGCGCGTAGGGCGACATCGACTCCATGAAGCGGCGCTGGCCTTCGGCGAACACGATGTCGAAGGCGAGGGTGCTCTTGCCGGAGCCGGACACGCCGGTGACGACGGTGAGCTGGCGGTGGGCGATGGTGAGCGAGATGTTCTTGAGGTTGTTCTCGCGGGCGCCGGTGAGGACCAACGCGCCGCCAGCGGCGCGTAATGACGAATGACCAATGACCAATGACGAATGGTCGGAGGGACGGCCGTAGGGGGCTTGGTCTTCGGCGGCGAGGGGGAGGGTTTCGGGGTCGGACAGGGCGGACCGGGAGGTCCGCCCTCCAAGGGATTCGCGGAGGAAGGGGGAGGTGGCGGTGGTGGCGCGGGCGACGTCTTCAGGAGGGCCTTCGGCGATGATTTGTCCGCCGTCGGCGCCGGCTTCGGGGCCGACCTCGATGAGCCAGTCGGCGGACTTGAGGACGTCGAGGTTGTGCTCGATCACGACGACGCTGTGGCCGCGATCCACGAGGGCCTGAAGGACGGCGATGAGGCGTTTGACGTCGTGGCGGTGGAGACCGGTAGTGGGCTCGTCGAGGAGGAGAAGAGCGCCGGAAGAAACCTGAGGGTTGAGACCTGAAACCTGAGGAATGGAGACCGGAGCGTCAGCGAGCTGACGGCCTACGGGAGCGGAAGCGTCGGAGGGAGAGTAACCTATTGGGTTACTTTGTCCGGTGAAGCCTGAGAGATATTTGACGAGTTTGAGGCGTTGGGATTCGCCGCCACTGAGGGTATTGAGCGGCTGGCCCAAGGTGAGGTAGCCGAGGCCGACGGACTCCAGGCTGGCGAGGCGGGTGCGGATGGCCTCGTGGTTTTTAAAGAGGGGGAGGGCGTCGGTGATGCTGGTGCCGAGGAGGTCGGAGACGGAGAGGCCGTTCCACTTGATGGCGAGGACCTCGGGTTTGAAGCGTTTGCTTTCGCAGATGGGGCAGGGGACGAAGACGTCGGAGAGGAACTGCATCTCGACACGTTCGTAGCCGAGGCCTTGGCAGTGGTCGCAGCGTCCGTCGCCGCTGTTGAAGGAGAAGGAGGAGCTGTTGAAACCGGCTTCCTTGGCGGCGGGTTCCTTGGCGTAGAGTTCGCGGATGAGTTCCCAGGCGTCGGTGTAGAGCGCGGGGTTGGAGCGCGGGGTGCGCGAGAGCGGCGACTGGTCGACGAGAACGATCTCGGAGAAGGCGTCGTCGCCGGTGATGGACGCGATGACGGCGGGATCTTCGGTGAGCTGGAGGCGCTTCGAGAGCAGGCCTTGGCGGATGACGTTGTCGAGGAGGGTGGATTTGCCGGAGCCGGAGACGCCGGAGAGGGCCACCAACCGGTGCAGGGGGATGCGAAGGGTGATATCGCGGAGGTTGTGTTTTGACGCGTTTGTGAACGTCAACCAGTGGCCCTCTCCGGAATGACCAGTGACCAATGACCAATGACCAATGGGGCGGCGTTTTTTGGGGACCTCGATAGAGTCGCGGCCGGAGAGGTAGCGGCCGGTGATGGCGTCGGAGGTCAGGAGGGCGGGGAGTTGGCCTTGGAAGACGATGTGGCCGCCGCGGGCGCCGGGCTCGGGTCCGACCTCGATGAGGTGGTCGGCGGCGCGGATCATGGCTTCGTCGTGCTCGACGACGACGACCGTGTTGCCGGCGTCGGTGAGCGTGCGGATGATCGCGATGAGGCGGTCGATGTCGCGCGGGTGCAGGCCGACGCTGGGTTCGTCGAGGACGAAGAGCGTGTCCACGAGGGACGTGCCGAGACAGGACGTGAGGTTGACGCGCTGGACCTCGCCGCCGGAGAGAGTTTTGGAGGTGCGGTCGAGGGTGAGGTAGCCGAGGCCGACTTGGGTTAAGTAGCGGAGGCGGGTTTTGATGGAATCGAACGCGATGTCGGCGCTGCGGTCGGGGTTGGGGGAATGACCAATGTCCAATGACCAATGTCCAATGAGGGATAGGAGGTCGCTAACCGGGAGTTGGTAGAGTTCGGGGAGGGTCCGGCCATTCCATTTCCAGCAGAGGGATTCGGGTTGGAGACGGGTGCCGTGGCAGGACGGGCACTCGTTGTAGGCGCGGTAGCGCGAGAGGAAGACGCGGACGTGCATCTTGTAGGTGTTCTTCTCGAGCCAGGTGAAGAAGCCTTTCACGCCATACCAGGCTTTGGGCCATTCGAGTCCGTTTTCGCCGTAGCCGGGTTCGCCGTTGATGACAAAATCGCGTTGCTCGGGCGTGAGGGAGGCGAAGGGGACGTTGACGGGGATCTTTTTCTTTTTGGCGACGGCGATCAGGTCGTCCTTGGAGGCGCTGTAAACTTCGCCTTCCCATGCCTTGATGACGCCGTCGGCGATGGAGACGGACTGGTCGGGGATCGCGAGGCGGTAGTCGATTTCGATGATGCGGCCGAAGCCGCGGCACTGGGGGCAGGCGCCGAGCGGGGAGTTGAAGGAGAAGAGTGCGGGGGAGGCGGCGCGGAAGGTGCGGCCGGTTTCGGGGGAGTGGAGGCCTCGGGAAAAGTGCCCGCAGGGCACCAGTTGAAGTTGAGAAGATGAAGTTGAAGGATCGGGGGCCGTGAAGAGGTGGACTTGGCCTTGGCCGAAGTGCATCGCGGTTTCGACGGCTTCGAGGAAACGGGGGCGGGCATCGGGGGTGACGGTGAGGCGGTCTTGGGCGACGAAAAGATGGGGCGAAGGGCTATGGGCTAAGGGCGAAGGGTCGGAGAGGAGGTCGTCGATGCGGGCGACGGTGAGTTTGTTGTCGGCGGAGGGGAGGAGGACGCGGACGTAGGACTGGCCTTTGAGGTTGGTGAGGATTTCGGCCCAAGTGAGTTTTTCCGGCTTGGTGACCTTGAAGGCGATGATGACTTGGGCGCCGGGCGTGGCGGCGCGGGTCTTTTCCCAGATGGTGGCGGGGGTGTCGTCTTCGACGGGTTTGCCGGTGGCGGGGTCGAAACAGGTGGCGACGTGGCTGAACCAGACTTTGAAGAAGTCGGTGAGCTCGGTCATCGTGCCGACCGTGGAGCGCGAGGTTTTGACGGTGTTGGTCTGCTCGATGGCGATGGACGGGCGGATGTTCTCGATGCTGTCCACCTTGGGCTTGTCGAGGAGGTCGAGGAACTGGCGCGTGTAGGCGGAGAATGTTTCCACGTAGCGGCGCTGGCCCTCGGCGTGGAGCGTGTCGAAGACGAGGGAGCTTTTGCCGGCGCCTGAGAGACCGGTGACGACGACGTATTTGCCGAGGGGCAGGTCGAGGTCGAAGCCCTTCAGGTTGTTCTGACGCACGCCGCGCAGGCGGATGCATTCAGGGGCGGTTTTGGACTTGGTAGCGGAAAGGGAGGAAGCGGAGCGGACCACGGGCCAACGGATGCGCGGGGCGGGGCCGAAAGCAAATCGCTAAACGCAAGAAATGCGGACTGCTGACAGCGGGGTGTCAGCGGGGATAGGGAGCGCCAGCGAGCTGGCGGCCTACGGTCGGCGGGCACGGCGGCCCGCCCTCCAAGGATCAGGGCTTGGACTTGGGGGCGACGGTGAGGGTGGCGCCGGCGTTTTTGAGGGCGTTGACTACGGCCGGGGTCGGCTTCTGGTCGGTGACGATGGAGAACTTCTCGTTGAACGGGGCGGTGAGGCTCATGGCCTTGCGACCGAACTTGGAGCTGTCCAAGGCGAAGATCGTGCGTTCGGAGGCGGCGATCATCTTGCGCTGGGTGGCGACGATGAGGGCGTTGTGGTTCCAAACGCCGGCTTCGGTGATGCCGGCGCCGCCGAGGATGGCGATGTCGGCGTGGATTTGTTCGAGGGATTGCTCGCAGAGCGGGCCGACGAGGACGCCGAGGCGGTTTTGGATGCTGCCGCCGGTGACGATGGTTTCGAGGGAGCCGATTTCGCTAAAAAGGCCGGCGATGGGCAGGGAGTTGGTGATGACCTGCAGGCGCTTGGCGGTGAGCAGGCGGGCCACGGCGTAGATGGACGTGCCGCCATCGAGTATGACGGTCATGCCGGGTTGGACTTGGTCGGCGATGAGGCGGGCGATGGAGAACTTTTCCTCGGACTGGCGTTGGTCGCGGGAGATGAAGTCGTATTCCTTGGCGAGTTCGTCGGTCTCGATTAGCGAGGCGCCGCCGTGGTGGCGGCGGAGGACGCCACGGGCTTCCAACTCGTCGAGGGCGCGGCGGACCGTAGAAAGGGAGCTGCCGAAGAGCGTCGAGAGGGTGTGCAGGTCGGCGTATTTGTGCTCACGGATGTGTTTTTCGATGAGGTCGAGCCGCTGCTTGTTGGTCATGCAAAAGGGGTTTTAGGGAAGCGTGGGCAAAGGTCGAGGGGTGTGTCGAGTCGGGGAATTTTTCGTTGCCCGACGCGGCGGCGGGTTGAAAGTGGCGCGATGAATCATCCGTTTATCGCGCTGCTGGTGCGCTGGTCGGTGCTGGCCCTCGGGGTCACGCTCGCGACCAAGCTCATTCCCGGCATCCGCTACGACACGCTGGAGACGCTCATCGTCGTGGTGGTCCTGCTCAGCCTGTTCAACGCCGTGCTCAAGCCCCTGCTGGTGCTTTTCAGCCTGCCGTTCATCGTGATGACGCTCGGGCTGGGCGTGCTGATCATCAACGCCCTGCTGTTCCTTCTGGTGGGCCGCATGGTCACGGGTTTTTATGTCGACGGTTTCTGGTCCGCCCTCGGTGGCGCGTTGATCGTGAGCCTGACCAACATCTTCATCAGCATTCTCATCGGGCGGAAAGCCCGCCTGCAGCCGGGGACCCCGGGCCGGCCGACGCCGCGCAAGGAGAAGCCGGACGACGTTATCGACATTTAACCGCATGTCGGCCGGCTGAGTTTCAATTTGACCGGCGAAGCGGCGGCCGCGACCGTTGCGCCTTTCGTCGGCATAAGCACCCTTTCTCTTTTCCATCATGGCAGACACAACTGAATACGATCTGATTGTCATCGGCGGCGGCCCTGCGGGCTACGCGGGCGCGATTCGCGCCGGTCAACTGGGCAAGAAAGTCGCCTGCATCGAGCTGGAGCGCGCCGGCGGCACCTGCCTCAACTGGGGCTGCATTCCGACCAAGGCACTGCTCAAGAGCGCCGAGCTCTACCAGAAGATCAAGAAGGCCGAGACCTTCGGCATCTCCGTGAAGGATGTGACCTTCGACTTCGCCAAGGTCATGGAGCGCTCCCGCGGCGTCGCCGGCCAGATGGCCAAGGGCATCGAATTCCTCTTCAAGAAGAACAAGGTCGACTACTTCACCGGCAAGGCCCGCATCATCGCCGCCGGCATGGTCGAGATCACCGAGGGCGAGCATAAGGGCAAATTCTTCAAGACGAAGAACACCCTCATCGCCACCGGCTGCAAAATGCGCCGCATCCCCGACCTCGGAGTCGACGGCGTGCGCGTGATGACCTCCCGCGAGGCCCTCGCCAACACCACGCTGCCCAAGTCCATCGTGATCGTTGGTGCTGGCGCGATTGGCGTCGAGTTCGCCTACTTCTACAATTCCTTCGGCACGAAGGTCACCCTCGTCGAGATGCTCAACCAGGTCCTCCCCGTCGAGGACGAGGAGGTCGCGAAGGTTCTCCAGCGCTCCCTCGAAAAGCAGGGCATCACCGTTCTCACCGGCACGAAGTGCGAGAACTTCCGCGTCGGCAAGGACACGGTCAAAGTCGATCTCGTCACCGGCGACAAGAAGCAGGAAGTCGAGGCCGAGGTGGTCCTCTCCGCCATCGGCGTGGTCGCCAACATCGAGGGCGTCATCGCTGACTCCGTGAAGATCGAGCTCGACCGCAACTACGTGAAGGTCGGCGACGATTACCAGACCAACGTGAAGGGCATCTACGCCGCCGGCGACATCATCGGGCCGCCCTGGCTTGCGCACGTCGCCACCTTCGAGGCCGTTAGCGCCGTCAACGGCATGTTCGGCCACGGCAAGGCCAAGCGCGTGACCAAGTTCCCCGGCTGCACCTACTGCCAGCCGCAGGTCTCCAGCACCGGCCTCACCGAGAAGGCCGCCAAGGAGAAGAAGCTCGACTACAAGGTCGGCAAGTTCCCCTTCACCGCGTCCGGCAAGGCCGTGGCGTCCGCCGACAGCGAAGGTTTCGTGAAGGTCATCACCGACGCGAAGACCGGCGAGATCTACGGCGCGCACATCATCGGCAGCGAGGCCACCGAGCTGATCGCCGAGTATGGACTCGCGATCGAACTCGAGGCGACCGTCGAGGAAATTCACCAGACGATCCACGCCCATCCGACGCTCAGCGAAGCCGTCATGGAGGCCGCCGCCGCGTCGCTCGGCGAAGCGATTCATATCTGAGGTTAACCGCCCCCTTGGGCCGCCCGCGCTGTCTTTACACTGGACAGCGCGGGGCGCACGGGGGAGTTTCCGCTCAGTTTTTGCAGGCGTAGCACAATGGATAGTGTAGCGGTCTCCGAAGCCGTCGATCCGGGTTCGACTCCCGGCGCTTGCACCACTTTCAGCCCCTCTTCCTCCAAGCGAAGCGGGGCTTTTTTCTGATTTTTATTTTAACCACGGATTACACAGATGGGCACGGATGAAGACGGACGAGCAGGCGGAACGACGGCACGCGCGGCGCATCTGGTGATCTTTGGCGCCGGCTATGTTGGCGGCGAAGTGGCGCGGCAGGCGCTGGCCCGCGGACTGCGGGTGACGGCGCTCACGCGTAATCCGGAGAAGGCTCGGGCGCTCACCGATGCGGGCGTGACTGTCATCATTGACGATCTCGCTGCGGACACCTGGCACGCGCGCCTGCCGGCCGGCGCAGACTTCGTGCTCAACTGCGTGAGCTCCGGCGGCGGCGGTCCGGCGGGCTACCGGCACAGTTATGTCGAAGGCATGAAATCGGTGCTGGCGTGGGCGTCGCGCGTGCCGGTGGGAACGCTGGTCTACACCAGCAGCACGTCGGTTTACCCGCAGGACGGCGGCGTGCGCGTGGATGAAGACGCCTCGGTCGACGCCTCGCGGGCGGAGGGGAGTCCGCTGGTCGAAGCCGAGGACACGCTCCTTGGTTGGAACGGGGGCGCGCGGCGCTTTGTGCTGAGGCTGGCGGGCATCTACGGGCCGGGGCGGCATTATCTGGTCGATCAACTGCGCGACGGCAGCGGCGAGGTGGCCGGGCGCGGTGACCATCGGCTCAATCTCATTCATCGCGACGACATCGCCGGCGCGATCCAGGCGGCCTTCGATGCGCCCGCGGACGTGGCTGGCGGCGTGTTCAACGTGGCTGACGACGGGGCGGCGACGAAGGCCGAGGTGGCGGCGTTTTTGGCGGCGAAACTGGGACTGCCCGCACCGCGGTTCACCGGCGAACCGGCGTCGGGGCGCCGCCGCGTCACGCCCGACCGGGTGATCGCCAACGACCGCATCAAGCGCGTGCTCGGGTGGCGGCCGCGACACCCGAGTTTTCGGGAAGGTTACGCGACGATACTTGGGGCTTGAAGATTTGCGCCGGTTGCTAGGCACTAACCCCTTTCCCGAACCTCACGTTTAACACCCAATCCCTCTTATCATGGCCGGCGTAGGCAAACTCCTCAAACAAGCCCAGAAAATGCAGAAGTCCATCGAGTCCCTCCAGACCCAGATGGAAGGCAAGGAAATCGACGTCACCGCCGGCGGCGGCGCGGTGAAGGTGAAGATCAACGGCGCGGGCAAGTTCCTCGCGCTCGCGCTCGACCCCGAGTTTCTGAAGGAAGACGCCAAGCTCGTCTCCGAGACGCTGCTCGCCGCCATCCAGGACGCCGCCAAGCAGGCCAAGGAATTCAACGACTCCGAAATGCAGAAGGTCACCTCGGCCTTCCAGATGCCGGGGATGTTCTAAGGAGCGACGTCGTCGCTCCGGTTGAGAGTTGAGTGATGAGAGTTGTGAGTTCCGAACACCGGAGCTCCGTCTCTCAACCCTCAACTCTCATCTTTTAACCCGCCTTCATGACCCCCGCCTTCGAACGCCTGCAGCAGCAGTTGAAACAACTGCCGGGGGTCGGTTTCCGCTCGGCGGAACGCATGGCGCTCCACCTGCTCGTGGGCAAACCCGGTGCGCTGCCCGTGCTGGTGAATGCGCTCGAGGAAGCCGCCCGCAGCGTCCGCCGGTGCACGCGCTGCGGCAATCTCGCCGAGGGCGAACGCTGTGCGATCTGCTCCGACGAGCGTCGCGACCAGCGCATCGTGTGCGTGGTCGAAAACGTGCCCGACCTCGTGGCGTTGGAGCGCTCAGGCGCCTATCGCGGTGTCTATCATGTGTTGCACGGAAAACTGTCGCCCATCCACGGGGTGGGGCCGGCCGATTTGAACCTCGCGTCCCTGCTCGCGCGCGTGCAGGCGGGCGAGGTGAAAGAGTTGATTCTGGCGCTGTCGAACGACGTCGAGGGCGAGGCGACCTGCCATTACCTGACCGAGCACCTGCCGGCGGGGGCGGGGATTCAGGTGACGCGCATCGGCTTCGGCCTGCCCAGCGGAGGCGGCGTGCTTTACGCGGATTCGGTGACGCTGAAGAGCGCGCTGGATGCGCGCCGCGAATATTCGTGATTGCGGGCGCGTCGCGCTCGGCTTTGATCACGGCGTTCCCCGGAACGCGGGTATAGTATACCGGCTATTATGTGTGCTTCCCAAGCATGAGAAGAGGGTTCGACTCCCACGTTACTTACGAGGGGGAATCTCTTAAAAACTCGTATTTCGGACAGATTTCGGACAGTTTAGCGGGATGGGTAAGCCAACTGTCGTCAAAAAGGACGGAGCCGTCGTAAAGATTTACGAAGTTTCTGCGGGCAAGGGATACTCGACCTATCAGCTCGCCTACTACCAAGGCGGCCAGCGAAAGCGCGAATCCATCACGAATAAAAAGGATGCCGTTAAACGCGCCAATGACATCGTCGCCAACCTCGCAAGCGGTATGTCGTCGCTCAACTCTCTGAGCGTTACTGACCGTGAAATTTACGTGGAATGCCAGAGCATCATCAAGCCCTCGGGCATGTCCCTTTTGTCGGTCTGCACCGAGTTCATGCGCACGTGGAAGAAGTCTTTCAATCCGGTCACCGTGAAGGTCGCGGTCACGAAGTATCTCAAATCCCTAGAAGACGAAAAACGCAGCCTTAGCCATCGGCGCACAAGCAAGCAGACCCTCGATAAATTCTCGGCCAAGTTCGGTAGCCGGCACATCGATGAAATGGATGCCGTGGAAATCCGGGATTGGATTGCCGCCAACGCAAAGAGCGGTCGCACCCGTAACAACTGGCTCAATCGAATCCGCACTGCGTTCAACTACGGCAAAAAGGAACTCAAGGGGATCAAGCTCGGGGACGTCCCTGCTCCTGCGAGCATCAAGCTGTGGGAAGAGGCTCAGAGCGTTATCACGCCTTGGAAGAGCATGGACCTGACTCAGGCCTTGGCGAAAATTATCGCTGACCGCCGTAGGGATGGACTGCTTCCGTTTGTGCTCGTGCAGGCGTGGGGTGGGTTACGTGTAGCGGAAGCGACTCGGCTACAGTGGAAGGACGTTCACGTTGAACTGGACGCTCAAGACAGGCCTTTCGTCAGCCATATCGAGGTGGGCGCGCACAAAGCGAAAACGAAGTCCCGGCGCACGGTGCGTTGCGATGGGATGTTCAGAAAAATCATGACCTTTCTTGTATCTGAAAAATCCGGGTTTCGTGATTACAAGGAGGAGCGTTTCAGTTCCTACAAGGAACCGCAGCGTGAGCTGGTGAAAGTCCTCGGTAGCTGGAAGACGAACATCCTGCGCCATAGCTGCGCGACGCACCTTCTCAATCTCTGGGAGGATGAAAGCAGGGTTGCCGCGTTCATGGGGACTTCGACTGAAATGCTGAACAGCAATTACAAGGAGCTGGTTTCGCCTCGTGATGCTCAGGATTGGCTTGCGGTTGACCCCTTCACCTATGCTGACATGTGCATGGAAATCGAAGACCCCGGTGCTCTCGAACTAATCAAAAAGTGGAAGCGATTCTGTCAGACTCATACTTATCTGGACGCGAAGCCATGAAAAGTGGGGTGGCCGCCACCGGGTTCCGAATGAACGTAACCCGCAAATCTTTCACATGTTGATTGAATATGCGAACGGTGAGGCTACAGGATTAGAGGCAGACGAGTGAATCCTGACAAACCAACTCCCGCCACAGCATCGACGCTCTTGGATAACGCATCTCCCTGGGTTAGGCAGGCCTATGAGGCGTCCCTGTCATGTGACCCACGTCGGGCCGTGGCGGATGTGAAAATTCTCGCGGCTTTGCTTCGGAAACGCCCCCTGCATCTGTCGCGAAAAATTCCGAAGACGGTATTATCAGCGGGTGGTGTTGAGTGGAATGCGCCGGGTGACGTTCAATTCTTCGATTTGGATGCTAAGCGGGAAGTTATCGAGAAGTTGGGCCGCAGTCAGGGGTGGAACGTAACGGTAGTTAAATGCCGTAAGGAAGGGAAACTCCGTGCCATGGCGATTTCACGTAGGCCCATCAAATAGTCGATGATGAGCAATCCGGATAAGCTGCATCCGTCACGCATCGTTTACCACCGGGGAAGCGTCGTCTACGCACGGTCGAAATTCGGTGGACCCGATGACTACCGGCACCCGTTAGACGTGCCGAACGGTCTTGGCTGCGGGTGCGTCTGCGACGAGTGCGACGAACAACTCGTGGGGAAGGCAAATGACTCGGGGAAGGTTGCGGCAAAGCTCTACAAAACGATACCTCATTTCGCTCACCAATCGAACTCGACGTGTGCGCCGGGTGGTGAGCGTGGATTAACTGAAGCCTTTCGGCTGGTGATTGACGCACTGAGGACCATTCACCTGCCGGCCGCGTATTACAGCTCCGGGGGCGATAGGATTCAGGATGTTCTCTACCGGCCTGCCGTCTCGGTTGTGGTTCATTCGTTCACCGTATTGCCGAAGCTGACGGGGCAACCGCATGAAATCTTACTTGAGACGGATCAAGGAAAGGTTCGTTTGCTGGTCGTTACCAGATTCCCCGGTCCCGAGGTCGTGGCAGGGATAAAACAGCAACCAGTGCCGACGGTCGTGGCGAACATGATGCCTGATTACCAAGGTATCATCTGCATGGGCGACGTTCTTGCCGCTGTGCAAGTCAGTAATAGTTTGGCATGGTTGGCGCTTCCTGAAATGGACGACTTCGCGGCCGAACAGCGTAAAACAAGGGAAAAAGAACTTGAACGCATCCGCCTTGCCGAGGAAGAGGCTCACAAGTGGGCGGAGGAGTTGAACAAGGAAAAGCTGCGTCTTATTGAAGAGGACGCGGAGAAGCGCGGCTTGGTGAAGCTGCTATGTGCGGCCTGTAAGTTGGAGACGCAGTTTGGCCACCCCTCAGACGACAACCGGAAATGCTCAATCTGCCACCGGATGACCTGTTTCTGGCCCATTAAAACGTCCCAGCAGACTCAGTTCTTGCCCCGATAGCCCATGAAGTCCGTTGAACAAGCCGTTACCGACCTGGTGAAGAACGGGGCCATGTTTACCCCGTCCGTCAGCTCGGGTGCCTATCCCGTCGGTTTAATGCGGCGTCTGCCGGACGGTCGCTGGTTCTGGTGGGAAGCGGGAGGCATCGATGAGTTTGCCGGCCATGTAGTCGAACCGGACCGGGTTGACGTCCTTTATGAGGGCTTGGCCGTGGCTTTTTACCGTGGGCCGGAGATGGTCGGGTATCTAACGACCGTTAAAGAGGCTGTGGACCGAGACGAACAAATCGAGCAGGTCAGTCGAATTATCCGTGAGTGGTTCGTGGAATACGAAGGAAACGAACGGCTACGCGGATTTATCGAGCGGCAGATGACGACGTCGCCAAGTTGAGGACCGGGGCACCAACAAGCAATGGGTGGTGAATCGCGCCGCACGGTCCCTGTCATGGGAAACCCTAGGACAGTCTAAGGCGAAGTCCACGGGCAAGCACTGGTAGCGCAGGGAAAACCTTATTGCAGGTTGTTTCTCATGAAGGTGGGTGTCGAGCTGCCGTCTACTGCTAGACTCCCTAC
>Ga0068869_100001307_pt1 | contig 14746 bp, 15 predicted proteins | sample KBSMisM52_FD_64676 | JGI IMG/M metagenome (GOLD analysis project Ga0068869, IMG submission 64676) | Miscanthus rhizosphere microbial communities from Kellogg Biological Station, Michigan, USA - KBS Miscanthus M5-2 | ecosystem: Host-associated > Plants > Roots > Rhizosphere > Soil ... | reverse complement strand
AAGCTCAGATTGAAGCGACTCCGTCTGCTGACGATAAAGATATCAATTTGCGGGCAATGGCAGATGAAATAAAAAGTTTGATCCGCACTGCAGTGCATGAGGGCAAACCTCTACCGCAGGAGATCCTTTTGAATCTGGAAAACGTTACGGAGATTGATCAAATTGCTGATCTTACCTGCTCATTTTTGACATTGGAACTGAAGAAGAAAGAGGAACTGTTGGCCATTGTTGATGTAAAGGAGCGTCTTGAAAAAGTTATTGAAGCTTTGAATCGTGAAATTGAACTTTTGAAACTTCGCAAAAAAATCCGTTCAGATGTTTCGAAACAGATGAATAAAACTGAACGTGACTTTTTATTGCGTCAGGAGTTGAAGGCTATTAAAAAACAGCTCGGTGATAAAGATGAATCCGGATTTGGCTTAGAGGGTATGGGTGGCGATGAAGGAGAGATTAAAGAGCTCAAAACACGGATTAAAGAGGCCAAAATGCCTGAGGATGTTGAAAAAATTGCCATGAAGGAACTGGACCGTTTGAAAAAAATTGTTTCTTTCTCACCTGAGTTCACAGTTGCTCGCACATATATTGAGTGGCTTTGTGATATGCCTTGGAATCGCAGCTGCAGTAATAAGATCGATGTAAAAGTTGCCAGAAAAATTCTGGATGAAGACCATTATGGTCTGGATAAAATTAAGGAACGTATTTTGGAATATCTGGCAGTTTGCCAGTTAAATGAGCGCTGCGGAGCGACAATTTTATGTTTTGTGGGCCCTCCGGGCGTAGGAAAAACTTCACTTGGAAAATCTATCGCGCGTGCACTTGGACGTATGTTCATTCATACATCTTTGGGCGGCGTGCGAGATGAGGCGGATATTCGCGGTCATCGCCGTACTTATGTGGGTGCTTTACCGGGACGCATTGTGCAGAGTATTAAACGCGCCGGCTGTAATAATCCGGTTTTCATGCTGGATGAGATCGATAAATTGGGACACGATTTCCAGGGTGATCCATCTTCAGCACTTTTGGAGGTACTGGATCCAGAACAGAATAATATGTTTACTGACCATTATCTGGATGTGCCTTTTGATCTTTCTAAAACATTCTTTATTTTAACGGCAAACTTTTTGGATCCGATTCCACCAGCGCTGGCCGATCGTATGGAAATTATTGAGCTTGCCGGTTATACAGAGGAAGAAAAACTCGTGATTGCTAAAAAATACCTTCTGCCGAAACAGCTTGAGTTTAACGGACTTTCCAAACGCCCATTTGAAATGACGGATGAGGCTTTGAGTAAGATTATCCGCTTTTATACTTTTGAAGCGGGCTTACGTGAACTTGAACGTGAAATCGGAGCTATTTGCCGCAAAGTTGCCAAAGAGTCTCTCGAAAAAAAGAAAAAAATTACTAAAATTATGGCCGCTGAGATTGAAAAATATCTTGGTGTTGAAAAATACGAATACGAAATGAAGAGCCATGAGGATACTGTGGGTGTTGCTACAGGTTTAGCCTGGACCCCATACGGCGGTGATATTATTTTTATCGAAGCTGCTCGTATGAAAGGTAGTAAAAATCTGATTCTTACAGGTAGTTTGGGTGATGTGATGCAGGAGTCCGCACGTGCGGCTTTAAGTTACGTTCGCAGTCACGCCAAGGAGTTTCATATTAATGATGATCTTTTTGAAACATCTGACATTCATATTCACGTTCCGGAAGGTGCTACACCTAAAGATGGTCCTTCTGCAGGTATTACGATTTGTACGGCACTTGTATCGCTTTTAACACAGCAGAAAATCCGTCGTGATGTGGCTATGACCGGTGAGGTTACCTTAACCGGACGCATTTTGCCCATTGGTGGCTTAAAAGAAAAAATTCTCGCTGCAAAACGTGCTGGTATTAAAACGATTATGATTCCAGTGAGAAATAAAAAAGATCTTAAGGAGATTCCTGAACATTTGCTGAAAGGTCTTACTATTCACACTGTAGAGACATTGGCTGATGTGATGAAAATCGCTTTGATTCCAAATACAACTCCACCAAAAAAACACGCTCTGAAGGTTGAGACGAAAGTTATTCATCTTCCGCAGAAAAAGGTCGGACGCGTGAGAATCATTAAGATGTCCAATCTTAAGCGTCGATAGTCAGGAGTTTTACTGTGTCCTGTACGTCGGCAACGTTGTTGAAACTTGGATAGATTTCGATGTTCTGAAGATGACTGAGTTCGTAATAGAGCAAACTGTGCATGTCGTTGTTGATGACAATGTTTACTTTGTGTTTCTTGAGAATCTCGACAATCGTGCCGATATTTTTGGGTGAAAAATCTTCAAGTGGCACTGAATCTGTGAGAGACATTTTTTTATTTTTCACATCAACAAAAAGATAGGCTTTCGTGTCTTCAGGAGACAAAGCAACCACTGATGAAAGCCCGGCGAGCTGTTTTACCGGCACAGCAACGCGGATATTATCTGTTCGCGGAATTTCAACATAGAGTAAAAAATCTTTGAGATACTCATTTGTTTTTGCAATGTCCTCTTTTAAATTCGCCAGTTCATTGCGGATATCTTTGGTCTGGGCGTATGGATTAATTTCCAGAAATGCCTCACCAAAAATAAAAGTGCCGGCGCGGCGCATACGAATGTCGCGGACATCTTTTACGATGTGAGATTTTGATTTGATCATGTCATGAATTTGCGTAACGAGCTCCTGATCATTGAAATAGTCCAGGAGGAAAAAGAGTGATTCTTTAGCTGTGCTAAAGCCTACTCGCAAAATGAGAAAAGACATCACCACGCCAATCAGACCCTCTACGTATGGGATGTGAAAATAGTTGGCGGCTACCCCAATAACCACTGCAGATTCGATTAATAAATCCATGCGTTTTTCCTTGGCAGTGTTGATGAGTGAAAGTGAGTTTATTTTTTCGCCGGCTTTTCGTAAGTAATGGCTCAGATGTAATGTGACAATGACTGTTACCACAACCGAGATAATGGCGAGAAACTGGTCCTGTGATTCTGGAGATGGAGTTGTGATGCGCTCCGCACTTTCAAAAAGAATTTGCAGACCAAAATAAATAATGATGACTGCAGTTATGAATGCGGCAAATGTTTCTGCTTTGTAGTATCCGTATTTGAAAGATTTATCGGCGTGGCGTTCGCTGATTTTCAGACCGATAAAACTGGCAAAAAGAGTCAGCAGGTCGGCGCAACTGCCAAGTGCATCGGCAATTAAGACCACGATGCCCGTATACCAGCCGAACAGACCTTTGACGATTGCCAAAATGGTAATTTCAACAATACCGACCAGGGCAATTTTGGCTCCGAATTCGAGTTTTTCAATATCCTTTTTTTGCACAGGAACTTGAATAGGAATCGACTTTTATCCTTTTATTATACCATTTTTTGCGGTTTCTTGATATGCTTGGATTACTATATTTTTTGGGTAATGGCATGACGGATTTGTTTGGCAGAGACGGAAAAAGACCCACTGTAGCTTGTGATACGGTTGTTTTGACGATGAAGGAGGGGGAAATGTGCGTGTTGCTGATCGTGAGAGGGCATGATCCCTATAAAGGCCTGTATGCGCTGCCTGGTGGGTTTATGGAATGGGATGAGTCGTGTGAAGAGGGCGCGCGGAGGGAGTTGCAGGAGGAGACTGGACTTCGAGTTGATGAGATAGATTTGATCGGCGTTTTTTCCAAACCGGGGCGGGATCCGCGCGGTACGATAGTTTCTGTGGCGTATCTTACTGTTATTGAACCAGAAAAAGCTCAGATTCAGGCTGGAGATGATGCCGCACAAGCTGAATGGGTAAAAGTGAGTCAAATTCCAAAGCTGGCTTTTGATCATTCAGAGGTTTTTGCTGCTGCACAAACATTATTTGAGAGCAAACCGCAACTCAAAAAACGCCTGGGTATGTAAATTTTCTTTTGCTCCCGGACTTTCGTATGTTATATTCCCCTCCTCTTTTAAGAGGCTTTTTTGTTGTACTTATGAAATTCCTGAAACCTCTGCTCACAATTCTGGTCATGGCCGGCATTATCTTCTGCATTTATCAGTGGTTTATTCTGCCTTTTTTGCCAAAAACCGCACCGTACCGTATTGCGCACATGATTGATGCTGATAGTTTGTTGATTTATGACGGCAAAAAACTGGAAAAGGTTCAGTTGATCGGCGTGGATGCACCTGAGCTTACAGGCCCGCTCAAAGGGCACCAATGCTACGATGCCGAGGCAAAGGAAGAGGCATCAAAGTATTTTGCCAAAGATCATGGTGTTTGGCTGGAAACAGATCCTGCCAGCGGTGACAAAGATATTTATGGTCGTGATTTACGTTATGTAAAACTGGCTGACGGAAATCTTTATAATGAAACCCTCATCAAAGATGGATTGGCCAAAGAGTCCAACCCTCAAGATTCTAAATACAAACTGCGCGACGAATTTTTAAAAACACAAAAAGACGCATCTGATAAAGGTTTAGGAATTTGGAATGAAAAAGAGTGCGCCGGTATTTTTTAGATAGCCGCGTTAAATTTGTTTAATGCGAGTGGTGCGAGGAAGAAAAGAAAAAAGCAAACGAACTGTATTCAGAAATACAGTGAGTGCTTTTTACTTTTCTGACGAAGCACCGCGAAGCAGAAAACAAATTTAACAAAAAAAGAGACTAGGAGGGAGCTGTCTTGAGGTTTAAGTGCCAATGGTTGGCAAATGCATAGACCGAAGACAACTCCCATACAGTCTCGTTTTGTTTTTGTTTTGGACTCCCTGAACTTGGAGATTGACTTTAGACAGTGGACACCGGGAAATTATTGGTTTCGTAAGTAGACGCTGGTCCTGACATATTTCTATGAAAAGCAAGCATTTCTATGAGACATCGGCGCATAATGTTTGTTCCGAAGAACAAAACACCACAGTGTCGACAGCTCAAGACCATTCATTCAATCCTACAACTTGGCCTATTGAACCCACCAAGTGAAAAAAGAACGTGCGCTTAGAACCTGGGGGACTCTAAGACGTAGACTAAAGTATGGGCAGCAAATCCAGGGAGGAAACTGGCTGCGAACGAGTCGCAAACAATTTTCTCCCTGAACTGTGAGTATCAAATTTTCAAAGAACTTTTGATCCTCTTAGCGGGAACGGACATCGAACCCCAAAAAAAGATTAGGTTTTTCAGTGGTTGCTCCAAGTGATAAGCCTTAGCGGTTATCAAAGTAAGACAAGCCGAGGCGATGCGACTCAAAAAGTTTGGATAGAAGCCGAAGCTTAAATGCCGAAACTCCAAAGGTCGTACCACATCATTCAATCTCTCTCTTTCACATGCTTAAAGTTGAAGCCATCAAGCGGGAAAAGAAAGGCGGGAAAATCTTATCTGGCGGATGAAGATAATACCGGTCCGTGCCCAAGCTAAGGAGGGAGCTAAGAGAGACGTAAAACATGTTTGAGGTATTACCCTATTACAATGCCTCAGGTCTCTCTCAGCTTTCTCCCTGGCTTGAAAACTTTTATTTTTGTTTCAAATATCAACTGTTCATTAAATATTATCATACCTTGGTTATATTTGTCAATACCCATCCATGACTTTTTTCAAAGGGGCTGGATTGAACGGCTTATTGGGATTAATTTGCAATTTTGGGCCCTTTACGGTAATTTTGGCGTGCACAAAATTTTGGATGTTTTTGTTTTGGTGTGCCGGGGTAGCTCAGCGGTAGAGCGAAGGATTGAAAATCCTTGCGTCGGTGGTTCAACTCCGCCCCTCGGCACCAACTCTTATTCGCCAGAGCGAAGGATTGGCTCTGTAAACTTGCCTTGCGTCGGTGGTTCAACTCCGCCCCTCGGCACCAACTTTCTGACTCATTTCCCTTCTGAATCGCATGAGTGTGGGAAAAGAAAAACCTGATGATAGTTCCGGCGTTGAGCAAGCTCGCCGTAAGTCGGGCAGCTTTGAGATAGATTCAGAGAGAAAAATAGATGAAGAATTAACATTTTCCGGTTTATTTGATGATCGGCCGCTGAATGAGATCGCTGCTGGGATTGAAAGTAGTACAAGCAGAGCGCTAAACACCGATGAGTATGAAGTTCCTGATGTTTTTTTAAGAAAAAGAGAAATATCTCCTGTAATTGATGCACTGGAAGTTTTTCAAAATTTTGAACGAATAAAAGATTCTCCTGAGGCTGGTTCGCAATTGAAAGAAGCTGCAAAACTTCTGCCATGGGCTGTATTTCATTATGCAGGAAATTTCCTTCCTTTTATCGATGACGAAATTGCTGAAGAAATTTTAGCTGCAGCAGTGCAAAAAGTTCCGATTGCGGCCATTAAGAAATTTCAAGGCTATGCTGAAAAAACTTATGCAGACAAAATAATAACTGCGGCACTTGATCTTTTACCAGACACGCAAATACGTTATTTTTTTGCGGAAATTTTTGGTCAAAAAAAATAAAATTACTCCACTGAGAATTTCACTTCACGGGCAAAACCTTTATTTCCAATTTCAATATCTTCCATTCCTGAAACGCTCCCCTCGCCGCCGCTTTTTATAAGAGTATTGCTTTTATCAAAGAGGGCCATGGGGTCTTTATTTCCTTTAGGAAAACGAAAAATTTCATAAGAGAGCGTTATTGTTTGTTTATCACCCTCTTTATAATCGGGAGATGACGTATCAATTTGTGCGGAAATTTTCAAAATGTTTTCACCCATTTTAATGTCGTATGGGACAAAACTTAATGTGTGTGTTGTTTGATAGTTTTCCATTTCCTTGATTGGTGCACCGTTTAAAAGTACCTGATATTTAGCAGGCCCAAAATCGGCAAAACTTATCTGATATTCGTATTTGAATTGAGCCATTTTCTCCTGCATTTTCTGCCATTTTTTTGCTTCTTCCGGATCATAACCCAGCCACTGGCCGTCGACAAAGTTAAGTTCAAAAATATCTTCGTTGTGAGTGGCTGTACATTTATTTCCATTGCATTGGAACGTAACATCTTTGTTATCAAACTCAGAGAGAATCCATTCTGTTCCGAGCATTGAGAAATCATATGTTTCATCGCCTTTCATCAGTTTGAAAAACTCACCGGGGTATATTTTTTTCAAGAATTCATGGTCTTTATTTTTAATAGCCTGAATAAATTGCGGAAAATAACTTCTGAACGATTCGAGATTTTGTTTGTTATCAGGCATTTTTATTAAAAAAAAATTGACATTCGATTGTTATTATACAATACTTTTTATATCCTTACAATGATCTTCAGATTTGTCTTGATTTTTATGATTTTGCAAGGTTTGAAATGACCTTTCAAATAAGCTACACTTGCATACTGTTTTCTAAATTAAGAAGATGAAAAGTTATATTATCGTATTGATGGTTTTGACGCTTACCGGAGGCGGATATGTTTTGTATAAAAATACGAGAGATTATAAAGAGCCCGTGCCGGTTGCGGTTTCTGTTTCTGATTTGCAAAAGAAAAATACGCAGGAAAGCCAGGAGGGCTCTTTGACTCAGGAGAGTAAAACACAAGAGGTGGAACAGGACCCTGCAACTTTTCCCGATGAACTGAATATTCAATTAACTTTTTATTCACAGGCACCTTTTGGTAACTGGGATTATCCTTGGCAGGAGGCATGCGAAGAGGCCAGCGCTCTGCTTGTTGCCAATGCTTACTATGAACATAATTGGACCCGCGAAGAGTTTAATGACCAGATTTTGAAACTTGTGGATTGGCAAAAAGGTTATTTTGGTACTTATCTGGATACGACAGCCGCGCAAATATCAGAAATGCTTGATAAAGATTTGGGACTTAAATCTGTGATCCATGATAATCCGACGTTTGAAGATGTTGAAAAAGCTTTGAATAAAGGACATTTAATTATCATGACTTTTGCCGGGAAAGAGCTAAATAATCCGTACTTCACCAATGGTGGTCCGGTTTACCATGCGTTAGTTGTGAAAGGTTATAAAAAGGATCCTCAAAAAGTTATCACTGCGGATGTTGGTACTCGCCGCGGTGAAGATTTTGTTTATAGCTGGAGTAATATTTACAGTTCACTGCATGATTATGCCGAACCGATTGATAATGGAGCAAAGCGCATGATTGAGGTTTTGCCGCCTGAGGGTTTCTAATTGGGGCGTTGATGTGAATGAGCTCATCCAGTAGACTGTTGTTATGAATCTGAATCCTTCGCTTTCTGTTCTTGGCCGTAAAATTGCGTTTTCGACGTTTGTGCAGTATGCGGGAAAGTTGGTGCAACTGGTTCTGGCGGCAATGACCGTGAAGATGATTTCCGGTTTTTTGAATGAACAGCAATATAGCGTGTATTCACTTATTGGCGAGTACACATTGTTCTTTTCGACGGTGGCGAATTTGGGAATTTTTGGGAATGTGGTGAAGCGGATGGCCGATACACCGAAGGACAGAAATTTATTTATAAATGCTTTGATGTTGCGGGTGGGGAGCGCGCTGTTATTTTTTATTTTTGGGATGGTGACACTGGTCGCTACTAAAAATGAGTTTGCGTTTCTGCTTGGAAGCGCGCTCTTTTTTGGATCTTTGTTATTTGATTATGTGACTTCTGTCTGCGATGGAATGTTGCAGGCCAACTATATGATGGGACGGGCTATGATTGCCTCAGTTATCGGAAGAGTTATTCATACCGGTGTGGTTTTTCTTTTGGTGAAAGGTTATTTTTTGGAGGCGAACTATGCTTTGCTTTTTCTGGCGCCGTTGATTGGAAGTGCAGTTTCCATGTTGCTGACATTTATTTTTTCGTGGAAAGAGCTTGAAGGCGATTGGCATTTTGATAAAAATTTCATGGTGAAAATTTTCTGGTTAAGTTTGCCGTTTGGAATTATTAATATTTTTAATAACCTATATTTCCGCTTTCTGCCTGACTATTTTGCCAATATGCATTTAAGTCCGGAACAGTTTTCAGGGTTTAGTGTTTCGTTTAGAATGGCGCAGGTATTAAGTCTGGCTTCGACATTTTTAATGTTTTCTGTTTTGCCGGGATTAAAACAGTATATTGATCAAAAACATTTTGAAAAAGCGCGAAAGCTTTTACGAACGATCATGTGGATGATGGCAGGATTGGGAATCTTGATAGTGGTTGCGGGCTCATTGTCACAACTGTTTTTGGTAGATCTCCTCACTGACAAAAAATATTTCCTACCGGACTTCCCTTTCATGTTTCCGATGATGCTGATTTTGGCTGCTATATCCTATGGATATGACGTTATTTTATTAAGTCTTTTTGCTCTTGATGAAGATAAATGGTTGCTTAAACGAGAAGCGATGGCGGTATGTCTGGCCGGCGCGTTTTTTATTTTGTCGATTGGAATGTTTTCGCCACAAAGCAAAATCGTGTGCGTGCTTTTAGGTGCGCTCCTGGGAGAGACTTTTATGGTGGTGAGCGGATACGTGAAACTTAAACGAACGTTGCTGCAGAGGCACGCGGATCATCACACAATGTGATGTACTTTTCTGGCCATGAATCCTTTGGGGCCTTCTTCCAGGTCGAATTCGACGATTTCACCGAGTTTGTAGGTATTGAAAGGTCCTTTGACTTCACTTACATGAAAAAAGACCGGTTCTTCATGATTTTCCAGCTGAATCTGGCCAAAACCGTTGTTTAATGTGATTATTGTGCCTTTTACTCGAGACATAGACTTAATATTGAAATTTTTCCTGCGTTCCGCTAAATTACCCCTGCCTATATATTATGCGGGTGTAGCTCAGTTGGCTAGAGCGCAACCTTGCCAAGGTTGAGGTCAGGGGTTCGAGCCCCCTTACCCGCTCCAAAAAGAGTTCCTAAAACAGCTTATGTGAGCTGTTTTTTGTTTATATTCCATTAGCATGTTAGAATGAAAATCGTGATAATTGATTATTACTTTTTTACTCCAGTATTTTATGAGTACTCTTGATATTATCATTGTTATTTTAGTCATTGCCTGGCTTGGCGGTTTCAGCCTTAATGTTGGAGGAGGCTTGATTCACTTATTACTTGTGATTGCTGTGATTGTCTTGATTCTCCGCTTACTTCGCAAGGGGTCAGTGTGATGTTAATTAATTTCAATTTTGAATGAATTTATGAGAAAAATTATTACGACAACATTTGTAACTTTGGATGGAGTAATGCAAGCGCCGGGTGGGGCTGATGAAGACCGGACTGGCGGTTTTGCCTATGGTGGATGGCAACTCTCTTATCCATCGGATAAGATGTTGGATTCCATGTTGAGCGATATTATGAATTCGCCTTTTGAGCTTTTGTTGGGAAAAACTACGTACGATATCTTTGCTTCATATTGGCCTCATGCAAAAACAGATAATGAAGTGGCGGTTCCTTTTAATAAAACAAAAAAATACGTGGTGTCTCACAAATCTTTTGAGCCTGAGTGGAATAATTCCACCTGTATTACCGGTGATGTTGTGGCACAGCTTAAGAAACTTAAAGAAGAGGATGGCCCTGATTTGTGGGTGTGGGGCAGCGGAAATCTGATTCAGACACTTCTTCAAAACAATTTAATAGACCGGATGCAGCTCTGGATTTATCCGATAACGCTTGGTACTGGCAAACGACTGTTTGCAGAGGGCACCCAGGCTGAAGATTTTAAACTTGTTGACTCAAAAATCTCCACGACTGGTGTAGTGGTGGCGACTTTTGAACCACATGAAAAAATTGTGGCGAAGTAATTTTATAGATTTCGGGTGTCTGTTGGAGGGTTCATCCAATTGTTATTTCGTCCATCGGAGTAGCGGGTTGGACCGGACATTAATTCATCGATTGAGGCATCGTCGAGGCTCGACAGTTGAATGCAGACATAATCTCCGCCGAGTTGTTCAAGATGGCCGCGTTCGAAAGTGCGTACACCGCAGAACTTACAGAAAGTATGTGCTGCCGGTGTTTGTTCATGAGCTTTGTAGCTTGTTAAGTTATCTTCACCACTTAAAACACGTAGTGCTTCCGGCTTTATGAATGTTCCCCAGTTCCGTGTTTTCGTGCAATATGTGCAATTGCATTTGCCGTTTCCCTGGCTTAGATCAATGTCTGCTTCGAATTGAACTTTTCCGCAGTGACAACTGCCTTTGTAGGTTTTTACTGCCATATGATTGTTTTTAAGAAATAGATTAATGTTCGTCGAGTTTACAGATGAGTGTTTGTGTAAGTTTATCACAAATAATTCAAAAAAAGGCTCAAATACTTTTCATCAAAATAATGTTAGAATAAAAAAAATTCTAATATTTGAATGAAACACGATAAACAAAAATATATAAGGCTCTTTACATCATTGGCAATGTGTTTCAGCGCCGGAATTATCGGAAGTTTTTTCACTGTTGCTTCCATCAATGACTGGTATCAGTATCTGGCAAAACCATCGTTCAGTCCGCCCAATTGGGTTTTTGGTCCGGTGTGGACAATTCTTTATTTCTTGATGGGTATTTCACTCTTTTTGATCTGGGAAAAAGGGCTCAAGAACAAAATCGTCAAAAACGTTTTCGTTCTTTTTATTGTCCATATTGTTTTAAACGGGCTCTGGTCGATACTTTTCTTTGGCTTGAAAAGCCCTTTATTGGCTTTTGTTGATATTATTCTCATGTGGGTTACTTTGGCTCCAGTGATCTTTTTCTCTTTTAAACTCAATAAATATTCTTCACTGCTGCTTATCCCGTATTTGTTCTGGATATCTTTTGCGCTCCTACTTAATTTCTCGATCTGGAAACTTAATGCCTAAAAAAATTACAGTCAATGATGAGATGCAAAAGGGATATGTATACCATCTGGTTGAACCCGAAGGAAAAAATTTTGACCCTGAATTTAAACCTCAACTCACTCCCCAAAAAATGCTGGAGCTTGGAGTTTTTGGTGGGAAATATATGACAGACTGCAAAAAAGAGTTCCCTAAATCATGGTTCAAAAAAGCCAAACTCTGCCCGAAATGGCATGATCCTGAACTGAACTTTTTTGGAGTCAACGCCAGCAAACCTTTGAGTTACTGGAGGAAAAAAGGATGGATTTATCCCGATGATCCACGCGGATGGTTCCAGTGGTATTGTCGATACTATATGGGCAGGCGCGTGTTACTGGAAGACCAGAGACAAATAAAACGATGGAAAGCTATCCAACGCCACATTGCCCAACTGAAAAAAAATTGCCATCGCGGTGATTTTTCATGTAGACCAAGGCAACGTCAGGCTATTCTCCATTGGGCATACGATTCAAGGAAAATGTGACTACAATTGACATTTTTCGCTTTTTTATTAGAATTGCCCTCTTATTTGCCCTTTAATATCGGTTTATTCCGGATTGCAGCTGCTCATAGGCATTTGCAACCTGGAATAAACCCCAGGTTGGTTCAGTATGTCGCTGTTCCAAAAACATCATGTCAGCGAGGTTTGTAATGCACGAAGCATTCGACCGAAAGGTGGCTGAGCTCCAGGGCATCCTGGGCTGCACCACTGAGTACGTCCCTCACGACATCAGCCGGAATGATCCGTGGATCCACGGAAAGTATGGGTTGATGCGTAAGGACGGGGCGTTCTTCAAGGATCTTTTTATCCGCGCCATTCGCAAGGCGGGCGAAAAGGTCAACGAGTGGGTCCAGCCCATCACCGTGCGCGAGCACAATCAGTACGACAGCTTCGCGTGTCACCGCATCGTGGGTGACATCGTGCTGCCGGTTCGGATGCGTGAAATCGACGACGTCCCCACTCTGGAGTACGGCCTCACTGCGCTCCAGGGGCCGGGTTCGTTCGGTGAAATCACGTTCAGTGCTCCGCGCGCATCGATGAGCAACCCGGAGGAGTTGCCGGTGAAGGTCCTCATGAAGCGTCTGAAGGACGAGAAGGCTCACGAGGAGTACGAGCCCGAAACGTCTCCGGACGGACGCATCTACCGCCGGCTCGTCCGGTCTGACGTCAACCGCCTGTGTGGTCGAGACCGCATCTGGCTCTCGGTTGGCGACGAGAGCAAGTGGAAGAAGTGTGTCTGGTTCACGGCGGGAGAGCTCGAGCTGATTCTCCGTCATGAGCAGATGACGGATTCCCCCACTCGGGAGCTGGTCTACTACGCTCTCATGAACAGCGACAAGGTGCTGAGGTTCTTCCGCAAGAAGCCCTTAGCCGACAACGAACCGACTGTGGCGAACGCCGCCTGAAAAAAATGGATTTGGGAGGGCGTAAGCCCACCATTGCGGATGTTTGATCCGTATGGCCGGGGCGAGATAATACTCTCGCCCCGGCTGATCCATTTATTACGCATAAGGCATAATCCTGTTTGTTAAAAAAACTTTTCTGGTTAATACTTGAGTGGAACTTTTCGGTATTTTATGAAAAATCACTCTGTTGACCACAAAACCTCAAACTTACGAGCTGTTTTTGTTATTAATACATTTTTTGCGTTAGTGGAGCTTATTGGCGGTCTTTACACGAACAGCCTTGCCGTCATGTCTAATGGCCTTCATGATCTTGGTGACTCTATTGCTCTTAGTCTAGCCTGGTTTTTTGAGAAACTAGCTAAAAAGGATCGAACAAAATCTTTTACTTACGGATATAAAAGGTTTTCTTTAGTTTCGGCATTTTTAACAAGTGTGATTCTCACAACGGGTTCGATTTTGATTATTTTTGAGGCTGTTCCGCGTCTTTTTCAACCTGAACAGACCAATACTGATGGCCTGCTTGTTTTTGCCGTGCTGGGGATTATTGCAAATACCATTGCTTATTTAAGAATAAAATATGGAAAATCTTTGAATGAAAAACTGACGGCTCTACATCTTTTAAATGATGTACTCGGCTGGGGAGCTGTTCTTATTGCCGGTATTGTGATGAAGTTTCATCAAATTCTTATTTTAGATCCAATTTTATCTATTCTGATTACACTCTATGTTCTGTGGCATGTTATTGGTAATTTGAAAAAAGTTTTGGTTTTATTTTTGCAAGGAGCGCCGGACTATTTTCATCTGGAGGACATGGAGAAGAAAGTTCGCGCATTCAGGGGAGTTAAGGCGGTTCATGATACTCATATTTGGTCTTTAGAAGGTGAATATGACGTCCTCACTACTCATGTGATTGTTCAGGATAATCTGTCGCAAAAAAGTTTAGAGAACCTGAAATGCAATATTAAAAAACTGCTTTCTGATTTGAACGTGGAGCATTCAACAGTTGAAATTGAGTTTGAGAATGAAAAATGTGATCTAACTGGACATTAATTTTCTACTGACCGTTAATTTGTTATGAATATTACCGAAAAATTTTACACTTGCCCGATGCACCCGAAGGTTATGCAGAATAAACCCGGGATGTGTCCTGAGTGTGGGATGAATCTTTTGCCTTCAAAAGCTCATGCGATGTCCGGGCATAAGATGAATGAAATGAAAGAGGGTTTTAATAAACATGAGGGTCATAACGTAAATACGTTTGCCAGGAAATTTTGGGTAAGTCTTGTTTTGACTTTGCCGGTTGTTCTTTATTCGGATTTGCCGAAAGAGCTTTTTGGATGGAGTGCTCCCCTTTTTTCTGGATCTGAATATTTGGGGTTTGTTTTAGGATCAATCATTTTCTTTTATGGCGGTTGGGTGTTTTTGATCGGAGCATGGCGTGAGATTCAGGCAAAACTTCCGGGAATGATGACGCTTATTGCGGTTGCCATTAATGCTGCGTACTGGTTTAGCGTGTATGCGACATTTTTTGAACCGGGTCATACGCTTTATTGGGAACTCACGAGTCTTATTACCATTATGCTCCTGGGTCATTGGATGGAGATGCGGGCTGTTC
>Ga0068869_100001305_pt1 | contig 14748 bp, 12 predicted proteins | sample KBSMisM52_FD_64676 | JGI IMG/M metagenome (GOLD analysis project Ga0068869, IMG submission 64676) | Miscanthus rhizosphere microbial communities from Kellogg Biological Station, Michigan, USA - KBS Miscanthus M5-2 | ecosystem: Host-associated > Plants > Roots > Rhizosphere > Soil ... | reverse complement strand
CGGGATCGAGGTGGGCAACGTGGAGGCGGTGATGGACGGCGGGCTCGATCCCTTCATCCGCGCCTACCTCACGATGGCCCGGCCGGCGCCCCCCGCCTGAACGCGCGCTCATGACCACGCCGCCTGGTCTGCCGCCCGACCTCAACGAGCAGATGCGCCGCCGCCGGGAGAAGCTCGAGACCTGGCGGGCCCGCGGCGTCAATCCGTTCGGGGCGCGCTTCCCGCTGACCCACTGGGCGGGCACCGTGCAGGCGCGCTTCAAGGACGCGGACGAGGCGGCCCTGCAGAGCGCGGGCGCGGTCGCCCTGGCCGGCCGGGTGATGGCGATGCGCCACCACGGCAAGACCTGCTTCGCGGTGCTGCGCGACCAGTCGGGCCAGATCCAGCTCTACGCCCGCGCCGACGTGCTCGGCGACGCGTACCCCGCGTTCGTGGATCTCGACGTCGGCGACCTGATCGGGGTCACCGGCGAGCTCTTCCGCACCCGCACCGGCGAGCTCACGGTGGCGGTGAAGCAGTTCGAGTTCCTGACCAAGGCGCTCCGCCCGCTCCCCGAGAAGTGGCACGGCCTCAAGGACGTGGAGACGCGCTACCGCCGGCGCTACGTGGACCTGATCGTCAATCCCCAGGTCCGCGAGGCCTTCGTGATGAAGAGCCGCCTCATCGCGGCGATGCGCGCCTTCTTCGACGCGCGCGGCTTCCTCGAGGTGGAGACCCCGATGATGCAGCCGATCCCGGGGGGCGCCGCGGCCAAGCCGTTCGTCACCCATCACAACGCCCTCGACATGCCGCTGTACCTGCGCATCGCGCCCGAGCTCTATCTCAAGCGCCTCGTGGTGGGCGGCCTCGAGCGCGTCTACGAGATCAACCGCAACTTCCGCAACGAGGGGATGTCCACCCAGCACAATCCCGAATTCACGATGCTGGAGTTCTACCAGGCCTACGCCGACTACCAGGACCTCATGCAGCTGACCGAGGAGCTCTTCGGCCACCTCGGGCAGACCCTGCTGGGACGGGACGAGCTCACCTATCAGGGCGAGACGATCCGCCTGGCCCCGCCGTGGCGCCGGCTGCCGTTCTTCGAGGGGCTCGCCGAGGCGCTCGGCAGCCCGGTCACCCCCGAGACCGACGCGCGCGCGCTCGGCGAGGCGGCCACGCGGCGGGGTGGGTTCGCGGCCGATCGCAAGACGCAGGCGGTCCTGCGCGGCGAGCACGGCCCGGTCGCGCTGTGGAAGGAGATCTTCGACACGCTCGTCGAGCCCACCCTGGTGCAGCCCACCTTCGTGGTCGACTTCCCGATCGAGCTGTCGCCGCTCTCCAAGCAGAAGGAGGGGCAGCCGCGCCTGGTGGACCGGTTCGAGCTCTACGTCTGCCGGCGCGAGATCGCCAACGCCTACTCCGAGCTCAACGACCCGATCGACCAGCGCCGCCGCTTCGAGGAGCAGGCCAAGGAACGCGAGCGGGGCGACGAGGAAGCGCACTGGATGGACGAGGACTTCGTGCGCGCGCTGGAGTACGGGCTGCCCCCCACCGCGGGAGAGGGGATCGGCATCGACCGGCTCGCGATGCTGTTCACCGACACCGCGTCGATCCGCGACGTGATCCTCTTCCCCCACCTCCGGCCCGAGCGGAGCGGCGCGGAGGACGGCGACGCGGACGAGGAGGCGGGCGCTTGATGCTGCGGCGCATGCCCTTCGAGGTATTCCTCGGGCTTCGCTACCTCCGCGCGCGCGGCCACCGGACCAACCTCTCGCTCTTCGTCTGGATCGGCATCGGGGGCGTCTTCCTGGGCGTGAGCGCGCTGATCGTGGTGCTCGCGGTGATGACCGGCTTCCAGGACGGCATCCGGGACAAGATCATCTCGGCCAACCCCCACGTGCTGATCATGGAAGCGGGCGGGCGCGGGGTCGCCGACGGCGCCGCCCTCGCGGATCGGGTGGCCCCGGTCCCCGGCGTCGTCTCCGCCACCCCGTTCGTCCTGCAGCAGGCGCTCTTCACCTCGCCGAGCGGAGGGGCGACCGGCGGGCTCCTGCGCGGGGTGGATCTCGCCACGCCGGCGGTGCGCAACGCGATCGGCTCGCAGGTGCGCTTCGGCAGCATCGAGCCGGTGCTGAAGGGATCCGAGCCCGCCCTCCTCCTGGGCCGAGAGCTGGCCCGGAGCCTCGGGGTGACGCCGGGGGACCACGTCACGGTGATCTCCCCGCAGGGGGCCATGACCGCGGTGGGCCTCGTGCCCAAGATGCGGCGTTTCCTGGTGGCCGGCTGGGTCGAGGTCGGCATGTACGAGTACGACGCCTCTCTGGCCTACACCTCGCTGGCCGCCGCCCAGGAGTTCGCGGGCCTGGGCGACCGCGTGACCGGCGTGGAGGTGAAGCTCGCCAATCCCTTCGACGCCAAGGACGTGGGCCGGAGCATCGCGGGCCAGCTCAAGGGCGCGTACTGGATCCGCGACTGGATGGACATGAACCGCAACCTGTTCGCGGCGCTCCAGCTCGAGAAGCTGGCGCTCTTCGTCATCGTCACCATCATCGTGCTGGTGGCGGCCTTCGCCATCATCGGCCACCTGGTTCTGCTCGTGGCCGAGAAGCGGAAGGAGATCGGGATCCTCAAGGCGATGGGCGCGGGGGCGGGGAGCATCGGGACCGTGTTCCTGGTGGCCGGCATGCTGATCGGGGTGGGGGGCACCGTGGCGGGCAGCGCCTTCGGGCTGCTCCTCATCTGGGTGCAGAACACCTACAAGATCATCCGGCTGGCCGGGGACGTGTACCAGATCAGCTACCTGCCGATGAAGCTGACCGGCTCCGACTTCGCGATGATCGTCGGCTCCACCCTCGTCATCTCGTTCCTCGCCACCCTGTCGCCGGCCCGGCGGGCCGCGCGCATGGATCCGGTCGAAGTGCTCCGCTATGAGTGAGCCGCTGGTCGTCGCGGAGGAGCTGGAGCGCGAGTACCGCATGGGGCCGGAGCCGGTCCGGGTCCTCCGCGGGGTGAGTCTGACCGTGAACGCGGGCGAGAGCATCGCCATCATCGGCGCGTCCGGGGTCGGCAAGTCTACGCTGCTCCACCTGCTGGGCACGCTCGACCGGCCGACCGGGGGGCGCGTGATCTTCGACGGCGAGGACGTGTCGGCCCGGACGGACGCGGCCCTCGCGCGGCTGCGCCGCACCGAGGTCGGCTTCATCTTCCAGTTCTACAACCTGCTCGGCGAGATGACCGCGCTCGAGAACGCGATGCTGCCGGCCCTGCTGCAGCGGGCCAGCGTGCCCGAGGCCCGCGAGCGGGCGGCGGCGGCGCTGCAGGAGGTCGGGCTCGGCGACCGGGAGGGGCACCGGCCCGGGGAGCTGTCCGGCGGCGAGCAGCAGCGTGTCGCGATCGCCCGCGCGCTCGTCGGCCGGCCACGGCTGATCCTCGCCGACGAGCCCACCGGAAACCTGGATCCGAAGACCAGCGAGGTCATCTGGGATCTCTTCCTGCGGCTACAAGCCGAGCGGCACCTCGCGTTCGTGATTGCCACGCACAATCACGAGCTCGCGCGGAAGGCGGACCGGGGGTACCGGCTGGTGGACGGCCGAGCGGTGCTCTGGCCGTGAGTCCACGAGTTTCAAGGGGTTACGGGGGTGTGACGGACGGTGTCACAAGAAAGGGCTAGGCCGACGGCGCCGGAAGGCATATACTCATCGCAGGTTTAGGGAGCATCGGGGCGTAGTCGGGGCCCCCGGCGAGCCATAACCCGAAGTCAGAAAGGCGCGAGGTCACCCACAGTGTTCGAGCGATTCACGGAGCGGGCGCGTCGGGTCATCATCCTGGCCAGGGAAGAGGCAGGGCGGTTCCGTCACGATTTCGTTGGGACCGAGCACATCCTTCTCGGCCTCATCCGTGACGGCGAAGGCATCGCGACGGCGGTCCTGCAGCGTCTCGGGCTGCGGCTCGAGACGGTGAAGGCGGAGGTCGAGCGCGCGCTGGCCGGCTTCCCCAAGACGCTCACGTTCGGTGAAGTGCCGTTCACCCCGCAGGCCAAGCGCGTCCTCGAGCTCTCCATCGAGGAGGCCCGCCAGCTCGGTCACAACTACATCGGGACGGAGCACCTGCTCCTCGGCCTGATGAAGGAAGGCCAGTCGATCGCGGCCAAGATCCTCGAATCCCTCGGCGCCCGGCTCGACGAGGTCCGCCAGGAAACCCTGGCCCTGCTCGGCGACCAGTACTATCCGCGTCCGAAGAAGCGCTCGCAGACCCCGGTCCTCGACGAGTTCGCCCGCGATCTCACCCAGCTGGCCCGGGAGAGCAAGCTCGACCCGGTCATCGGCCGTGAGACCGAGATCGAGCGGGTCATCCAGATCCTGGCGCGCCGGACCAAGAACAACCCCGTCCTGATCGGTGAGCCCGGCGTGGGCAAGACCGCCATCGTGGAGGGCCTGGCCCAGCGGATCGTCGGGCACGAGGTGCCGGACGTGCTGGCCCAGAAGCGCCTGCTCCAGCTCGACCTGGGCGCGCTCGTGGCCGGGACCAAGTACCGCGGGCAGTTCGAGGAGCGGCTCAAGGCGGTCATGAAGGAGATCCGGCAGTCCGAGAACGTGGTCCTGTTCCTGGACGAGCTGCACACCTTGATCGGGGCCGGCGCAGCCGAGGGGGCCATCGACGCCTCCAACATGCTCAAGCCCGCGCTGTCCCGCGGTGAGATCCAGACCATCGGCGCCACCACCCTCGACGAGTACCGCAAGTACATCGAGAAGGACGGCGCGCTCGAGCGGCGCTTCCAGCCGGTCATCGTCCGCGCCCCCTCGGTCACCGAGGCGGTCGAGATCATCAAGGGCCTGCGCCACAAGTACGAGGCCCATCATCGGGTGAAGATCACCGACCGGGCCATCGACGCGGCGGTCAAGCTGGCCGACCGCTACATCACCGACCGGCAGCTCCCCGACAAGGCCATCGACGTGATCGACGAGGCCTCGTCCCGGACGCGCCTGATGGCCTTGACCCCGCCTCCCGAGATCAAGGAGCTGGGCAAGGAAGTCGAGCGGGTGGTGCGCGAGAAGGACATGTACCTGGAGGCGCAGGAGTTCGAGAAGGCCGCGTCGCTGCGGGAGAAGGAGAAGCTGCTGCGCGGACGCGACGAGGACATGAAGCGCGAGTGGGACAAGCGCAAGGGCAAGGGCCCCCAGACGGTGTCCGAGGAGGACATCGAGTACATCGTCTCCCGCTGGACCGGCATCCCGCTCTCCAAGCTCGAGGAGAAGGAGTCGGCCAAGCTCGCCCGCATGGAAGAGGCGCTGCACGGCCGCATCGTGGGCCAGGACGACGCGGTGGCCGCAGTCTCGCGGGCCATCCGGCGCTCCCGGGCCGGCCTCAAGGACAGCCGCCGGCCGGTGGGCTCGTTCATCTTCCTGGGCCCCACCGGCGTGGGCAAGACCGAGCTGGCCCGGACCCTCGCCGAGTACCTCTTCGGCGACGAGAACGCCCTGATCCGGGTGGACATGTCGGAGTACATGGAGAAGTTCTCGGTGTCGCGGCTCCTCGGCGCCCCTCCCGGCTACGTGGGCTACGAAGAGGGCGGGTTCCTGACCGAGAAGGTCCGTCGGCGCCCGTACTCGGTGGTCCTCTTCGACGAGATCGAGAAGGCGCATCCGGACGTCTTCAACATGCTGCTGCAGGTCCTGGACGACGGCCGCCTCACCGACTCGGTCGGTCACGTGGTGGACTTCAAGAACACGATCCTGATCATGACCTCCAACCTCGGCACCAGCTTCATCGGCAAGCGCTTGTCGCCCGGCTTCCTGCCCGAGGGAGAGGACCGCACGCACGACAAGATGAAGGAGCGGGTACTCGAGGAGCTCAAGCGGGCGTTCCGGCCCGAGTTCATCAACCGCATCGACGACACCATCGTCTTCCACGCCCTCAGCAAGGAAGACATCACGAAGATCGTCCGGATGATGATCGGCCGGATCAACACCCAGCTGGGCGAGAAGAGCATCCAGATCGAGCCCACCGAGGGCGCCCTCGATCTCCTGGTCGAGAAGGGGTACGATGCGACCTACGGAGCCCGGCAGCTCCGGCGCACGATCCAGAAGCACGTCGAGGACCCGCTGGCCGAGGCCATCGTGCGCGGGCAGTTCGCGGACGGGGCCCGGATCGAGGTCGCGGCGGAGGGGCAAGATCTCGTCTTCCGGGAGATCCAGGTGGTGGAGCCCCGGCTGGCGCTGGCGGAACACTGAACCCAGGCACACGAACTCACGTCCTTGAAGACCGCTCGGGGGAGATGCGCTCTCTCCATTTTTTTTGCCCTGCTCCTGGGGCCCCTCCCGGTGCTTGCGCAGGCTCCCACCGCTCCTCCCGATCGCCCGATCCTCGTCAAGGAGATCGCGGTCCAGGGTAACCGCCGGGTCCAGGAAGCGGTCATCCTGGGGCGGGTGACCCTCAAGATCAACACCCCGTTCGTAGCCAACCGCACCGCCGAGGACATCCGGGCCATCTTCTCCCTCGGCTTCTTCGACGACGTCCAGGTCCGGGTGGAAGACTTCGAGGGCGGCGTCAAGCTGACCTACGTGGTGACCGAGCGGCCCTTCGTCCGCGACGTCCTCTTCTCGGGGAACAAGAAGCAGGACGCGACGACCCTCCTGGAGAAGATCGACCTCAAGCTGGGCACCGTCTACAACCCGGTGGAGGTCAACAAGGCCGGCGACAAGCTCAAGGATTTCTACGAGACCGAGGGCTACTACGAGGTCGGCATCACCCCGGAGGTCGAGAAGCTCGCCGACGGGGACGTGACCGTCACCTTCAAGATCGCGGAAGGCCGCCGCATCAACATCGAGCAGATCATCATCGACGGGACGCAGGGCCTGACCCCCAAGCAGGTCCGGGCCGCGATGGAGACCCAGGAGCGGGAGTTTTACATCCTGCGGGGGACCGTTCAGCGGCAGCGCCTGGACGAGGACATCGACCGGATCATCCAGCTCTACAACGACCACGGCTACGTGCAGGCGCGGGTCGAGAAGTCGGAGATCAACGTGGACCGGGAGAATGCCCGGGCCACCGTGCGCGTCGTGGTGGTGGAGGGTCCCCAGTTCAAGGTCGGCGGAGTGGACGTGACCGGCAACTCGATCCTGCCCGTGGAGGAGATCCGCAAGCGCATCCAGCTCAAGTCGGGAGACGTCTTCTCCCGGACCAAGCTGCGGGACAGCGTCACTGGCGTGACCGATCTCTACAGCGCGATCGGGCGCGCCTCCGCCGACGTGAGCCCGAACACGATGCAGGACACCCCCAACCGGCTCGTCAACGTGGTGTTCGAGGTGGTGGAGGGCCCCGAGACCTACGTCGAGCGTATCAACATCTCCGGCAACACCCGCAGCGAGGAGAAGATCCTGCGCCGCGAGATCCCGATGGCGGAGGGTGACCTCTTCACGACCCAGAAGCTCACGCGGGCCAAGCAGCGGCTGACCAACCTCAACTACTTCGACAAGGTCGAGGCCAAGACCGTCCCGGGCTCGTCCAAGGACAAGATCGTCGTCAACATCGACGTGACCGAGAAGCCCACCGGCCTCTTCTCGATCGGGGGCGGCTACAGCTCCCAGGACGGCGTGCTCGGCACCCTCGATCTCTCCCAGCGCAACTTCCTCGGCAAGGGCTGGGAGGTGTTCCTCCGCCTGCGCGGCGGCGAGCGCCTGCAGACCGGCACCATCGGGTTCACCGAGCCCTGGCTCTTCGACCGGCCCCTCGCGGCCGGCTTCGACATCTTCAATACCCGGCGCATCCTGCCCGACTACACCGTCAACTCCCTCGGCGGCGACGTCCGGCTCGGCCACCCGCTCGGGGAGTACTCCCGGTGGAACGCGCTGTACCGGGTCAGCCAGGACCGCATCAGCGACGTCAACGCCCTGGGCAGCCCGGAGCTCCTCTCGGAGGAGGGCACCCACCTGACGTCCCTGGTCGGGCTGAGCCTCAGCCGCGACACGCGTGACAGCGTCTTCGACCCGACCCGGGGCGGGACCGCGTCGATCGGCCTGGACTTTGCGGGGGTGGGCTTCGGGGAGCGCTTCGTCCGGGGCGTCTTCACCACGACCTACTACCAGCCGACGCCCTGGCTGGATCACGTGCTGAGCTTCCGGCTCATGGCGGGCTACGCGATCGGCTGGGACAAGGATCCGGTGCCCCTGTTCGAGCGCTTCTACCTGGGCGGTTCGAACTCGCTCCGGCAGTTCAAGTCGCTCCAGGTCTCTCCCAAGGACAGCACGGGCACCCGGGTCGGGGGCAACGCCGAGCTCCTGGGCACGATCGAGTACCAGATCCCGCTTTTCTTCGGGATCAAGGCCGCCATCTTCTACGATGTAGGGAACGTATGGGGCCCCGACATCTCGGCGGGCAGCAAGATCGACCCCACGGACCTCCGGCACGGGGCCGGGCTGGGCTTCCGATGGAACTCGCCTTTCGGCCCCATCAAGGTGGACTATGGGATCAAACTCGACCAGAAGAAGGGCGAGAGCCTCGGGAACTTCAACTTCTCGGCGGGCTCTTCCTTCTAGCTGAGGAGGCGGAATGATGCGACGCACCGCAGTGTGGTGGACGGCCACCGGCCTGGCCCTGGTGACGGGCGTCGGAGGAGCGGCCTGGGCCCAGACCCCGGCCCCCGCGGCGGGCTCGAACGGGAAGGTGGCCATCGTGGACGTCCAGCGGATCCTCGCCCGGTCGGTGGCGGGAGCGGCCGCGCGCGAGCAGCTCGAGAAGGACAAGGCGGCGATGCAGCGCCAGCTCGACGGGCAGAAGACCGAGCTCGAGAAGATGCGCGACGAGCTGGAGAAGAAGGGACAGCTCCTCTCCGCCGACGCGCGCCGCGAGAAGCAGGACGCGATGGAGCGCAAGGTGCGCGACGTGCGCCGCCTCGTGGACGACCTTCAGGCACAGCTGCAGAAGAAGGAGGACGCGCTGCTCCAGAAGGTCCTCCAGGACGTGGCCGGCCTCATCCAGCGCCTCGGCAAGGACCGCGGCTTCGCGATCGTCCTCGAGCGGCAGCGCGCGGGCGTGCTCTACAACTCGAACGACTCCGACCTGACCGACGAAGTCCTCAAGGCCTACGACGACCAGACCAAGAAGGCCACGAAGTAAGTGAGCGACGGCGCCTCGTTCACGCTCGGCCGACTCGCCGACGCGCTCGGGGCGTCGCTGCTGGGTGACGCGGCGCGCGTGGTGACCGGGGTCGCTCCGCTGGAGACCGCGGGCCCCGAGCACGTCTCCTTCGTCACCAATCGCAAGTACCTCCGGCAGGCGGCCGTCAGCCGGGCGGGAGCCTTCCTGGTGGCCCGGGACGTGACCGGCCTGCCCGGCGCGCTCCTGCAGGTCGACCGCCCGCAGCAGGCCATGATCGCGCTCCTCGAGCTCTTCCATCCCGAGGCGCCGATCGAGCCCGGCGCGCACCCCGCGGCCTGCGTGGCCGAGGGCGCGCGGATCGACCGGACCGCCTCGGTGGGCGCGCTCGCGGTGGTGGAGGCCGGCGCGGTGATCGGCCCGCGCAGCCGGGTGGGGGCGCTGTCCTTCGTGGGCGCGGGGGCCGTGCTCGGCGAGGACGTCCGGCTCCACCCCCGGGTCGTCGTGCGCGAGGGCGTCCGGATCGGCAACCGGGTGATCGTCCACTCCGGCGCGGTGCTCGGCGCCGACGGTTTCGGCTACGCCTTCGACGGACGCGCGCACCGCAAGATCCCGCAGGTCGGCGGCCTCCGCGTCGAGGACGACGTGGAGATCGGGGCCAATACCGCCATCGACCGCGCCACCCTCGGCGACACGGTGGTGCGGCGCGGCACCAAGATCGACAACCTGGTCCAGATCGGACACAACTGCGACGTCGGCGAGGACGTGATCCTGGTCTCCCAGGTGGGCATCGCCGGCTCCTCCCGCGTGGGCAATCGCGCGATGATGGCGGGGCAGGTGGGCGTCGCCGATCACGTGGAGATCGGGGCCGGCGCCATCCTCACCGCCAAATCGGGCGTGCCCAACGACGTGCCGGCCGGGGAGGTCTGGGGAGGCATCCCGAGCCGCCCGCTGGCCGAGATGAAGCGCATCTGGGCCGGGGAGACCCAGCTCCCGGAGCTGATCAAGCGGGTCCGCGCCCTCGAGAAGCGCGTGCGGGAGCTGGAGGAGCGGCGGGCGTGATCCACCCCACCGCGGTGATCGATCCTCGGGCGGAGCTGGCCTCCGACGTGCGGGTCGGCCCCTATTCCGTCATCGGGCCCGAGGTGAGCCTCGGCGCGAGCGTCGAGGTCGGCGCGCACGTGGTGCTGGAAGGCCGGGTCCGGGTGGGCGCCCGCGGCCGGATCGGCCACGGCGCGATCATCGGCGGGGTGCCCCAGGACCTCAAGTTCCGCGAGGGCACGCCGGTGGGGGTCACCCTGGGCGACGATACGGTGGTGCGCGAGTACGTGACCATCCACCGCGCCACCCACGAGGGCCACGACACCGTGCTGGGCCGCCACTGCCTCATCATGGCCTCGAGCCACGTGGCCCACGACTGTGTGCTCGGCGACCACGTCATCGTCATCAACTACGCGGGCCTGACCGGGCACATCACGGTGGGGGATCGCGTGACCATCGGCGGCCTCACCGGCATCCACCCGTTCAGCCGCATCGGCACCTACGCCTACATCGGGGGCTGCTCCAAGGTGACCCAGGACGTCCCGCCCTTCGTCATCGCGGACGGGGCGCCCGCGGTCGCGCGCGCGGTCAACGTGGTAGGCATGCGCCGCGGAGGGATCGACGCCGCCTCGCGGCGGCAAGTGCAGACCGCCTTCCGGCTGCTCTACCGCTCGGGGGTCGCGCCCGGCGCCGCGGTCAAGCGGGTCCGGGCCGAGCTCGGCGATCACCCCCTGGTGGCGCATCTCGTCGAGTTCGTGGAGACGGCCAAGCGCGGGGTCGTCCCCGGCCCGGGTCGCGGCGGCCACGACCGGGCGGAAGCGGTGGAAGAGGGGATCTCGTGAGCCAGATCGCCGAGCCCAAGATCCGGGGCGCGGTGGTCGGCGCCGGGCACATGGGGCAGTACCACATCCTGGCCCTGGCCGAGATCTGGGGAGTGGAGCTGGTCGGGGTGGTGGACTCCGATTTCGCCAAGGCGGAGCGGGTCGCCGCTCCCTACGGAGCCCGCGCCTATCGCGATCATCGCGAGCTCGCGGGGCAGATCGACTTCGCGACGGTGGCGGTGCCCACCGAGCAGCACTTCGCGGTCGCCCGCGAGCTCCTCGAGGCGGGGGCCCACGTGCTCGTCGAGAAGCCGATGACCGCGACGCTGGAGGAGGCGAAGGAGCTCTTCCGGATCGCCCGCGAGCAGAACCGCGTGCTCCACGTGGGCCACGTCGAGCGCTTCAACGGGGCGGTCCAGGAGCTGCGCAAGATCGTGGAGCGGCCCATCCTCATCGAGTCGCGTCGGCTCGGCCCCTTCGTGCCGCGCGTGCAGAACGACTCGGTGGTGATGGACCTGATGATCCACGATATCGACATCGTGCTGGGTCTGGTGGACGGGGAGCCGCGCAAGATCACCGCGGTCGGCTCCTCGGTGCAGTCGCAGGTCACCGACGTGGCCACCGTGCAGATCGTCTTCGACTCGGGGGCGATGGCCACCATCACCGCGAGCCGCGCCACCGAGGAGAAGATCCGTACGCTCGCCATCACCCAGCCCGACGCCTACATCCTGCTCGACTACTCGCATCAGGACATCCAGATCTACCGGCGCGCCGCGCAGGAGTACACGCTCAACCGCGAGTCCATCCGCTACCGCCAGGCCTCCTTCGTGGAGCACCTGCTCGTGCACAAGGACAATCCCCTGAAGCTGGAGATCCGCCATCTGATCTCGGCCGCACGGGCCGCCGACAGCGGAGGGCACGTGGAGCTGCCCGAGGCGGACGACCTCAAGTCGCTGGCCGTCGCGCTGGAGATCGAGCGGATGATCCGCGAGGGCCGGGGCGAGGTCGCCTGGCCGAAGGATCTTCCGTGGAGCGTTCCCTCGGCCTGATGGCCGGGGCCGGGGTGCTGCCCGGCCGCGCCGCCGCGGAGGCCAGGCGACGGGGGTGGCGCGTGGCCGCCTTCGCCTTCGAGGACGCCCCCGGGCTGGCCGAGGCCGTGGACACCTTCATCCCGTCCACCATCACCGACATCCAGGCCGTGCTCGCCGGGCTCGCGGCTCACCGCGTGGAGGCGGCCGTGTTCGTCGGCAAGTTCTGGAAGTCGAGCGCGTTCTCGAAGTACGACCAGGCCGACGCGGCCGGCCTCGGGCTGGCCCGGGACGGCCTCTCGGACGAGGCGCTCGCCCAGATGGTGGTCGCGACCCTCGCGGGCATGCGCATCGAGGTGCTCGACCAGCGCGAGTTCCTCGCCCCGTGGATCCTGCCCGCGGGCACGCTCGGCGGCCGCGCACCGGTGGCCGCCGAGTGGGACGAGATCCGCGAGGGCTTCCGCCTGGCGGGCCGGCTCGCCGCCGACGGCGTCGGGCAGACGGTGGTGCGGGCGCGTGGCGTGACGGTGGCGCTGGAGGCCGCCGAGGGCACCGACGAGGTGATCCGGCGAGGCGGGCGTCTCGCCGGGCCCGGGGCGGTGGTGGTGAAGGCGGTGGCGACCTCCCACGACTACCGCTTCGACGTCCCCACCGTGGGCGCGGCCACGCTCGAGGCGATGCGCGAGGGCGGCGCCACCGTGCTCGCCGTCCCGGCTGGCCGGGTGCTGCTGCTCGACCGCGACGAGGTGATCCGGCTCGCCGACCAGGCGGGTATCGCGGTGGTGAGCGTCGATGCCGCCGGCTGAGTGGTCCGCGGATAGCTCGGCGATCATGCTCTCGGCGGGGGAGGCCTCCGGCGATCTCCACGGGGGCACGCTCTGCCGGGCCCTGCGCGAGCTGGCGCCCGGGCTCCGCCTCACCGGCATGGGCGGCGGCCACATGGCGGCGGCGGGCATGGAGGTGATCGTGGACCCGACCGGCGAGGCCACGGTCGGCACGAGCGAAGCGGTCGGGCGCATCCCGGCCCTCTACCGCGCGTACCGCGCCATGGGACGCCGGCTCGCGGCCGACCGGCCCCGCGCGCTCGTGCTCATCGATTTCCCGGAGTTCAACCTGCGCCTCGCGCGCCGCGCGCGGCGGGCCGGCGTGCCGGTGGTGTACTTCATCCCGCCCCAGCTCTGGGCGTGGCGTGCCGGCCGCGTGCGGCAGATGGCCCGGCGGGTGAAGCGGGTGCTCGCGGTCTTTCCGTTCGAGCCGCCGCTCTACGAGCGCGCGCGCGTGCCGGTGACCTTCGTCGGGCATCCGCTGCTGGACGTGCTACCGCTCGACCTCACGCGAGATGAAGCCCGGCGGCGGCTCGGCGCCGATCCCGGCCACGCGCTCATCGGCCTCCTGCCGGGCAGCCGCCCCGGCGAGATCGAGCGCCTGCTGCCTCCGATGCTGGACGCAGCCCGTCGCCTCGCCGCCGCGGACGCGCGGCGCCGCTTCACGCTGGGCCTGGCGCCGACGGTGGCGCGCGAGCGGGTGACCGCGATCATGACCGCGGCCGGGCCCGGAATCCCGGCGATCGATCTGGTGAGCGGGCGCACCTACGAGGTCATGGCCGCGGCCGACACGCTCCTCATCGCCTCCGGCACCGCCACCCTGGAAGCGGCCCTGCTCGGGGCGCCGATGGTCATCTGCTACCGGGTCTCGCGGCTCACCGAGCTGATCGCGCGCACCCTGACGCGCGTGCGCTGGATCGGCCTGCCCAACCTGGTGGCCGGGCGCGAGATCGTCCCCGAGCTGATCCAGGGAGAGGCGACCGGCGCGCGCCTGGCGCGGGAGGCCGCGCGCCTGCTGGACGACCCCGTCGCGGCCACCGCCCAGCGGGCGGGGTTGAAGGAGCTGCGGGCGCGCCTCGGGGAGCCCGGCGTCGGCCGGCGCGCCGCGCGCGCGGTGCTCGAGAGCGCGCGGGCCGGATGAAGATCCCGGGCCCGCTCGCGCTCGCCTCCGGCCCCATCCTCGGCTCGTTCGCCCTGCGCGCCCTCGCGAGCACCCTGCGCGTCCGGCGCGAGGAGGCGGCGGTGGCCCCGCTCTGGGTCGCCCGCACTCCGCTGATCTACGCGATGTGGCACGGCCGTCTCCTGCTCCTGCCGCATCTCTACGGCCACCGCGGCGCCCGCGTCCTCACGAGCCGCTCGCGCGACGGCGAGATCGTGGCCCGTTGGATCCGCCGCTTCGGGCTCGACCCGGTGCGGGGCTCCTCGTCGCGCGGGGGCGGGGAAGCGCTCCGCGCGCTCGCCCGCGCCCTGCGGAGCGGCCGCGAAGTGGTCGTGGTCCCCGACGGCCCGCGCGGGCCGCGCGAGGTGCTCAAGCCGGGCGTGATCCGGCTGGCGCGGCTCTCCGGCGCGCCCATCGTGCCCCTGGCGGTCGGCGCCTCGCCCGAGTGGCGCCTGCGCTCGTGGGACGAGTTCCGCATCCCGCAACCCTTCGCCCGCTGCGTGGTGCGATTCGGCGAGCCGATCCACGTCCCCCGCGCCGTCGACCGGGCCGGCGAGGAAGCGGTTCGCAAGGACGTCGAAGCGGCGCTCCGCGGCCTCGGCTGGCAGGTGGACGAGGAGGCCCGCCGCTGATGTACGTGCTCTACTCCGCGGTGCTCGGCGTCGGCCTCCTCGCGTACCTGCCGGCCTTCCTGCTCCGTCGCCGTCGCGCGGGTTACGGCCGGAACCTCGCTCAGCGCCTGGGACGGCTGGCCGAGGGGCTGCCGCCCGAGCCGCGCTGCTGGGTCCACGCGGTCTCGGTGG
>Ga0068869_100001287_pt1 | contig 14843 bp, 15 predicted proteins | sample KBSMisM52_FD_64676 | JGI IMG/M metagenome (GOLD analysis project Ga0068869, IMG submission 64676) | Miscanthus rhizosphere microbial communities from Kellogg Biological Station, Michigan, USA - KBS Miscanthus M5-2 | ecosystem: Host-associated > Plants > Roots > Rhizosphere > Soil ... | reverse complement strand
CTGTACCGGATGACCCGCCTGCTCGGACAGCAACTGCGAAAGTCCTTCGGTGTCGATGTCGCGATTGACCAGAATGAGCGGCGGCACCTCGCGGTTGGGGTAGTGCTGACTCAGAAAAGCTTCCAGCGCGACCGCTTCATCGTACCCTTCAGCGTGCTCGGGAAAGAACGACTTGTCGCCACGATGCATGCCACCTCGAATCGTAACGAGATTCACGCACAGCATTCCCGAATCGGAGGCCAGAGCAACGATGTCTACGTCGCGCGCGCGTTCACTGCTTACGAATTGCGTCTGACGCACGCCTCGCAGCGCTCGAATCTGATCCCGGTACGCCGCGGCCGTCTCGAATGCGAGGTTTTCGGCCGCAGCCTGCATTTGTCTATCGAGCTTATCCAGAACCTCGTCGTCGCGTCCGAGCAGGAACAACTCTGCATTGCGCACATCGTCGGCATAGCTGGTTGTGTCGATCAATCCCACACACGGGGCGGAGCAACGACGGATCTGGTGCAGCAGACAAGGACGGGATCGATTGCTGAAGACCGTATCCTCGCAGGTCCGCAGCCGGAACACCTTCTGCATGAGTTGTATGCTTTCGCGCACGGCACTGGCACTGGAAAAAGGTCCGAAATATCGATGAGGTTTGTCCAGCGGCCCCCGGTAGAAGCCTAGCTTTGGATATGCATGGCCGGTGATCTGGAGGTACGGGTAAGACTTGTCGTCCCGGTAAAGGATGTTGTAGCGAGGCGCAAACGTCTTAATGAGGTTGTTTTCCAGCAGCAATGCCTCCGATTCCGAGCGCGTCACCGTGATTTCGATTCCTCGCACCTGCGACACCATCGATTGGATACGCGGGTCCAGGCCGGTTTTCTGAAAATACGATGTAACGCGCTTCTTGAGATCACGCGCCTTGCCTACATACAGGACATCCTGGGCCGCATTGAGCATTCGATAGACGCCGGGCAGATGCGGAACGGTTGCGATCACATTCAGCAGATCCGCGCCAGGATCGACCTCGGGGGTTTGGGCTGCTGCATGCCGGCTAAGCGCCGGGACTTTGGTCATCGGGGAACAGTGTTCTTCGGATTGCGAGGCTCGAGGCGACTGCGTTGCCAGGCTACAACCTGGCCCGTACATTATAGCGGCTACGTTGGCGGGCCCCATTTCTGTTGTCAACGAATCGCTGTCGCAGGCACACGTTAGGCATTCGGCGCCCGTTCGGGTAAAATCGCGCCCTTTCTCACCCACTCTTTGTCATCCAACAGGGTCGAGCAATGGCAAAAGTTCTAGCAACCGAAATTCGCGCCGGCAACCTGGTCGAATGGGACAAACGGGTCTGGCGTGTGCTGAAGTCCTACCATGTGCATGTGGGTGGCCGGGGTGGCGCCTTCATGCAAGTGGAGATGAAGGACATCGAGGCAGGCACGAAGACCAACCAGCGCTTCCGGACCGACGAAAAGATCGAGCGTGCGTTCGTCGAGGGACGGGACATGGAGTATCTGTACAGCGACGGCGACGGCTATATATTCATGGACAAGGAGAACTACGAGCAGCTCACCTTGCCGCGAGATCTGATCGAAGGTCAGGTCGAGTACCTGCTGCCGAACACCCCTGTAATAGTGAACTTCCACAACGAGCGCCCAATGGGTCTGCAACTCCCGCCCAGTGTCGTCCTCACGATTACCGAGACCGAACCGAATCTGAAGGGTGCTACCGCCACGGGATCATTCAAGCCTGCAAAAACGGAGACCGGTCTGACTGTACAGGTGCCAGCATTTGTGGGCGAAGGCGAAAAGATCAAAGTCAACACCGACTCCGGCGAATACATCGAACGAATGTAAGCGTCGGTCCTGCACGCCCGCTTCAGTGGCGCGCCATCATTTTGACCACCGCATGTCCCGGGCGTGGCACGCCCGACAGCTCAGGTTGAAGCGTGACGTGCTCGATGCCGAAGCGTTCCGACAGCATCCCGCGGGCTTGTGCGAGGATCTCAGGCCAGTGCGATAGACTCCCAAGTTCCAAATGGGCCGACAATGCTACCTGGCCCGATGAAATGTTCCAGATATGCAGATCGTGCGCATTCGCCACGTGCTCGAGCCCGGCCAACGCTTTTCCGACATCCTGCAGGTCGATTGCACTGGGAACGCCTTCCATCAACACATGCAGCGTCTCGCGCAGCAGGTTGATCGTCGAGGCCAGGATCAGCAAGGAAATCACGAGCGATAGGATTGGGTCGATCGGAGCCCAACCGGTGGCATAGATGACCGCCCCAGCTGACAGCGCCGCGACCGAACCGATGACATCGGAGGTTACGTGCAACAATGCCGCACGGCTGTTCAGGGTCCGCTCTCCGCGACTAAGAATCAGCGCCACGATCAGGTTCACCAGCAGGCCGACGAAAGCTACCACCATCACGCCCAAGCCCTGAACGGGCTGTGGATCGAGTAGTCGCGCAATGGCTTCCACTGAAATCAGCACGACGACCAGCACCATCGCCAGTCCATTCAGGAACGCGGCGATGACTTCCGCCCGTGCCAGACCATAGGAGTGGCGCGCTCCGGCAGGACGACGCGATAGCCAAGCAGCGAACCAGGCCAGCCCCAGAGCCAGAGCATCCGAGATCATGTGACCTGCATCGCTGACGAGAGCCAGTGAACCGAACAGCAGGCCGGTGGCGAGCTCTACACCTGCGTAGCCGACTGTCAATGCCACCGCCCACGTCATGGCCGTATTGCGCCCGAGCGGCGACGCATGCACATGCCGCCCGGGGTGCCCGTGCGCGTGGCCGTCTTGGTGTTTGTGGTGTTCGTGCTTAGGCACGGGCCGCACCACCTTTGGACAATATCGTAGCTTGCGGCAACCCGGCGAGGCGGGCCTGCGCCTCACGCCAGCCAGTATCGGCGGCAAGAGTCGTCAACGGCGATTGTGGCGCAGCTCGACCATATAGGGCGCCGACTCTCTCATTCCAACCATGGGGTTCGTTCCAGCTCAATCCGGCGAGAAGTTGATCGGCTGCAGCGGGTCGGTTGCAGACGAGGACGATGTCACACCCGGCGCTCAACGCTGCTTCAGCCCGCTGCACGATGCCGCCAGCCACCGCCGCGGCCTCCATGGATAGGTCGTCACTGAAAATCACACCCTGAAACCCAAGTTCTTTGCGCAGGATACGCTGCAGCCAGACGGAGGAGAATCCAGCCGGGGACGCATCCACCTCCGGGTAGATGACGTGCGCTGGCATCACTGCCGCCAATCCCAGCGGGATCAGCCGGCGATACGGGATCAGATCGGCGGCAATCTCGCCGAACAGGCGGCTGTCCACGGGAATCTCGTGATGCGAGTCGGCCGCCACGAAGCCATGCCCGGGAAAATGCTTTCCCACTGCCCGCATTCCGCGTTCGCTCAAACCCGCCATCAGGGCTTCCGCGAGATTCGCGACCGCTCCCGGATCGCGATGGAAGGCACGATCGCCGATCGCGCGGCTTACGCCGTAGTCCAGGTCGAGCACGGGAGTAAAGCTCAAATCCACACCACTCGCAGCCAACTCAGCACCGATCAGCACACCAACGGCACGCGCCGCGGCAACGCCCTGCTCTGGATCGTGGTCCCATAGCCGCCCAAGCGCAGCCATCGGCGGCACAGCCGTAAATCCGTTTCTGAAGCGCTGCACACGCCCACCCTCATGGTCGACGGCAATCAGCAATGGCGGATCACGTAACGCACGCAACTCTGCACACAACGTCGAGATCTGTTCTGGATCGCTGAAGTTACGCGCGAACAGGATCACGCCAAACACCAATGGGTGCAGCAACCGTGCGCGATCTTCATCGGTCAGTTTGGTTCCAGCAATGTCGAGCATGACCGGCCCCATGTTTCGGCGTCGCTGTTTCATGCAGGCCTGCCTTCGAGGACCACGAACGCGCAAGCGACGCTGCGCTCATGGCTGAGAGTGAGGTGTCGGCTTGTGATACCGCGACCCAGCACATATTGCTCGAGGGTAGGATCGAGCCCCAAAGTGGGCTTGCCGAGCGCATCATTGGTGATACTGATCCGACTCAGGGAGACCGGATAGCGCAAGCCGGTTCCGAGGGCCTTCGCGAATGCCTCCTTGGCTGCGAAGCGCCCGGCGAGGTAGGTGCACCGGTTTGGACTGGTGCGGAAGCCATCCCATTCGGCTTCCGCCAGTACGCGGCGAACGAAACGTTCGCCATAGCGGGCCAACAAGTCTGCCATCCTCGGCACCTCGACGATATCCGCGCCGATACCCGCTATCACGGCCTACGAGCCTGTTGCATGAGTGCCTTCATTTCCCGGACCGCCTCCGCGAAACCGACAAACAGCGCGTGGGCCACAATCGCATGGCCGATGTTGAGTTCGGCAATCTGCGGGATGGCCGCGATCGCGTGCACATTGTGGTAATGCAATCCGTGACCGGCATTGACTTTGAGTCCAATACCGGAGGCGTAAGCGGCGGCGTCACGAACGCGCTCGAGCTCCGTTTCTACCGCCGAGGCCGCCTGTGCATCGGCATACGTGCCAGTGTGGATCTCGACTACCGGAGCACCTGCCTGCCGCGCCGCTTCGACTTGCGTTCGTTCCGGATCGATGAATAGCGACACGCGGATGCCCGCCGCGCTCAAGCGGTCGCAAGCCCGTGTTACCCGGTCGAGCTGGCCGGCCACATCCAGCCCTCCTTCGGTGGTGAGCTCCAAGCGTTTCTCCGGGACCAGGCACACGTCATGCGGTTTGACTCGTAACGCAAACGCAAGCATCTCCTCCGTAACAGCGCTCTCGAGATTCATGCGCGTTGTGAGGAGATCACGCAAAAGAACGACATCCGTATCCTGGATGTGGCGGCGATCCTCGCGAAGGTGCAACGTAATCGCATCCGCTCCAGCCGTTTCCGCGATCAGCGCGGCTTGTACCGGACTCGGATAACGCGTCCCGCGGGCCTGCCGCAAAGTGGCGACATGGTCGATGTTGACGCCGAGTTCAATCATGTGTGTTGAATCGTTCCTGCTCTGTCATGAGGCACGCACCTAGAGTTGCTGCAAATCGCGCAGAAGCTGCCGCGTATGCAGCGTCTGGCCTCCCAGGTAATGGTTGATCACATAGCGCATGAGGGCGCGACTTTGCAGCACCGTTGCCGGGTCGCTGTAATCGCCCCTATCCATGTCCAGCAGGGTCTTGCCGATGACCTCCAATCCCGCCTCTGCGGGTGGGATGGCCGCCGGCCCGGATGGTTCCTTGCGCACGGCACCGCGTTCGACGACATAGGCGTAGGTCGCAGTCGGTTCGAGGACTGCACCACCGACGTCTTCGTTGAGTCGAAGCGCGTAACCCAGCTCAGCCAGCATCCAGTGTTCGAAGCGGCGCAAAACGACCGCCGGCGCCTGCCCGTCTCGTAGAGAGGACAGCGCCTGCTCGTAAGCTCCGTACAGCTCCTCGTGCGGGTCCTCACGTGCCACCAGCTTGAGCAGCAGTTCGTTCAGGTAGAACCCGCACATCAGCGCCAGCCCCGCCATCTGCGGCTGCCCCCCCTGCCACTCGGCACGATGCAACAGTCGCAGCTCGGATTTGCCCGACCACGACAGCCATAGCGGCTGAAACGCCATCAACACGCCACGCAGGGCCGACCTGGGACGCCGCGCACCCTTGGCCACCAAGCCCAGCCGACCAAAGCTGCGTGTGAACACCTCCACGACGAGGCTTGTCTCTTTGAACGGATAGCTGTGCAACACGTAGCCTGGCTCGACATCGCGCAAGTTGGCCTTTTCACGTGGCAGCGAAGACGGGGCGTTCAAGGATATCCCAGCCAGAATCAACGCCTAATCATAGCCGAGCCGCTTGAGGATGGAACGATCGTCCATCCAGCCCGGTTTTACTTTGACCCAGACCTCCAGGAACACCTTGCCCCCGAACAATTTTTCCATGTCCTGGCGAGCCTGCGTGGCGATGGTCTTCAGCTTCGCGCCATTCTTGCCAATCACAATAGGCTTGTGACCTGGCCTGTCCACTAAGATCGCAGCGGCAATTCGGCGCATCTCGCCCTCGGTTTCGAATCGCTCGATCTCCACTGCCGCAGCATAGGGCAGTTCTTCGCCAAGCAACCGAAACAGCTTTTCGCGCAGTAATTCCGCGGCCAGAAATCTCTCGCTCCGATCGGTGACATCATCAGCCTCATACAGAGGCGGCCCTTCCGGCAACAGGGCCCGCAACTCCCCCAGTAATTCCTCTGTCTGGCGCCCGGTTTTCGCGCTCAACGGTACGATGGCACGAAACGGGAACGCTGCCGACACAGTCTGCAGGAACGGCAGCAGCCTCGCCTTGTCCTTGACCAGATCGACCTTGCTCACCGCCAAGACCGCCGGGGCATCCTTGGGGAGCAAAGTCAGTATCTTTTTGTCGTCAGAGCCGAAATGCAGTGCCTCGATCACCACAGCTACAGCGTCGACCTGCCGCAGGCTGTCGACCGCGGCGCGGGTCATCAGGCGAGTCAATGTCGTGGCGTGTTGTGATTGAATCCCAGGCGTGTCGACGAATACGAATTGAACGTCAGCCTGTGTCACGATTCCGAGGATCCGGTGGCGGGTAGTTTGCGGACGCCGGGAAGTAATGCTGATCTTCTGCCCTACCAGGCGATTCAGCAAAGTTGATTTCCCCACATTGGGGCGGCCAATGATAGCAATCGTGCCGGTCCGAAAGGCCTGCTCTTGCTCCATGCTTCCTTCGTGTTATTTGTCCACAGCCATTTGGTAAGCCGAACGTGCAGCATTCTGCTCGGCGCTGCGGCGGCTGGGTCCCTCCCCTTCTGCGCGAATCGAAAGCTCCGGGATCACGCACTCCACTTGGAAGTGCTGCTCGTGAGCTTCCCCGCTGACGCTGACCACGTTGTAAAGCGGGAGCGACAGCCGTCGTCCCTGCAGATATTCCTGCAACAGTGTCTTAGGATCCTTGCCCAGTGATTTTGGGTCCAACTCCGCAAGCAACGGTTCGTGGATTCGCCGTACCACACCTGCGGCCGCATCGAATCCGCCATCCAGGTAGATGGCGCCCAGAATCGCTTCGAATGTATCTGCAAGGATCGAAGGTCGGCGAAATCCGCCGCTTTTGAGTTCCCCTTCACCGAGCAATAGGTATTGCCCAAGATCCAGCGTACGCGCCAATTGGGACAGGGTCTCCTGATTCACCAGGTGAGCGCGCAGACGGGAAAGGTCCCCCTCGGGCAGCACCGGGAAGCGTTCGTAGAGCAGGGACGCGATGACGAAGTTCAGTACACCATCGCCCAAAAACTCGAGCCGTTCGTTGTGCGGCGTTCCGTAGCTACGATGTGTGAGGGCCTGCCGCAGCAGGTGTGGATCGGAAAAGCGGTAGCCCAGCAGGCGCAGCAGCGCATCCTGAGCCATTGGGTCGGACAACGCCGCCTCAGTAGTGCCCTTTCCGAATCACTTCCCGCTAGTGGCTTCGAAGTCCACGCAGGCGCTGACATTGCCGAACAGCGGGACGCGCACCGAGTAGCTCGCCGTAATGTCGAAGCGGTCGCCCTGCTTGGCGATCTCCAGATCGGTGCCTTTTACTGTATTGACATTGTCGATCTGGGCCCGCCGATCAAATGCCCTTTGTACATCTTGTACGGATCCACCTCGCATGTCGGGAGCATGCGCAAGATCGCGGACGATTCGCTGGACAGTAAAATATTCGATGTACGAGGGCAGTAACTTGAAGCCAATCAACGCTACGATAATCACCAACGCCGAAACGACCAAGAGCCCGCCCAGGCTCACGCCCGCCTGCTTTTTCATATTGCCTCCGCCTAGTTGATCTTCGTACCGATGCGGCTGAAGTCGCTGAAGTTCCACCAGATCATGAAGGCTTTGCCGACGATATTGCGTTCCGGCACAAAGCCCCAGTAGCGGCTGTCGCTGCTGCTGTCGCGGTTGTCGCCCATCATGAAATAGTGCCCGGGCGGCACCTTGCAGACGAAACCGGATTCATTGTATTCGCAATTTTCGCGGTTCGGAAACTGGCGCACACCGACCAGTTGGATCGGGGGTACGTCCGGATTAACAAGGATAGGATGGTTATGCTCCCCCAGTGTTTCCTTGTAGCGCTTTGTGGATACATAGTTCAGGCCGCTTTCGGCATACTGAAAATCAGTATCGGCAACTAATGGAATAGCTTCACCATTAACGGTGAGTTGCTTGTTCTTATATGCCACCGTGTCGCCCGGCACCCCCACCACTCGCTTGATGTAATCCAACGACGGATTGTCCGGGTAGCGGAATACCATGACCTCGCCCCGCTGCGGTTCATTCATGCCGAGGACTTTGACGTTGACAACCGGAAGACGCAGGCCGTAAGTGAATTTATTCACCAGGATGAAATCACCCACCAGCAAGGTCGGGATCATGGAACCCGAGGGAATCTTGAACGGCTCCACCAGAAAGGAGCGCAACACGAACACCAACAGGATCACGGGGAAGAAACTCTTGGAGTATTCGACCCACCAGGGTTCGCGAGCGACCTTCTGGTGGACCTCCAGCATCAGTCCTTCACGTCGTGCCTTGTATTCGGCCTCACTTTCGGTTGCTTTTGCCGCCAGTTTCCTTTCCGCCTCCTCGAGGGCCTTGCGCAGCGCCGCTTCGCGTCGCGGCTGCAGCCACAGACGGTCGAGCACCCAAATGCCACCGGTTAGGACCAGCAGCAGGAGCATTCCGAGCGCGAAGTTCATGGTCTAGTCATAGGATAAAGTCGTCCGAAGCCCACCTACTTACCTTCCACCTGCAAGATGGCGAGAAATGCCTCCTGGGGAATCTCGACGGTCCCGATCTGCTTCATGCGCTTCTTCCCCGCTTTCTGTTTTTCCAGCAGCTTTTTCTTCCGGGTAATGTCTCCGCCATAGCACTTGGCCAGGACGTTCTTGCGCATTGCCTTGACCGTCTCCCGGGCAATGATGTGAGAGCCGATCGCCGCCTGAACCGCCACATCGAACATCTGCCGCGGAATGAGCTCGCGCATCTTGTCCACCAGTTCGCGCCCGCGGTGCTGCGAATTGGCCCGATGCACGATCAATGACAGGGCGTCCACTCGCTCTCCGTTGATCAGGATATCCAGCTTGATCAGGTCACCTGCCCGGAATTCCTTGAACTCGTAGTCGAGCGAGGCATAGCCTCTGCTGACCGACTTGAGTCTGTCGAAGAAATCCATCACCACTTCGCTAAGCGGCAACTCATAGGTCAGCATGACCTGGCGGCCCATGTACTGCATGTTCTTCTGCGCGCCGCGCTTGCCGTTGCAAAGTGTCATGACCGGCCCGACGTAGTCGCTCGGCACAAGGATTGTGGCGGTGATGATCGGTTCGCGTATCTCTTGGGTTTTCGATGCATCGGGTAGGCGCGAGGGATTCTCGACTTCCACCACGGTGCCATCGGCCAACTGCACCTGGTACACCACCGTCGGCGCGGTGGTGATGAGGTTCATGTCGTATTCGCGCTCCAAGCGCTCCTGCACGATTTCCAGATGCAGGAGACCGAGAAATCCACAGCGGAAACCAAAACCCAAAGCCTGCGAGGTCTCCGGTTCGTAGCGCAGGGACGAATCATTCAGGTGCAGCTTCTCCAGAGCGTCGCGCAGCGCTTCATATTCGTTCGGATCTACTGGATACAAGCCCGCGAACACCTGTGGCTTGATCTCCTTGAAACCGGGAAGCGGCGCCGACGCGCGACGATTCGCCAGCGTGATAGTGTCGCCGACCTGCGCGCTCTTCAGTTCCTTTACGCCAGCGATGACGAAGCCCACCTGCCCCGCGGAGAGCGAGGTCCGTTGCACGGACTTGGGCGTGAATACACCCACCTGTTCGCACAGATGCACGGATTGGTTCGACATCAGCAGAATCTTGTCTTTCGGCGCAAGTTCCCCGTCCACTACGCGCACGAGCATGACGACGCCGACGTAATTGTCGAACCACGAGTCGATGATGAGCGCCTTCAGCGGCCCTTTTGGATCGCCTCTGGGCGCGGGCATACGCGTTACGACGGCTTCGATCACATCGGCAACGCCCTCACCTGTCTTCGCGCTGCAGCGTATCGCCTCCTTCGCGGGAATGCCGATGATGTCCTCGATCTCTTCGATGACTCGGTCGGGTTCCGCCGAGGGCAAATCGATCTTATTGAGCACCGGCACAACTTCAACGCCTTGCTCGATAGCGGTGTAACAGTTGGCTACGGTCTGGGCCTCCACTCCTTGCGAGGCATCCACCACGAGCAGCGCACCTTCGCAAGCCGCCAGCGACCGTGACACCTCATAAGAAAAATCGACGTGCCCGGGCGTATCGATCAAATTGAGGAGATAGGTGTGGCCGTCGCGTGCCTTATAGCTCAATGCGGCCGTTTGCGCCTTGATGGTGATACCGCGCTCGCGTTCGAGATCCATGGAGTCCAGCACCTGCGACTCCATCTCCCGATCGGAGAGACCGCCGCAAAGCTGGATGAAACGGTCAGCCAGAGTAGATTTGCCGTGGTCGATGTGCGCGATGATTGAAAAGTTGCGGATATGCTCCATTAGAAAAAGGGGCACCGGTTCGTGCCCCTTTCCAAATTCTGTAAAGCCGCGATTCTAACGGATTTTCCTTCGCTGCGGCGCGAAAGAACTCCGCTCGTTTTGGCTCAGCTCCCGCCTACTCGCAATGCGACATAAAGGGAGGCGTCGCCACGCTTTACCAGCAAAGCCAGTGTGCGAGGCTTGTCGGTGGGCGCCACGAGCCGATTGAGCTCATCCACCGATTTGACCTCCTGGTTGTTGACGGCGAGGATAACATCGCCACGGCGTATGCCGGCCTTGGCTGCAGCACCGTCGGCGTTCTCCACCAGTACGCCGGCCGAGACATTCAACTCATGCTTCTGATCAACCGTAAGTTCGATCGCACTCAAGCCAAGTTTCGTCAGCGCCTCGGTATTGGACTTCTTGCCGGGCTGGCGCTTGACGGTGCGCTCCTCCGGTGTCTCGCCGACCGTGATCTGCAGATCCTTCTTCTCGCCTTTGCGCCAGATCTGTATCGCGACCTTGGTACCGGGTTTGGTGGCGGCGACCATGCGGGGCAATTCGTTTGAATTGATCACCTCCTTGTTATCGAACTTGAGGATGACATCGCTGGCCTGTATCCCCGCCTTGTCGGCTGCACCGCCCTTTTCCACCGAATTCACCAAAGCCCCGGTGGCCTTCGGCAAACCGAATGACTCGGCCAATTCCTTGGTAACTTCCTGGATTACTACGCCGATGCGGCCGCGGCTCACCCGGCCGGTAGCTTGGAGTTGTTTGGCAACGTCCACCGCAACATCGATCGGAATAGCGAACGACACGCCCATGAAGCCACCGGTCCGACTGAAGATCATGCTGTTGATGCCCACTACTTCGCCCTTGAGGTTGAATAGCGGACCACCGGAATTGCCGGGGTTGATGGCCACGTCCGTCTGGATGAAGGGCACGAAGTTCTCCTGCGGCAGCGAGCGGCCCTTGGCGCTGACGATCCCGGCTGTGACCGTGTTCTCAAAGCCGAACGGCGAGCCGATTGCGACGACCCATTCGCCGACCCGCAGTTTGGATGGGTCACCTATAGTCGCGCCGGGCAGACCAGTGGCATCGATCTTCAGCACGGCGATGTCGGTACGACGATCACTTCCGATAACTTTGGCTTTGAATTCGCGCTTGTCGGTCAAACGTACGGTGATCTCATCCGCCGCCTCCACCACGTGCGAGTTCGTCAGAATGAACCCGTCCGGGCTGATCAAGACACCCGAACCCAGGGAGCGTGCCTCATACTCGCGCGGCGTCTGCGGCCCGAAACGCCGGAAGAAGTCGAAGAAAGGATCATCTTCGGCACCGGGCGGGGCCGGCTGATTGGTCCGCACAGTCGATGTCGTGCTGATATTGACGACCGACGGACCTTGCTTTTCAGCCAGATCGGCAAAGTCTGGCAGGACCACCGTTTGCGCAAACAGAGGAAGTGGCGCAAGCAGCAAAACTGCCAGTAGCATTTTTCGGAGCATCGTTGGTTCCTTCGATTGGCGTTTGTCGATTGAGACGAGGCGAGCGCGGACGCCCGCAATGGGCTCGCAGGCCCTATTTATTGTTATTGTTCTTGGGACTGACCGAATTAGCGATCTGCATGACCGTAACCGCTGGCGTTTCACCTAGGACGGTAACCATATGTTCAGGAAGTGCCCGGGTGTAGATATTGACCGCACCCTGATGCGATAAACCGTCGACCCCTTTGCGCGCAGTCGGCATCGGTTCGATGAATACCGAGACCGCCGCAAGCCCGTCCGAGAAGACCAGATGGCAGATCTGCCCTTGCCCATCTCGCTTGGGACGCTTCATCTCCATTATCTTCTTAAAACCTGGCGGAGGATTGCGTACCATCCAACCGGTCTCCGAAGGTGCTGCGGGGTCCGGCAGAGCGCCATCGGGAGGCACATTGAAGCTCGGCTTGACGGAATCACGCGTCAGCGGACCATTGATACTGAGCTGAGTGAAGGCGAATTGCTCAACGGCACGATTCTTTTCATCGAGCATGCGCGCCTTCAGCAGGAGCCCGGTACTGTCCTCTACCCAAAATTTATGTCCGTAGCGGTATTCGTCGCGTGGATCCAGGATCAAAGCCTGAGCATCGTAACCGGCTATGCGCTCCGGGCCACCCTTGCGCAATTGATAGTACTCGGCAACACCGGACAATTGCTCGGGGAGGAGCGCTGGAAACAGTTTGCGCGTAGTGCGCTTCTCGCGCTTCACCAGCAGCGTGTCAGCGAAATACGTCAGGACCTCATTGGGAGTCCGGATGATTTCGCGCTTCGGTCCGTCCAGCGTCTCCAGCTTTTCGTACTCGCTACCGTGGTCGACCATGTGGGTAATCCGGGAGGTCTCGACCTGGTCGCCACGCTGGTAAACGAAGGTACCGGAATAGTTCAATTGTCCGGCTGCGGCGGCGATTTTCTGCAACCATGCCAGCGTCTCGGTCGGCTCGGGCGCATCCGCTGCCGCAGCGGCCATGCAAACCCACAGCTGCGACAGCACGATGGCTGGCGCGAGCTTCATTACCGGGAGCCTCATCGCGCCCCGTTCGATTCGTCGGCAGAGACGGTACGCATATAGGACGCGACACCGTGCATGGTGGTCGACGGCGAGAATTCCTGATGCGCCACCAGATAATCGGCCACGCCAGCATTCGAAGGCGATGGAGTCAATATGGATGGCGTCGGCGCCAACGCGAGCTCTGGGGCATTGGGCGGGGCCTGGAAGGCCAGCCACGCCACCACCGTGACTCCGGCCACGGCCGCGGCTATGGGTAACGTATGCCGTGCGGTACGCTGCATTAAACGCACGCGCGGGCCAAGTACGGCGGGCTCCAGGTCGAGTTGCGCCCGTACTTTACGGGTGAACTCTGGACCCAGTTCGATTTCCTTGCGCAAAGCATCGCCGATCAAATGGTAGGTCGCCCAGCAATCTGCCAGTTCGGGTTCACGCTCCAGCCTGGCAATCTGCGCCCGGGTTTCCCACTGGCCAAGATCGCCATCGATCAACTGAGAGATTTTTTCCATGTCACCACCTCTTATCCTTGCTGGTTTCCAACAACGGCCGTAGACGTTCCGCAATCGTGTCGCGCGCCCGGAATATCCGTGAACGTACCGTTCCGATCGGGCAGTTCATTACCGTGGCAATTTCGTCGTAGCTCAGCCCGTCTATCTCGCGCAGCACGATTGCGGTACGCAATTCCTCAGGCAGCGCATCCATGGTCTCGTTCACTGTTTTGGCGATTTGCTTGCTCAGTAGTTCATTCTCGGGTGTATTTACATCCCGAAGCTGGTCGCCATCGTCGAAATTCTCTGCGTCTTCGCTGTCGAACTCCGTGGTCGTTGGGGCCCGCCGCCCCAAGGCCACGAGATAATTCTTGGCGGTGTTTATACCGATCCGGTACAACCACGTATAGAACGCACTATCGCCGCGGAAGGAAGGCAAGGCACGGTAGGCCTTGATGAAGGCTTCCTGCGTCACGTCCTCAACCTCCGCCGAATCGCGGATAAATCGCGATAGCAGCCTCGCCAATTTGCGTTGATACTTGGTAACCAACAGCTCGAATGCCCGCTTGTCGCCGCGCTGGGCACGCTCGACCAGCTGCTGGTCGATCTCACGGTCACTCATGCGGGCACGACGAGCTTAGACAAGGTAGGCGCAATAAAAATGCGCGACCTGCGTCGCGCGAGACGCCGTAGTATACCGTCGGATGCCCGCATCCGTAACGCGTTGACCGCCCGCTAAGCCAATGACAAGAGGCCTTCCAAATAGTTCAGCCCGTCGGAGGGTTATCCCCTCGCATAGACGCGCCAAGCTGCATTGCGGTACTTGCCGGAGGGTGCAACGGCCGCCATCGGAGCCATACCCGCAGGCGGCGGAAATCTTCAGGGGGCAGACTGCTGACTTCGATTACGATTGAAAGAGGAAAGTGCCGGTTGGCCAACGCGACCCGCAGGACCACCAACCGGAACGAGACAAAGCTCGACCCAAGCAGGCGCCCGGTAGCCGGGGGCATGTCACGGAAATGGACGGAAACGGCAGCATCAGCGCCCAGATCGACACGAATGACCGCCCGTCGGGCAGTGCGAAGCGCATGAACCGCAAGCACGTCCACCAGGCTCACGACGATGACCATTGTCAGCGACCAGAGCAGCCACCATTTAAACAGGGTTAGCCACGCCACTGCGACGGCTGCGAGATGCGCGGCCACCAGCACGCCAGCCAAGCCGTGGGAGGCCCCAGGTTGAACCGTTAGAGTGGCGTATTCCGACATCCGGCTTCCC